>BNJT01000216.1_pt1 | contig 153908 bp, 213 predicted proteins | sample 8540491 | NCBI WGS metagenome assembly BNJT01 (sample SAMD00202455, study PRJDB9452) | human saliva metagenome | host: Homo sapiens
CAGTTACGTATTGCTGAATCCGTACATCAAATGCCTCTAACTCTTTTACGTGAAAAAGCATCCTGCAAACTATATAGCGGATACTGATGTTGGTATTTTCAAACCCTTCTAAAACCTTACCACCCACGCGATGAGTTGGGCTATCGGCCTGAACGAGCTCTAGGTATTGCTGTTCTAAATCTAACAATTCATGATATAACCTATCATATTCTACTATCTGATACGCTTGGATTATCCGTTGCTATAATATTCATGCGCATATTGATTTAGTAGTTTCACCAGTTCTAACATTCTGCCTTTCATATTTCTATTTTATCATCAATTCATGCGTTTCTACAGCATTCTTACTAATATTCTTAACATTAGAGACATAAAATGAAATAGCATAAAAACTAGAATATCTAAATTTTATAAGCATTCGTAAAATAAGATGTCCTAGAGATTTTTATAAATAATTTGTAATGTGAATTTTGCCCTTAGAACTTTATAGATATCTTAACTCATTCAAAAATTTAATTGAAAAGATATAAAAGAAGTAAAATATATATAGTTCACTTTCTTTTAATAAAGAAAAATTCGAACAATATATAGGAGGAAGCATATTGTGAATATTACAATTGCAGGTGCTGAGTGCTATGGGAAGTCGCTTTGGTCTCAGTGTTGCATCTAGCAGGACATAAAGTGACTTTAATAGATGGCTGGGAAGAACATGTAAAAGCTATCCAGAAAAACGGCTATACAAAGTTAACTTAAATGGTGAACAAAGCATCGCTAAATTACTAATCTATCTTCAAAAAGCGAACTAAAAAGCCAGCTTTGTCCAGCGATTTAATCATTTTATTTACTAAAGCAATGCAGTTAGAAGCAATGTTAAGACATATCAGCCATTGATAAAAAGAACATACAAATGTTCTCTCTGTTTATTAAATGGGATAGGACACGAAGAAATCATTGAAAGATAGTGCCAAAAGATCATATCATGATTGGAAATACTATGTGGACAGCAGGTATGGAAGGACCAGGTCAAGTGAAGTTATTCGAAATGGAACCGTTGCACTAGAAAAATCTGGTTTCAGATTCAAAAGCCAAAGATACGGCTGATCACATTGTCGAGATCTTAAATTCTGCTGGATTGAATGCACAGTACTCAGAGGATATCTTACACGCCATTTATAAAAAGGCGCGTCAACGGAACAATGAATGGTTTATGTACCATTTTGCTTTCTAATATGGCAGACTTCGGTGATACCACTCCTGCCCATACATACAATTGTTCAACAAATTGTTAATGAATTTGCGGCGGTTGCAAAATATGAAAATGTCGATTTGAATGTTGAGGAAACTGTCGATTACATCGATTGCTACAATCGAGATACAATCGGATTACATCACCCATCAATGTATCAAGATTTAAACGAGCATAATCGTTTAACAGAAATTGATTATATCAATGGAGCTGTCGTGACAGAAAAGGTCAAAAGTATGGTGCATAAACTCCCATATTGTTCCTTCTTGACAGAATTGGTTCACTGCAAAGAACAAATATTAGGCGCTAAATAGTTTGGAAACAGAAAGGGAAATTAGATGGAAACACACAGTACAAGAAAAAGATGACCCAACAAAAATCTTTGTCATTGTAAGTATTGGCAGGGACAGTATTAGGAGTTATTATTGGCTTTAATTCCAAACGCTGTTTTATCAGCCATTTTGAAATATTTTCAGTACTGTACCAATTGCACAGACTATTATTCATATCGCTGTTATTTTCCAACTAGCAACACCGTTGATTATTGCGGATTAACTGCTTTACAATTTGGATTTAAACCCATGCAATGATGGTCACTGCCGGAGCTGCTTTTTTGTAGCTCAGGTGTCGTTACTTTCAATACTGAACTCGGTAAATATGTTGGGGCTGGCACAGGTGATTTGATCAACACTATGTTGACCGCAGCCATCGCAGTTGGTATGCTTATGTTGATTAAAAGATCGATTCGGTTCAACAGCTGTGGTAGCTATGCCGATTGTCGTCGGGGTAGGTGCAGCCTTTATCGGCTTACTGCTCTTTGCCATTTGTTAAACAAATTACAACTGGCATTGGGTGGTTATCAATGAATTTACACACTTCAACCGCTATTGATGTCGATTTTAATTTGTTGTTCATTTGCCTTTTATTATCATTTCTCCAATCTCAACTGTAGCTATCGGTTTAGCTATTCAATTGAAACGGAATTTCAGCTGGTGCTTCCAGCAATGGGAGTTGCTGCTACAGCTGTTGCTTTCGGTTGTTCATTCTTGAAAGTAAATAATCTCAGGTGTGACCTTAGCTATTGCTTTCAGGAGCTATGAAACTGATGATGCCAAATGTTTTTAAATATCCGATTATTTTAGTTCCGTGTTTGACCACAGCTGTTATATCTGCTATCCCAGTAGCTCTTTTTCTCAGTCAGCGGAACTGCGTCAAACAGCAGGTTTTGGTCTCTGTTGGTTTGGTTGGGCCATTAGCTTCTATTGATGTGGGACTAAATGTAGCTTTAGCAGTTATTGTATGGCTCATTGTTCCAATCCTTGCAGCTCTGGCAAGTAAAAATTATTTTTGAAAAATCTTGAAATTATATGATTCTTCTGCTAGTATTTAAATTCAAGACTAATAAAAATCTGTCGAAAATTCGACAGATTTTTATTAAAGTCTACTATTCAAAGCATTTATTTCCCCAAGTCAATCCGCTTATTTAGCTCGTCCATAAAATTCCACCAATAATGAGTGAAGCGAACTCTCCTGCTGCAGTCGTAAAACCAAGTCAAGAAAAATGGAGCTTTGGCAACAATATATAATTCTGCTGCAATAGTCACCATAGAAAGCGAAAAGAAAATTGCAAAATAGGCTTTACTGATCAATCCATTAAATAGATATTCATTCTATATATTTTCTAAAGAAATATACACCCAAACTCAAAAATATCAAGGTCGGAGCCACCACCGACAAAGACATCAATAAGCCCAAAAACTAAATAAATTAGCAATCATGCAACCTAATGTGACTCCAATAATGTACTTAGGTTTATAAAAAGCCATAAGTTCATCATTTCCGAAATACGAAATTGATAGGCTCCATAACTAATAGCATTCAGGGGCGGTGTCATTGTGAGTGCTACATAAATAGTGCAACAACCAAAGCAATTTGAGCCATATCTGAACAGTGATTTTTCCATCTCCTTTGGCGGCTATAATCAGCGTATAATATGCTTTGGCGAGAGGAAACTAGCGCCAAGGACTGTATTGATACTACTGAGCCTTCAAGTATAGCACATAAATATGATAGAGTAAATATATGATATATATATATTACATTTTTGAGAATGAAATTTTGTCTTATTTGTTTTTGGTGTTACAACTGTTGTTGCTGTCCTTACTGTATGCTTTTGTTACGCTTTATACAAGCAATGAATCTAGCTACAGTTTTGGGAAATATCGCTGTATCCTTTTGCCTTTGTGACAAAACGATACGATTGTTTTTAAACAAGAAAGAAAAACTGGTTTTCTGTTTTATCAAGTTTTGTAATTGCACGGATTTCCACCTTTTACTGGATATGGGACTTACACTTATCTTTTGTTACTACTTTTCCAAATATTATCGGCCAGTTTGTTCACCATGATATGAAAATTGATCAAACAGTGATTGAAACACTGTTTGCTCAAATCGTTATTATTGTACTCAATTATGTTTTTAGCAAAATATTTGTATTTAAAAATAAATCAAAGAAATAAAAAGAGTTTGAAATGAACAGTAAGAAAAACTATAGTTGTTCGCAATGTGCATTCTCCCTTACCCTTTAAAGTTTCGTGGTAGCCTCTCATCTTATATTTATCACTAGTCTTTCGCTGCTGAATCAGTTTCTCCAATCTGTGAAGGGATAATCTCAATGATTCACTCTTAAAATGTAAAAAGAAATTCTCACAAGAGCTAGTCTTATGACAAGCTTCTTTCCCAAAACGTGAAATAGGCCTATAATAACTTTGTAGACAAGTCAGTGTAAAACCACTTTTGTATAGTGATTTGCTATTAAGTAAGAAGAACTTAGGAAACTGAGATAAGCGGATAAATCGACACAGAGTGACCACTTTGCAATCATTCCTGCTTGATAAAAGGGGCTATTCTCAGAAAGTGAGGATAGCCCTTAAGATTTTTAAAATATCATTCTCCATGCGTAGACAAGCATTTTACTCTTTGGTTATCTTAGGATTTACAAACTCTTAAATCCTGTTTGAGGAACTCGGGATTTTCATGATATTTTCTTGTTCAATTCAAATTTGGCTATCTGCTTTTTAAGCTATATTCTTAACAATAGAGGACATCCTTTCGCTTTGATAACTAACTACCTGTAATTTAAATTTAGAGAAATATTTTGTAAATTTCCGTTCTTTTTAGCCACAAAAAAAGAACCTCCTTATATAATTTTACGCTGTCCATTACAGGATAGTCTGTTCAAAAGCTTTTTATTTTTACATTTCTACGCTTGGTTGATTTATTGTCAGATTAGTAATTTCCTTTCACACCAAAATAATCTTCAACTAAACTTTTTCAATTCATTCATAGCTACTTGCGCACGCTTTGCTTGATCTTCATTAATCGCTTCAATGACCAATACCGCATCCGTTGTCCTTCCGTTAACATCGTTCGTTGTGCTTTTCCTCCAGTTAAAAACAACGACAAACAGCTCCTTCATCATCATAGTAGATGATTTCTCCTGGAAGAGCGAAGTCATCTGTCTCGCGCTAAGCGAAAGAAAGCCTCCTCCTCTGCTTTGCCAAGATGTAAATCGCCTTGAATTTTAGCCATATCTTCACCCCACAAGGAAACAGCATGGGAAAGTGATACGCTATTATAAAGATCCACCAACGGATTGATTGGATTGAACTCACGACCTTGACTTACCCTTTTTAAAAGAGCCTCAATAGAAGAACGAGCGCCTAGTTCTAAACTTACTAAAAAGCATTACGCCATTCTTGAATCACAATATTTTGAGTAAACGTGTCATCTTCAATAAAAGTTTTGCTCGCTTACTTCCCTTATTTAATAAAGATTTTAAAATAAGTATCCTTACTTTCATCAACACTATTATCCAACTTTTAGCTACCTATAATACTAATTTGTGCTTTGAGGAAATAACTCCCCAAAATTTCTTTTTTCAACTAGTGACTTTCATTTTACACCTCTCAATAATTTCTGTCCTTTTACCAATTCCCAATCATCAGTAATATTTTTGTCGCACCTTTGATAACTATTTTTCTAACAATTGAGCTTCTTCTTTTGAAAATCCTGTCAAAGCCTGCTGCCTAGAATACATATGTTCTGCCAAGATAAACGGGTAAAAGTCTCTTTCCTGCATCTGTCGCAAAAAGCTCTTTCGTTTTTAGATTTCAGCTGCACCCCTTCTTTCAATCAAAACCTTTACTTTCTAACTTTTGACGGAGCGAGTACAGTTGACTGGTCTACTTTTCAAAAATTCTAGATAGTTTCTCCTGAATAATTCCTGGGTTTTCTACGATACGAACCAAATACAAATATTGTCCTTTGGCCAAATCAACATGGCGAAATTCAATATTTGCCATTGAATCTAGCGCTCATGCAATGATACTCAATCTCTCGTAAAATCGTCATACTATCTCCTTCGGAAATATTATACCACACTTTTGTTGCAAATGCAATAAAAGAGAACACAAAACAGAAGTTCATTTGAACTTCTGTTTACTGATAAAACCGCATTATTAATTGCTTGTGCCTAGTTTCAAATTCTTTTTCGTAACAACTTTGATAACTCAGACTTTAGAATTGCACCAACAATGAGTATTTGGGCAATAAGAATAAACCAAATCATTACGACCACAACAAAAACAGAACTAGCGAATATCCATTAAGGATTTACATAAGTGTCCAAATAAACTGAAAATAAGTTTAACAAACTGCCAATTATAAAGACTACAAAAGCTGTTCCTGGTAAAACATATCGAACCTTTCTAATTTTGACATTAGGTAAAAAGTAATATAGCATCAATAAAGAAAAGGAAACAACAAAGTATAAATAGTTGGTTGAGTCATCTTTTGTAGACTGACATAAAGCTGATTATCAAACTCCATAAGCTGTGAAGTAACTGAAGGAACATCCGTCCAAAACATCGTTAGTAAAAGAGAGAATGCAAAAAGTAATTGTAAGCCTATACTCATCACTAAACTAAATAACCGATGTGAAATGATCCTCTATCTTTTGCAACCCATAAGCTTTTATTAAAAGCTTTTTGTAAAAGACATTGATTGTGAGCCCATAAGGCTGAGAGAATGGAAAAACTCAACAAGCCAGAAGAGGGTTGTGTTAATATATCTGGAATGACCTTCGCGATCATTTTCATAAAGTGACTCTGCAAAACACCTTCTATCGCTTCTAAAAATTCTGCTATTGGAATTCGAAAATAAAGGCAGTATATTTACAACGATTAAAAGCAATGGAAAAATTGAAATCAACAAACAATAAGCTACTGCAAAATGTCTTGTCAACTCAATTTCAGACGCCTGATAAAATCTAAAAAGGCTTGTAAAAATGGATTTTGTCCAATCTTAGTACCCAAACTTTCTCATCCCATCTCCTATAGAATAAGGAGCAAAAAGCTCCTCTTCCACTCCTATTTTTAATACGTTCCTTCTTCCCTTGGCTGGTCAAAATAACAGGACCATCTTTGGTAATCACAAACTGATGCTCATATTGACAAGAAAGTCCGCCATCTAACGTTTTTGGTGCGCCCACCCCGTCTCAAAATCTGTATCAATTTCCCAAGTGCCCGTTGAAATCATTGGCTCAATGGTCAAGACCATGCCTTCACGGAGACGCAATCCGCGTCCAGCACGTCCGTACGAGGTACCATTGGTTCTTCATGCATGGTTGGACCGACACCATGTCCTCGATCACGAACAACACCATAACCATAACTCTCGCGTATTCTTGGATCGCTGCACCGATATCACCAATCCGATTACCAACCGACAACTTCTTCAATTCCACGATATAGACATTCTTCGTAACAGCCATTAACTGTCGTACTTCTTCACTCACTTGCCCAACTGCATAAGCCCAGCATGAATCTGCAACACCACCACGAAAATTTTCTGTATAATGCTTCATTTGTTCCACATTATTAAAATCAAGTTTAGAAAACATCCAATTCTGCTTTATCAACCAAACCAACAACCATATCTACTTTTGACTAAATCGCCCTCAACTAATTATTGGCGATGACGTGGGAAAGGCATGCGCTACTTCGTCATTCAAAGAGCAACAGCAGGTAGCGTAAGTGGTAGTCCATAATGCTTCCTTCCACACCAATTTGAAGAGGAAGCGCATTATCTTTCTTTTACAGCGTCTACGAACATATTCTCTCTATGTCCCACATATCAACACCTGGTTTAATCAAACTCTTAAACCAATGTGGATACTGGCGAAAAATGCTCCACTCTTATCCATTAAATCAATTTTCACGTTGTGATTTTAAAGTTATCATTCTTTTCTCCTTAATATCTGAAGTATTAGTTTATCTTTACTGTAATCGTCGCTTTTGCAACCAATTGAAGTTTTAAATAAATATCATAATCTAAAATGGCAGAATGCCTTGGTTTTGTCGAACTATTCTTGGACGAAGTATCAAGTTTCATCAATTTGAACAGCTTAGAAAGAAATAAACTCGTTTGCTCAATGACAATATTTTTCTTGCCAGATGTCACATACCGATACGTTGCTGTCGTTAAAATTTCTGTCAAAATACCATTAGATAAAGACACCATTATTTCCTGAACATAAAAAGGCCCTACAACAAAAAGTAAATTCATCATTTACTATGACGCGTTTTTGAGAGACTTGATCGCTGAAAGTGGGCAGGCTAGAGACTTGGGTCGCGACTCATTTCCATGACATCACGACGCGTGATGACTCCAAGCAGAGTTTGATTGTTGCGAATAACTGGCACCATTTCAAAATCTTCTGTAATCATACGCTGACTAACATTGGCAATACTAGTATTTAAAGTGACGGCATAGATATTTTTCGTCATCACTTTATCCAAAAATAGTGTGAGTGATTATCACCAGCATCACGCATTGTTACCACACCAACTACCATATTATGCTGATTCACTACAGGAAAACGACTGCTGCGATTTTTCCGAACCAAATCCATAAAATCACGAACGGTATCAGTATCTTTCAAGAACTCATATTCATGACTCTCGATCACACTTGCTCCACTGTTAAAAATATCTGTTTTTAATCTGCATATTGGACAACGCCCGATTGATAATGGTTGCAACTGTAAAGGTATCATGCTGGGATCTTAAAACAGGAATACTTAGATGATTTGCCAATTTTAAGACATCGTGGCTTACATCCAAAACCACCTGTCACTAAAACAGCATCTTTCATGCTTTAAAGCCAATAGTTGAATACGTGTGCGGTCTCCAATAATCAAGAGACCTCCCTTCTGTTAAGTAGCGTGAAGAGATTCTTCTCCAGTCATTGCTCCAATTGAGAATTTGTTTGAACTCTCAAAGTCCATCCTGACCAGCCAGAACTTCAGACCTTGTAATGTCAGCGATTTCTTGAATGTCAAAATGCTCCAGCTCTACTGGAAGATTTTACGCGAATCGTTCCACTACAGAGGACGTGTTTCTACCAATCCATCGATTTTCCGCTCTTTAATCGCTCGGTAGGCAGTTCCTTCGCCACTCCCAAAAATTAGAAATGCTGCGTACACCCGCACGTTTTCCTACTGGTAATTCTTCTAAATAAGCTGATAATTTCTTTGATGTTTACTCATGAAAGTCTCCCTTTTCATAGCAAAACTCTAAATAATCCACCATTTTACGTGTATAACGATCACTTCCCAAATTGACGACTAAACCGAAAAACCAGACTTTTGAGCAACTCTGTTGACTAGCTTTATTTTTCCAGATGAGTGACAATCCGTAACTCTTAAACCCAAAATTGTGTAAAGAAAGATAAATAATATTTTGGACATTCAGTCATCAAACCGCGTCCCCAATAATCTTTGTTAAGAAAAAGCTGAGTTCTGCCTCATTTTTTATCTCATCCACTTTTTCAAATTTGATAGAACCAATCATTTGCTTTAGAAGATTTATCACAAAATCGCCCAAATGCCAAGAGGATATTTCATAAAATAATTAGCCAATACGTGTTGACTTTCTTGTAAATTAGCCTGACAGGAAAAATGAAACGCAAATTTTCTGATTGGGAAGCAATTTTATAAAAATCTTCACTATCCATAAAGGGAAAAAGGGACGCAATACTAAAATGTTCTGTTTCTATAAAGGCGAATTCTGCCAATTTTGTCCACAAATTCATATCTTACCTCTAAGATAAAGCCTCAGCTGGCGCGTACCAACTGAGCTTATTTCACTCATCGTGCCAACACTGACTCAGAGTTACTCTTCAACAAGTTGAATGTCTGCTCTAAATTAGTCAACTTTTCAATAATATTTGAATAGCAAATACGCAAAATAAATTCTACATTTGTAATCTCAGTGTTTTTCCGTGAGCTAGCAATCCTGCGATTACAAGAGTTGCTCCTGTGCAAATCAGTTGCTTTGACGACTGCCCCTTGCAATTGATTAGACTCTTCATACGCAGCGATGATTGGCGCTTGTTGAAATCTTACCTGCCATTTTAGCTTAATTCAGCAACATGATTTACTCTCATAAATCATATCAATAATCAAGCCACGTCCTTCTAGACACCAACAAAAGCGGCGTAATGGCTGGTGTAAGTCTGTCGTAAATCCTGTAGGGAGCAGTCTTATATATTGATTGCTTTTCAAATCATGCTGTTTCTCAACATAAACACTATCTTCAGAAACAGTCATACGAACTCCCATTTCCTCTAATTTGGCGATAAACCTTCCAAATGTTTCATAAAGAACATTGTTGATTTGCACTCCTTCACCAAATTGCAGCTGCCATTGAGATATAAGTTCCTGCTTCAATTCGATCTGGAATGACTTGATGACGAGTTCCATGAAGCGCGTCAACACCTTCAGTAATAGTAATATCAGTACCGGCTCCTCGAATATGTGCTCCCTATTATTCAAAAGTGTCGCTACATCATCGATTTCAGGCTCACGCGCTGCATTTTCAATGACAGTACGCCCTTTTGCCTTTACTGCCGCAAGCATGGTGTTAATAGTCGCTCCAACGCTACTGTATCCATATAAATACTAGCCCCATGAAGTCGTTTGCCTCCTGTCGAAAGGTTCATGGAATTTCCTTCATAAGACACAGTAGCCCCCATGGCTTCAAAGGCTTTTAAATGCAAGTCAATAGGACGCGGACCTAAATCACAGCCTCCAGGTAAACCAACCGTCGCCTCATCATAACGGCCTAGCAGGCTACCATAAAAAGTAATGAAGCACGCAAGCTGTGATTTTTCCATAAGGCATCGGCATATTTTTATCCCACGAGGATCAATTTTAAGTGTATCATCTTGGCGCTCGATAGCTGCCCCTCATGGCTTCCATGATATCAATCAAACTTACAACATCTGAAATATCTGGCACACAATCCAAAGTTACGATTTCATCAGATAAGATTGCTGCTGGAATTAAAGCGACTACACTATTTTTAGCACTACTAATGGTCACCTCTCCTTTTGAAGGGGCGACCACCATTAATTACAATTTTTCATTTTTAGCTCTTTCAGGGAATTTTTAAATCAAAATATACTGCACTTTATTATAACACAGTATTTTTCTGAATGCCTATCCTTTTAAAGAAATCTAATCCACTTGTCATTCTTGTTATATAATGATGACAGAACTAGTTTTGTCTTTTTAGTTACATTCTAGAAGGCTCTAAAACAAAAGTTCATTTTGTCATCCTCATACTGCACCATACTGTTAATGAAGCTAATCATCTTTTTCTTATATAGTGGATTACAACGCTGTTTACTTCCCAAAAATCAAAAACCACTTTTATCAGCCTTGCTTTCCAACTCATCTCAATAGTACGAAAGACTGAGCTACCAGGATTAGTTAAAAGCTACTTCAACTCCATCTACTTTATCAAGTCTTTCCTCCACGGAAGGTCGATATCTGTACGTCCTATATGGCCATAAGCAGCAGTCTGACGATAAATCGGTCGTTTCAGATCAAGCATTTGAATAATACCTGCTGGGCGAAGGTCGAATCTGTCGAACTGCTGTTTGAAATCTTACTTTCTGAGACCTTACCTGTACCAAAAGTGTCACATGCGGAACTGATACTGACGTGCAACCCCGATAGCATAAGCCAACTGAACTTCTACTTTCTTAGCTAAACCTGCTGCAACAATATTTTTGTAGCAATATAACGCGCAGCATAAGACGCTGAACGATCGACTCGTGCATCTTTCCCAGAGAAGGTCCCACCGCCATGACGTGCATACCATATGTATCAACAATAATCTTTACGACCAGTTAAGCCTCGAATCCTCTTGAGGTCCACCAATAACAAATCGACCAGTTGGATTGATAAAACACTTACTTTCTCCATCTAAATATTCCATAGGAATCACTTCTTTAATGACTTTTTCAATCACATCTTGATGAATCTGTTCATTGCTTACTTCTGGATCATGTTGAGTGGAAATAATCTGAGTATCAACACGGACAGGTTGATCGTTTTCATCGTATTCAACCGTTACTGAGATTTTGAATCTGGACGAAGATAAGCAAATTTCTCCAGATTTACATGGAAGTTCCAGCTAAACGACGAGACTAATTTATGACTCAGAGAAATGGGCAACGGCATCAACTCTGGTGTTTCATCTACAGCAAAGCCAAAACATAAGACCTTGATCTCCAGCGCCAATCAAATCAAGTGGATCTTGATCAACATTCCACGAATTTCTAAGGGCCTCATTCACCCCCTTTGTGCAATATCTGGTGATTGCTCAACAAGCGACGGATGCATTCCCACCGTCTCTGCCGAAAAGCCATATTCAGCATTTCGTGTAGCCAATCTCTGCAATCGTATCACGAACTATGCGGTTAATATCCACATAAGCAGTTGTAGAGATTTCTCCCAAAAACATGGACAGAGCCTGTATAAACAACCGTCTCAGCAGCCACATGAGCTTCTGGATCCTGTTCCAAGATAGCATCTAAAAATGGCATCTGAAATTTGATCCGCAATCTATCTGGATGTCCTTCAGATACAGATTCAGATGTGAAAAGTTTACGTTCTGACATATTTATGTCTTTTAATGAAATATTGTCTTAGAAATTCTATTATTGCTAGGGAAGTTACTTGAAAATCTGTAAACAGACTTACGTTAAAAAGTTACAAAGCACTCAGTCTCTACGGTCAATATTTAACCTTTGACTACCTTTCGGGGACTCTTTTAACGTCTCTATTGTATCATTTTATATCTTAAGAAACAGAAAATGTTCTAAAAATTATAAGAAAATAATACAATAAGGCTGAAAAGCATTTCCAACCTTTATACCATAATTATGATCTATCGCCATAGACGATTTTCCCATCACAGATAGTATAATGCATAATACCTTTTCAATTTTTTCGCCAATAAATGGTGAATTAATTGATTTTGAGGCGAAATCTTCTGTTATCATGCGTTCGGCATTTGCATCAAAAATCGTGAGATCGGCTGGACCGTTCTCAGCAAGATAACCCGCGTCAAAAACCATAAAAGCTGTGCGGGGTTAATCGTCATTTTTCCAGCAACTGCATAAGTGTCAAAATGACCTGCATCCACCAAATACGTCCCGCTGCTGAAAGGACGTCTCTAAACCTGTCATACCAGACGGTGCTTTGGGGTGATATCTTTACATCATCGATATGGTGAGGTGCATGGTCTGTCGCAATAACCGAAATTACTCCTGATTTAAGCCCTTCAAATGACTGCCAAAACGGTCTGATTCCAAACGAAGGGGTGGATTCATTTTTGCATGCTTCCTTAGTAACAATAGGTTCTCTGTTTTTAGATGCTGAGGCGCTGTTTCTGCCGTTACGTTAGCTCCCAATTGCTGAGCAAATTCTACACTCTTTTACACTCTCAGCCTTTGGATAAATGCTGGATATGAATATATGAGTATTGGTCGTGTGCAATCATGACATCACGCGCAATCATGCTATATTCAGCAACACCTGTCGCACCGCAAAAACCAAAAATGTTCTTTTGGCAATCTGCTCATTGAAACCGAGTATGCCATTCAGTTCTGATCCTCTTATGAAGACAAATAATGTACCATTTTTTGTCACTTTCTTCCAAGGCTCATGAACTACTTTGGTACTTTTTAATGAATCCCATCATCGAAAAACCAATAGCTCCCTGTTGCTGAAAAAGACCTTTGAAACAGTTAAATGCTTTCCATCAAAGTTTTTGTAATGGTTGCAACCGATTTAAGTGTATAGTTTTCATGATCGGCTGTTTTCAAGACCTCTTGTAACGTTTCAACTGTTGAAATTGTTGGGTAGTATTTGCCATCATGACAACCGTTGTAAATCCACCTGCTGCCGCTGCCAAAAGCACCTGTGTGGATGTCTTCCTTATGTGTTCGACCAGGCTCACGGCATGAACATGGATATCAATCAATCCTGGTGCTACCACCAATCCAGTTGCATCAATTACCTGAGCATTTTCTACTTTCAAATCTTGACCAATTTGAAGATCCCTTTGTCCTTTCATCAAGATATCACAAATCTGATTTAAACCAGATTTAGGATCCATAAGCCGACCATTTTTAATTAACAACATAAATTTTCTCCTTAATCTTCATAAAATCAACATGGCTCTCCACTAACGTCTCTCCTTTGTAAGAAAATTGCTGAGAAAAACGGTCTTTCTTCTAAAATCCAAGATATAAAAGTAAGATCTCCTCCCAAGTTGGTCTAGATAGAACTTGTTCATAAGGTACCCATTCTAGCACCTTTCATCGCAGTCAACTCGTTCTCCTCAAACTCTGTCACTTTAAATACATAAGTGTACCAGTCATGGTTCAGTGTAAACTCTGGAAAAGTGATAATACCTTTTTAATATCGGCTTTTTCACGCGCAATCCCTGTCTCTTCAAAGATTTCCTCGGACAGCACACCCTGTGGTGTTTCGCCATTTTCTAATTTTCCACCAACACCAATCCACTTGCCAGCATGGACATCATTGGCTTTTTATTTCGATGTAACATCAGAAATTTTTTCCATCGTCCACATAGCAAATCGTTGCTAATTTAACCATTCTTCTCCTTTCATATCTCAAACCACTTATACCAACCAATTTATCGGTTCTATCCCTTGAGATGTCAGAAAAGCATTTGTCTTAGAAAAAGGTTTGCTTCAAAAACCTCGATGAGCTGATAGAGGACTCGGATGAGGAGATTCCAAAACGAGATGTTTTGGATTGGTAATCAGTAGCTTTTTCTTGCGTGCATAAGAACCCCCAGAGAATAAAAACAACAGGTGTATTCTTTTTCATTGACAACCTTAATAACGGCATCCGTAAACGGTTCCCAAATTTGACCAGTATGCCCATTTTCGCTTGCCCAGCAGGAACAGTCAAACTCGCATTTAGCAAACAGTACTCCTTGACGCGCCCAAGATGTCAAATCATGAGATTCTTTCATGCCGATATCATCTGCCAATTCTTTCAAAATATTTTTGAAGAGGGCGGTGCTGGAATATCATCTGGTACTGAAAAGCTCAACCCCCTGCGCTGACGCGGACCATGATAGGATCTTGTCCTAAAATTACCACCTTTACATCTACTAAATCAGTCGTTTGTATCGCATTAAATACTTTTTCACGCGGCGGATAGATCATGCCTGATGAATAAACCTGATTTAAAAATAATTAATTCTTACCAAAATAACCAGTCAGGTAATTGTTGCTTAACTCAAACTATGCCGCTGAGTGTTCCATTGTTTTCTCCTCTTCATACTCAATTACTTTTCTTCCTCAGGATAGGTCATTCCCCCATTCTTTTCGTAAAATCTGTCATGATTTTCAGTGACATCACGACTATAATGCAAGTACATCTCACTCTTTGTCACCAGCTACTGCTTCTTTCCATATCAAGAACCCTCATACATTAAAGCTTCACTCGTCTTTCCCATTTCTATGATTTCTCGATGTCCATCTTCAGTATAAGTAACAACCGCCTTTTTGCCCTCGAGGATATTCTATATTTCAATATAGCCTTTATCATAAGCAATTGTTCCACGCTTAGGCTGTTTAGCGTGGAGACTCAAGGTACGTTGCCATTTCTCCTTCCAGCATCTCGTCGAAGAATCTCTGCCTGCTCATCAACGCCTGTTGGTGTAAATTTCTACTTGCGAAAGAATTTGATTGGGCTGAGATGTCAGCAAACCAGCGAACAAATGATAAAGGCATACACCAATATCCAAAAGGGCTGCCCAAGCTGAGCTGACGATTAAAGAAACGGTTTGTCATATCATATTCTTTAGAACTGCCAAAGTTCATTTGAATCACTTTTTAAGTCGCCTAATCGTCCGCTAGAAATTACTTTATTTAATTGACGATAAATCGGCATATGATAAATAGTCATAGCTTCGAGCTTAAAAACAACATGATGCTGTTCCGCTAGGAAGATAGCTTCTTCTAATTCTTCAGAATTAGTGTAATAGACTTCTCGCATAGAACATGTTTTCCATTTTAGTGCTTTTCGTAAAAATCAATATGCGTCATTGTGGTGTAGAAATATAGATAATGTCCACATTATCATCCCTAAATACGTCATCTATCTTGTCATAGACCTTTTCAATACTATATTTCTGTGCAAAACCACACCTTTTGCATACGTCTCGATTGGCAACAGAATAGAGTTTACCTCCCACTTTCTCCAAAGCCTCAGCGACTCATTACGGCGATTACACCTGTACCTAAAGTGGCCCAATTGTACTGTACTTTTATTTTCCACGACCATTCTCCTAGCTATATGGATTACCCTTTATCATACCAAATTTCCCTTCATTTAGCTGACTTTTTATGTGAGACATTGCCTGTGTCAAAACTTCTAAATCAAACTGTAAGGATACACATACTTTTCTATCTAAACAATCGAATAAAATCAGATCATTTCTTTTGTATGTTATAATAAATTGAAAAGGAAGTAATTTTATGTGGTCTTGGTTTATTTTTACCTTGTTTATCGCTTTATGTTACTTTTTCAAATATGATGATAAAAATCATCCCTCGAATCATATTATTTATTTTTGCTATTGCAATAATTTGCCTCTATAATTGATTTTTCATAACGACCCTAATAAAAACTAGCTCTTGATCCTTATTTAATATTAGAACTTAAAAAGCTCATTCACTGAGCTATGTAATTATTTAACTGTAAAATGTCCTCTATTGTCCGAGTCCATCTTTTTAATTGTTCATTTTCCGTAATAGCTGAGGTTAAATCTTTCTCTTCCGATTCAATAGCTTGATCTTGATCGGCCATTTCCTGTCACTTTTGTTTCTTGTTGAACTGGTGTTACTCTGTTTTCATCGCTTGAGGTTGTACTGATTCTTGCGATTGAGTAAATTGTTGCGTTTGAGATTGCATTTGTTGTGTCGTAAATTGTCTCTTTGGTAAACAGTAGATGTTTGCACTCTTTTAGTTGGCACAGCGTAAGACAATAAGAGTAATAGAACATAGGCAGCACAGCTAAAACAGCTAAGATATTTAAAAAGTGGAACCCACATCAAAAGCGCAGGAGCTACATATAAAAATATAAATGCCCAATGATAGCCTGTGCATCACGCAAGCGACGCACAATAATTGCCAAATTTGGAACTAAAAGGCTACCCAGAAAATACTCAATAAAATAATAATAATGAATGTAGAACCTAAGCTAGCTATAAAAACACTTGGATCAAATTCACCAAGTTCTTCCTGATAATTAGCTGCTTGTTGCACAATGTTGAAAATTGCAGTTAAAAATCGAACCAAAAAGCTATCATACCAAATGGCAGTGTAATCAAAACATTGCAGCAAAACAGACCACCAATACTCAGATCTTGTTGATTTTCCTTCAAAATCAGCATAATGAGTCCAAAACTTTTTATAAGCTGTAAAACATAATACATCTCCTAAACTTTTATTTTTAATTATCATATCACACTCTTCCTAATAAATCAACGTAATTCCATTTTAAAACTATGGTTGCTGAACAGTTTCTAATTGCCATGTTGTCCAACCCGAAAACTTAATAGTCTCTGTTTATCTGTTCGATAGATCTTTGTATTTAACTGATCGAATCGCTCAATTGTTTCTTGACTTAGCGATTTGGATGAATTGTTTTTCTCAGTAGAGATGAGGGCAATCACTGGTCTTACTTGCTGTAAGAACTTAGAACTTGATGAATTTTTGGGATCCATGTTGCCCAACCTTCAAGACATCTGTTTTTAGTTTTGATAGTAGCGATAGCTTACTTCATCCTCTTCTGTTAAATTGCTCATAAATAAAAAACCTTGTACAGAAAAATTGACCATATAAAACTAGCGATTGATCATTCTTATTCGTACCAGAAAGAACTTGCAAATGATGATCAAAAATAGGAAGTTTGTCTCCTTGTTTTACGATATGAACAAATGCCCTTGTCTCCTTTAATTTATTTAAAAAGTCTGCATCATTCAAACTACTTTCTGGAAATAAAAATTTTCTTTATCGAAAACTTTTTAGCAACTTCTAATACATCTCCTGCATAATCTGAATTTGGATTTGTTAACGACTAAAGTATCAATCGTATCTACACCACGACTTTTAAGATATGGAATCAGCGTTCTCTCTGCGTTTGAACCACTTATACGTTCTGCTCAACTTTCTTTTCTTTCTAATTTCTTCACGTCCGCCAACATCAATCAATACAGTGCTCCTCTCCAGTCTCGCATAAAAATACTATCTCCCTTCCCGACATCAATCATTGTGATTTCATTTTGTAAAGGAAATTTAGCTACAAAAAGAGTAATGAAAAGAAAACAGACTAAGAAATATCAGCCATTTTTTTATTTTGCTGAATATCATACAAGATAGCTACATACAAAGCAACATAGCGATTAGCAAAGTGGATTAGGTTTACAAGAACGACTGGTCTGCTAAACATACTTATAACCAGCGAATGCTACTTTTCTAAGCATTCAAATAGAAAAATTAACTTGAGTGAGTTTTATGAAAGGGGAAACAAGAAAAATTATCGTTAGCCCTGGTAACATCACTATATCGAAAATCAACGAAAAACAAATGTCAATAAAATAGACTAGGCTGAAATTCTCCGAAATAAAAAGATTAAAAATTGGTAAAATGCCAAGCGAAATGACAATACTCTCTATAATAATCTTTATAAGGAGTCAGGCCTTGAAAAATCTAAAACGCTAATGATAAAAAGCATACGCACAAGAAAGTACTCCTCCCTGCTAGTTAAAAAGAAAGGAGGGCATAATCAAGGACAACACCATTATTGTTAAAGCAAAAATTATCTAACTTAGTAATGCTGTGCTGTGACAATAATTTCTGGATTAAACTCCGTACAACGGATACTGAAAAACCTGTCATTCCAGCATAAAAAGAAAATGGATATTGACACTTTCATGAACTATTTCCACGTAAGCCCCAATCTCAACAGTGACTTACGAAACCCTTCCATAAAACCAACTGCATACCAGATAATGCAAATAAATGAATAATTCCCTGCCTCGAATAAAGGTGCTATTCATTTCACCAAAATCTGTATCCAAAGCTCCAAACAAAAGCCCTGCTGTCATATAATTGCTCATTGATTCTAGAAATTTCTTAATGAAAACCAATGCTTTTCTCAGCTAGACAGCCACTCAAACGGTTGGAAGCTAACCCCATCTTGACTAGACAAAATTTGATCCACCCTTTAAAATTCGATAAACTTTGTGTTTTTAGATAGGCTTGATAATCAAAACCAGAAAAATTGCGCTGCTTTTCAGGCGATTCAAATTCCCTCAACAGTTAATGTAACAAGGTTGGATAGATTTTTGAAAAAGCCAACTTTTTCTGATTTCAATTTGTAGTAAATTTGATATGTCTGTCCTTTTGCTTTTACCACGAAAAGAAAGCGAATCTCCATTTACCTTTTAATTGATCAGGTAAAACCGCAACTTGTCTTACAGGAGGAGCTTCTACTTTATCTTCCGATCCGCCAGTTCCCTACGAACAAGGAAAAAACAGCAAAACAAGCGAGAATCATGAAAGTTGTAAACCATTCTTTTAGCGAATATATGCAGAAAGACGAATTAACAGAAAGATCAATCCCACTCCAAGCAACCAATTACTTTGATAGATTGCAAAAATATAGCCAGACAAGTAAGAAAGCAATATAAATTGGTTTGATCGGAAATATCTTAATCCACTGTGACATATTCTTTCAATTTCTCTAATGTTTTAGCACCAACTCCTGATACATTTTAAGATCATCAACAGAATTAAATTTTCCATTTGCCTCACGATAATCTAAAATATCTTGAGCGCGCTTTTTGTCCGATACCAGAAATAGACTGTAAATCAGACAAATTAGCCTTATTTAGATTGACCTTATTCCTTTTTGTGCCGCAGTTCCATTGGTATCTTTCGTTAAAGTTTGTCCATTATTACTTGCAGCATTTGTTACATTTTTCACCCATAGCTGCCACATAAATCACAGCCTCATCTGTTAGTTTTTGAGCCAAATTGATAGATTTGCTGTCAGCGTCTGTTGTTAGTCCACCCGCTTTTTGGATAGCATCATTGATTCGGCCTCGTAATTGATAAATACCTGGATTTTTAACAGCACCTTTAACATCTACAGTTAAAAATTCCAATTCTTCACTCACGCTAAATTCTTTTTGAGATTTTGTTTCTTCTTTCTGTTGTTTTTCTTCTGTTTCAGTTGAAGTTTCTTTCCGTTCTAGTTTTGCATCTGTGGTCTCTTGTGCACATCTCCACATTAGATTGTCTCAGCAGATTTACTAGTCATCATAAAAATCCTGCCATGATCAAAACCAATCAGGCTTAAAGCAACTAAAATTTTATACTTTTGATTTTTGCGACGATTACCTCTAACATTTTTTCCTCCTAAACTGAAATCGAAAATTTACTTTATCTGTTTATTCGTAACATAAATAAAAAGCTGAAAAATTCAGCTTTTGCAATATTAGAAAAAGAATTTTGATAAGGATTAACCAATGAAACACTCACCCTATTAAAAATGAGAGTAATATAATGGATATTATCGTATATTATAAGCCTCTCACAGTCCGAGTAACATCTCTACTTTGCTCACGACGTTTAATAGATTCGCGCTTATCATAGTCATGTTTCCCTTTAGCCAATCCTAAAGCAACTTAGCATAACCATCCTAAGATAAACTTTGAGAGGAACTAAAGTCATCCCAGTTCCTGGTTTCTCTGCTCTAATTTTTAATTTGCTTTTTATGCAACAGCAATTTTCTCCCACGTTCAGGATCTTGATTCCAAATATTTCCTTCTTCATAAGGAGCTATATGGACATTACTGAGCCAGACTTCTCCATTTTTGATTTGAGCAAAGCCATCTTTTTAGGTTAATTCGTGCGGCTCACGCACGCTTTTAATTTCAGTTCCAGTCTAAAACCATGCCCACTTCAATCGTATCAATAATAGTATAGTCGTGATGTGCTTTCTTTATTTTGAGCGACGACCTCTCTCCTTTCCTTTTGCCATTCTTACTCTTTCTTAGTCACCTCTTTATAAAATGGTTTCTTCCTTTGCCTTTCTTTTGATTTCTTATCCCTAGAAATGATTCCTTTTGAGAGGTTTGCTCTTCGCCTCCGTCACCACGATAAGACTGTTGACGTCTGTCTTGCTTGAATCTCTGGAGTGTTTTTCTTTTCAATTACATCATATTCACTAGGTAGGTATTCAAAGTCAATCTCACCAGTCGCCTTATCCGATCGAACTAACTTAATGCGAATTCGTTGGCCGATTCGAAAAACAACACCGGATTTTTCACCCTGCAAAGTTAGATTACGTTCAATGTAGTGAAAAATTCTGCAAGTTGGCTACATGAATCAAAACCTTCGACTGTATTTGAAAGTTCGATGAATAGACCGAATTCGATCACACTCGACACAATACCATCAAATTCTTCTCCCACAAACTCTTCCATAAACTCAGCCTTTTTCATAGCTTCTACTTCTCGCTCCGCTTCAATCGCTCGCCGTTCCCTGCTGGAAGACTGACTGGCTATATCTGGAATGACTTGCTCAAAATGCTCTGCTATTTCCTTAGAACGCCCGTAATCGCGCACCATACGGGTGAACTAAAAAGGTCTGGATAGCGGCGAATTGACTAGTGAGTGAGTGTAAAACTCTGCTGCCAAACCATAATGGCCGTGGTTGTATTCTGAGTAACGAGCCTGCTGCATGGAGCGCAAAAGCATCATAGATAGCACTTCTTCATAGGGCTGACCATGTACCGCCTTCATAATATCTTGAAGAGCAGATTGACTTATAGAATTAGCCGTTCCACATACTCGAACTCCAAAGGTAGATGCATAATCAATAAACTTCTGGACTCTTTCTCAGCCCTTTAGGTTCTTCGTGAACTGATGAGAAAGGAGGTTTAATCTGGCAAAAATGCTCTCGCCACTGTTTCATTTGCGACCAACATAAATGACTCTGATCATATCGTTCCAACTCTGCGCTGGCGTAAAAAATAATATCTACTGGGCGCCCCGTTTTATTAACTAAGATTTTAGCCTCTTTCGTATCAAAATTATGGGCTCGCTCGCTTGAAACGCATCGTTTCTAAAATAGCATGAAGCTCTGTCATTTGCTCTATACTTGGAACAATTGTTTTAAATGCTGCTCGTTTTTCCTTGTCTCCGTAATTATATCATTCACATCGCTGTAGGTCATACGAAAAGTAGTCTTTAATGACTGTTTGAGTAACAGTATGCTTAACAACTCGCCCCTTTTGATCAATCTCCATGATAGCCGATTGCGTCAGCCGATCTACATTAGGATTGAGTGAATAGATACCGTTGGATAGGCGTTCAGGCAGCATAGGTACTACTCGATCCGTCACATAAACAGATGTTGCTCGATTGAGCGCTTCCTTATCCAATTCAGAACCTTCTTTGAACATAGTAGAAACATCTGCAATATGAACTCCCAGTTCAAAATGTCCATTTGATAGTTTCTGATATGAACTGCATCGTCCAAATCTTTAGCATCCGCCCCATCAATAGTAAAGGTAATTTCATTACGCAGATCTAAACGACCTTCAAAATCCTTTTTAGAGGGCATATCCGAATGCTGATGCTTCTTTCAGAACTCTCTGGAAACTCAGACACAATATCCATGGACTCCAAAACTTCCAGAACATCAATACCCGGATCATCCTTGTGACCCACTACATCCAAAAATAGTAGCTACAAAAAGTCATGTTTTTAGTCGGGTACTTATCAATCTCTACTTTTAAAAATCTCTGTCCCATCCAAACCAAAGCCGGTTTCTTTAATATAAATAGGTTGAGATATTTTCGATTTTTGACCGAATATAACCAGTACATTTAGGTTTCTCTTCATCCAAAATAAGTTGACCCACTGCTGTTTTCAAACTGTGTTCCCAAAAACATCGATAATTTTCGCTTCCAGCAGATATTCCCCTGCTACGATCTGCAACCTTAGTAATTACAACTTCTACCCTATCACCATCAATCGCATAGTTGACATCATTACGTCCAATAAAAAGATCATCCTCTTCTCATTTAAGGTTACAAAAACCAAAGCCATTTTTTATGGGCATGAAAGGTACCTTTTCAAGGTAAGCTTTTTGCTTTTTCTTTACGAATCTGAATTTTCCCAGCATTGCTAAAGGTCAATTGACGTTTTCGCTCCATTTCAGAAATCATCTGAACTAAATTTCTAAGTCTTTTTGCTTTTTCTTTTTCCTAATCTTTGTGCCAGCTCATCCATACTAGCTTCTCTCTCTTAAATAACTTAAAATTTCTTCTTTCATTCTTTCCTTTTTCTTATGTTTTCTAAACTTTCAGTTGCCTTTTCTTATCTAATACAGAAAAATAGGCAAAAGACAAAAGTCAAAAGCCCATTTTATTTACTAGATAAGATTGTCAGCATTAGTGCAATCAACAACCAAAAAGAAAACCATCACTCCTGTCAAACGCTGCATTACTGCTTCAAAACCTCTTGCTTTTTGGTCTTTCAAACAAGTCTCCTGCGCTTGCGTGTCAAATACATTACTTGATTGATTTTTGTAGGCTGCATAAAAATATGCGATTAAAAATAAATACTGATAAAATCAATAAAATGGTTAATGATAAATTATACATATCAAACTCCTTAAAATCTTAACTATTTTATCATAAAACTTATTTTGATTCAAGATGTAAGGTCACTTTTTCTTTCTTTTTGGACAATACTTCAACACTTCAACTTTCTGGATGTAGTTTTCATATTTTTGCTTGTTAAATAATTCTGACTGCCACAACTTGAACATTGTAAATTAATCTTTACCTGCACTGACTTCTCTCACTCCTAAATATTTTCTAAAACTAAACAATAAAAAGATTCACCAAAGTTAGGCTTGCTGTGCTATAAAAACCCAATGATAACCCAAATGAGCTGAAATAGTCGATCCCATTAATGGTCCAATAACACCACCGATATAAAAAGAAGGTTTGATTGTAACTGAAAATCCGTGAAATACCTTCTTTAGGTGTGATTTTATTCAGTAAAGAACTTACTCCCGGCAAAAGGCTCCTGTACCCAATCCAAATAAAAACGATAAATTCCCTAGCTCAAGTGGTGTCTCCAGCTCTAGCACATATAAATAACAAAACTATACAAGAGAGCCAGCAAGAGCAAACGGTGGTTTCCTATTTTATCTCCTAATCTTCCTAACCAACTAGAAGAAAAGTATGCTTGAGACCCCCTATTGCTGGAAACAATTGCACCAGATACTAACAATAGATTTTCCTTTTTGCCCTAAAGAACGGATATAAAGTGTCAAAATAGGGAAATAGACTGCCCAATCATCTGAATCACCATGCTAGTACTGAATAAAACCAAAAAGAATTGCTTTTTGAGGAATTCGTTGAAATAGCTGCTTGGTTGAAACTTCTTTTTCCTTAGGGACGGATGAAAGTCTTCTTTTTACCCTGAAAAATGGTCCACAGTAACAAGAAATAAGAAAAATCACCAAAAGAAAAACATTTCTCATCCCTAAACTTTGTGCAATCATGCCTCCCAAAAAGAGGTCCCATCAGAGTTCCCCACTACACCTGTTGACAATGTTCCAAAGCATATCCAGAATGTGGGTGCTTACTAGCTATTAAAAGCAGTACTATTAGGTACATAACCAGAAAATACACCATTTAACAGTCTCAAAACAATGAGCTAAAATACATTCGGCACAAAAGCCAAGCTTTCCCATCGTAAAAGTCATTGCAAAAAGCAGCTCGAATCATCATGGGCTTTGCGACCATACCTATCAGCTAAACTCCCCCAGACAGGTGATAAAAGTGCGGCTGTCAAGCTGTACTCGAAACCGCTAAACCTGGAATAAAATTCAACCATAGAGCTCTCTGACTCCCAGTTCTTCCACATACAAAGGACATAAAATGGAACAAATCTAGTGACATACTAGCTCCTACAAAAAGTTTCCCAGCCAAGCAATCCATAGATTCCGTTTCCAATTTTTCTTGATTCTAATAACATCATCTTCTTTTCTTTGTCTAAAAATGCCTGCACCTTGCTTTAAAGTAGCCAAAAAGTGCACACCATTATTGTCAATCAGCAATCTCAGCTCTTTGTCTTTTTCTGCTAAAGAAAGCTGGGCTGCTATGCGTCGTTGAGCCTCTTCTTGACTAAGATTATTTCGAGTCATCAAACGTTCTAATTGAGCATCTTTACTCACATCTACTAGCCAAACTTGATCAAACCAATCTTCACTACCCTGCTCAAATAAGAGTGGGATATCCATAAAGAAAAGCTCTTCTGTAGCTGCCAATTGATTACGCTTTTACAGCTAATTCTTCTCGAATAATATCATTTTGTAAGCGACTGGACTTCTCAGTAAATTAGGACGACTAAAGAGAAGAGTTCCTAGCTCGATCCAATTGACCGTCTGCCACACAAAATTTCTGTTCCAAATTCTGACAACAAAACTTGATAAAGTTGACCTCCCGGTTTCTGCAATTCATGAACTACCTGAGTCCGCATCAATCACTTGATAACCTTGAGAGCGCAGGAAGTCTCGTTACAACTGATTTTCCAGAGGCACCCGCCTGTAATTCCAATTATTTTGCCATGTCCTGCACCTCATTCTCTGACAATGTGGACAAAGGTGAGTTCCACGACCAGCTAGTTTGATTTTTCAATTTCATGACCACATCTAGTGCAAGGTTGCCCTGCTTTTTCCATAGACTTGCAAGAAATCTTGCATTGTGCTGTCTCTCCTAAAGCATTGCGATAAGTGCGAATGGTCGAGCCTCCCTTTTCAATTAGCCAGTCGCAGAATACGGATGGGTTTCTACCATGAATTCGTTTGATTTCTGATTTTTTCAGTCGACTGGCTAGTTCTGGATCGACTTTTTGCTGCCCAGAGCACTTCGTCTACATAACATTGCCAAGTCCAGCCACCAAATGCTGATCCAAAAGTAGTGTTTTGATGGCCTTGTGTGATTTGGTCAGTCCTTCTTCAAAAAGGCTTGAGTTTAAAAATCTTTTGCATTTGGCTCTAGGACCAATCTGAACAAAATAAGCTTCAACCTGACTTTTAGGCAATAATTCAAAAGTACCAAATTTGCGGACATCCTGATAGACCAAGATTGACCCACCATCTGTAGACCAAAGAAAAGATGAAATGCTTATTGTCCGGTACCTCATCTTCAAAAAGCAAATACTTTCCTTCCATGCGCAGATGAGAAATAATGGTCTGCCTGTTGAGATTTAAAAAGAAGATATTTGCCACGACGGCCAATACTTTTCAAACGTTTGTCCTAAAATGTTCAGCTGAAAAATCTTCTACACCCGTTTTGACCATTTTGGGCACACACAAACCTCTACCGATACAATGCCAACAATCAAATGCTCTAAGCCACGCCTGACTGTTTCCAACCTCTGGTAATTCTGGCATGAAATTTTTATCCTTCTTATCCAAATTTAATATGTAATGGACTGTTCGACTTATTTCTTTAAATCCTATCTTCTTATGAAAAGCTTGACTGACTGCATTGTCTATATCACAATCTGAGCTTTCAGCTGAGACACTCTTCTGTCGCCCATGACTGAGCAAAGTCAAGAAGCTGAGTAGCGATACCATGTCTTTGAAAAACAGAGTGCTACCGCTATGCCTTCAATATATGCGACAGGAAGTTGCTCTGCTCCTTCCAGATACCCGAACGCATAGATAAGCTGACCCAGCAACGGCTCTTCCTTCTATGTAGTACAAAATTCATTAGGAAATTTTCCTTCAGAAAATGCTACTAATAATTTCTTTTTCTGTCTTCCAAGCTAAAATGAGCAAAGTAAGCCCAATCAGCTAGCTGAGATTTTTCTACCTCTCGATTTCCTATCGCGATTATTTCTTTCAGTCCTCTTCCTAATACAAAACGGCGTGCGTATACTGTCTGACCTGAATGCATAGTCGCATCGTCAATGAGTAGATACTAAACGATTTCCACGTTTAACAGCTGGAATCCAATTCTCATCGACAACATCATCCAGACTATCTTCATTTACCTTTGATAACAAGCAATTGTTGTCGCAACCGCATCTGTGACAGATAACCTTAAGAAAATCAATATCTGTCACCACAACTTTATGCGCTTCTTGAGGAGTGTATGCCAATCTTCCGTATCATCTGGCAAATCCCAAGGCAAATTTTTTCTTCCAACCTTTAGAAAACCAGACTGGATTAGTCTTTTGCTAAATCAGCAATCTGAAATCCAACTCCCGTGCCGTATGCCAAGTCAACCAAGTGATAGACTTAATAGATGGAACGAGTATCTACAAGTGGGAAAGCGTTCACCTCTTCTAAAGACAAACCTTCCAATACAGACAAAACGCTCCTGAACTCGTTCTACATTTTCCACTAAAAGTTCTACAAATTCCATTGTCCTGCTTCCTTTATTAAACTGTATCAAACACTAAAATACACCTATTATCACTGCTAAATCTGATTTTAAAAATTCTATAAGAGGAAAAATCCTTGATTTTCCCTTTATGAAATACTGCTTTGCGAAAGGTTCCCTCGTATATCATTCCAGCCTTGGCCATAACACGTCCTGAAGCAGGATTGTCAGTAACAAAGTCTGCTGTGACACGATTAAAGTCTGCTTCTTTCAAAAGATAAGAGAGCACTCTTGGAGTGCCTCAGTCATCAAAACCTCAGTCCCCAATATCTTTACTCAAGACATAACCAACTCTCGCAAGCATTAATATCTTCATCTATATCGACCACACTAATATCACCAATCACTTCGTCAGAATTTTCTTTCAGACAAATCGCCCATTTATAAAAATCCAGATCCTGATATTGTTGAACCCACTGAGCCACTGATTGTTTGGTAACGTCAGTATTCTCATGAGTAGACCAAGTTACATGACGAAGATTGTCTGGTTCTAGAGGCCCAGTTGACGATACATGGCAAGGTAATCTTTAGCTACAAAAGGGCGAAGTAGCAACCGTTCTGTTAATAATCTTTGTGTCCCGATATGTTTCATAAAATCTTGCCTCATCATTATTCTTTATTCAATGCCCCAGAGCAAAGTTATTTGTAAAGTATTCCTCTAACATCGAGGCGATGTTTACGACTAACAGATTCGAGGTTTTCGTTATCTCGTCTCCAGAAAAGAAACGAAGGCGCAAGGTTTCTTCATTGTGAAAATCAGAAATATCAAAAATCATTTAGCGCCTTAAAGTTCATACGTCATGACAACCGTCTGCACCTTGTCACCATTAGGATAGACTTCCTCAAAATTGCTATAAACATTGAGAAAACGTGTTGCTTGTAGCTTTAATTCCCGTTTCTTCAAAAAACTCACGCTTAGCGGTATCAAGCGTGGACTCCCCAAGCTCCATTGCACCACCAGGAATGGCCCAGGTTTTCTTATCCCCACTGTAATTGCAAGGTACGCGTCCATCCTTATCCGTCAAAATGCCACCAGCAAAAGTCAGAATAATCTTGTCATGCCCAACTTTTGATCGGATATAGGAAATATAATCTTGAGTCATGTTTAATACTCCTTCTCTTTCCACCCAAAAAGCCACCAACTCTATTTTTCTGATTGCTTTATCTATTTCTGATGATCCATTTCTTCTATAATATGAGCATATGGACTTTTCATAGCTTTCCTTAATTGCTGGCTAAACATCCCAAAACATTAAATAATAAGCCAGACCAAGACACAATAAAGCGAATATTGGCAATAAAAATAATTGTACTATGAGGAAAAATTAAATTTGCTCTACCACTAAATATCGCCAGCAACGGCATTAGGGCAAGAATAACTACTAATGTCATGCCAGCTGTCTTGAATCTTTGTGCCGTTGCTCTTTCAATTCTAAGTACTGATGGTAGATAGACCTTACTTCATCCTCTGTATAACGATTTTCACAAAGCAAGCCGTCCTTTATTTCCTTATCTAAAGTAGTAAACCAAATTGAATAAACCATTTTCTTCTCCCTCTCTTACGTTAGATCTCTCTGTCCCTAAAAAGCCGTCCTCAATACTCCTTCTCATTATAGCCAAAGTCTGCCAAATCCAATTTCTTATCCCGCCAGTTTTTCTTGACTTTAACCCAAGTTTCGAGATAGACTTTGTCGCCTAGCATGATTTCAATATCACGGCGTGCCATTTTACCAATTTTCTTGAGCATAGCCCTTGCTTACCAATGATAATACCCTTTTTGACTATCACGCTCCACCATGATGGTGGCACGAATATGTACCTTTGTCCGTCTCCTCATCGCGTTTCATAGATTCGATAACTCACCGCTACTGAATGCGGTACTTCTTGCTCTGTTAATTTCAAAATTTTCTCTCGAATCATCTCAGAAACCAAAAAGCGTTCTGGGTGATCAGTAATTTGATCCTCTGGAAAAATATTGAAAGCCTTCTTCCAAGTTTTTCTGTCAGTAATTCCACCAGCCGAGATACATTATTGCCTTTGCAGTAGAGAAATAGGCACAATTTCCTTAAATCTCCATTTGTGTCCGAAAATCATCAATCTGCTCCAGCAGCTGGTCTGGGTGTACTTTGTCAATTTTATTGATAACGAGAATGACAGGAGATTTTTGCTGCTTTGAGACGTTCCATAATCATATCATCACCCTCTACCACGCTTTTCATCGGCAGGAACCATAAACAGGACCGTCTCTACCTCCCGTAACGTTGAATAAGCAGATTCTACCATAAAATCACCGAGCGCTGTCTTAGGGCTTATGAATTCCGGCGTATCAATAAAGACAATTTGTCTCGTGTCTCGTCGTATAAATCCCCATAATCTTGTTACGAGTTGTCTGAGCCTTATCACTCATAATAGCAATTTTCTGCCCCATGACATAATTTAAAAAGTTGACTTCCCGACATTAGGGCGTCCTAAAATGGCTACAAAAACCAGATTTAAAAAGTCATTATTTCACCTCTATTCAATGAACAGTAGAAAATCGGCATGTTTCCCGATTTCCAAATCTTTAAAACATTAAATTCCAAATTTTAGGAATAAAAAATAATTAATCCTGTCACAACTGCAAATCCAGAAACTACTAGAACTGCACCAGCTGCCATATCCTTGGCATTTTTAGCCAGCATGGAAAAAGTGATAATCACTAGCTAAATCTACCACATTTTCAATCGCCGAATTAACAATCTCAAAAGCAATGACCAAAAAGATGCCTCAGAAAAAGGAAAAGCCACTCTATCGCAGTTACCTGAAAAAGTAATCCTGCAAAGACCACTCACAATTGCTGAAACAGCATGACTACGCATATTACGTTCTTCTTTAATTGCAGTAAAATTCCTGTTAGAGCAAATTCTAAACTCGAAATCACGTCCGCGATTTTTCCATTTGCGTTTGTTTGTACTTTATTGTCTTGTAAGTCCATAAGCAGTCAAAATTTCTTCCTGTAAGCCAAACATCTCCGCCTCTTCTTCTGGCGTATAGTGATCATATCCATTGATATGCAGAAAACCATGTACTGCAAGAAAACCCATTTCCCTGGCTCAAAACTGTGACCATATTCTTCGCTTGTTCATGCGCCTTATCTATGGAAAATAAAAAGTTCTCCGATATAAGCATCAAAATCCTCTAACATTTCTGCCAACTCAGGATTTTTCTAATAAGTCCTCCTCATCAATGGCAATGTCCAACTCAGGCTTGTACTCCAAACTAATAACATCTCGTCGGACGATCCGTATCTCGATATTCTAAATTCAGTTCATGACTACGCTCATTTGTGACAAACGTTACAGCCATTTCCTTTATTTTCTTTTCCCAATCTTCTTCGCAGCAAACTGCAAAATCTCTCCTGCGTTTGCTTTATCATTTTTCCGAAACTTGATTTGTTTCATCTATGATTTCAATATACATCATGCACCCACTTTATTAGTATCATTTTTCATTATATCACATTTCAGATAGGGATGGCTGATTTATAAATCATTTACTATTTAGTTCTGCTCTTTATTGCGCATTTTTCTTTCAAAACTTATACTTGTTGCTGGAGACGGCCTCATTTGAGCATAGATCCCATTTTGTTTTTACCAATGTGTCATGTTGCCCTCGCTCTACAATCTTTCCCTCAGAAATAACCAGGATTTGATCTGCCCTCTTGAATGGTTGATAAACGATGGGCAATGATAAAAGTTGTTCTCCTTCCTTTACAACAGCCATTGCTTTTTGAATCAGTTCTTCGGTTTCTGTATCAATATGAGAGTTGCTTCATCCAATATTAAAATTTGAGGATTAGCATAGAGAGCTCGAGCAAATGAAATCAGTTGACGTTCACCGCTCGAAAATGCTGCTCCTTTATCCTTTACAGGCTCATCAATTCCTTCTTTACAGCGAGCCAGCAAGTCCCCTGCACCGACTTTTTCTAAAGATTCCAAAACTTTTTCATGATTGATGCCTGAATGGCTCTATAGCTACGATTAGTTGCTAGTGTTCCTGATGAATAGATAAGGATCTTGCAAAACAATCCCCATGTGACTACGAAGACTTTCATACGAGAATATTGTTGAATATCTTGTTGATCAAATATAGATTTTCCCTTTTTAGGATCGTAGAAACGATAAAGTAGGTTCATGATAGAAGATTTTTCCAGAGCCGGTATGTCCCACCAAAGCAAACTGCTCTCCTTTCTTTGCTTTAAAACCAATATTGTGCAGAACTGTCTTGCCTTTCTCATATGCAAAAGCTCACATGTTCAAATGTAACTTGTCCTCTAACAACTGCCACACTGTGATTTTACATCCTCTTCCTGAGGTTGATCTAACTAATTCTAAAACTCGTTTTCCTGTTTCAATGATCGTTGTACATTTGGGAAAAGCCGAACCAGGAAAACCCATCATCTCAAATAAATTGATAATATAATTGAGATAGATAAACAGTACACCAGCGTAATGACATTGCGACCGCCTAAAATTGCTGGCCAACTATCGTCAAAATGACAGCAGCACTGTATTTTTAAAAATTCCGTTAATGGCCAAGACGGAAAGAGCACTTACCCCATACAATTTGTTTATCAGCTTGGCTCATTTTTCGAGCAGTTGCATTAAATTCTGAAAGAACTGTTTTTCCTGATGATATAACTGTATCAAGCTGGCTCCATGCATCAATTCATTCACTTGATTATTGATATCACCCGTGAATCATAAAGTCTTTCATCGGCTTGTCTGTTAGTTTTATAAAAATACTTGTATCCCATCAAAAAGCAGGAAGCAATAGCAAAAAGTACTGAGGGCAACAAGCGGACTAAGGTAAAACAATAGAGCGTAGGTAAAAACAATCCGAAGAACTTTGAATCAAAAACACTAACCAAACTAGCATAAAATTGTCTTCGTAAGGTTTCCGTATCATTTACAATTTCTGGTTGCAATCTTACTCTGCCGGTTTATCATCAAAGTAAGAAATCGGCAAATTTTCGCATGACCCAGATAAGCTTCATTCCTCAGATGTTCTACTACTTTGTTTCCACAATGCGCTAAAAGGCGATCACCTAAGTAAGTCAGTATGCTCCCCAAAGCTACAACAATTATGTATAATCCAGCTAATTGCAAAAGCTGAACCTGACGATCTTTTCCGCTTCCAATCTGTGTAAGCGGTCCGTTCTATCATATTTCTCAAACAGAGAGGAGACAGTTGGCTAGTCACCGTTGCTAAAAACAGCAATTCCAACCGCAAAAGAATGCAGTTCGAACAACTCTTAGTTCTTTTTAATAAACGACTAATGATACTCATTTGCTCCCTCCTTTCTGATGTTGTTGCTGCTGATATTGTTCGGCATACCAGCCTCCTTTATTTAGCAACTGGTTCGGTGTCCCTTCTTCAACAATTTTGTCCATCTTCTAAGACAAGAACCCAGTCTGCCTGCTGGATAGCTGACAAACGGTGTGTCACAATGATCGTTGTCTGATTAGCTCGCATATCCTGAAGATTTTTGATAATCTCGACGCTCTGTTTGAGCGTCAACTGCTGACAAAGAATCATCCAAAATGAGGGACTTCTGGTTGTCTAACAAAGGCGCGTGCTAAAGAAATTCTTTGTTTTTGACCGCCAGATATTGACGCTCCTCTCACCAATAAGAGTTTTCCAGTCCGTCTGGCATCTCGTTTTAAATCTTCTGAAAATGCTGCTGTTTTAATAGCTTTCTAATATCGCTTAATGTCGCATTTTCTCTTACCAAAGGCAATATTGTCTTTGACAGATTTTGAGAACAAAATATGCTCCTGAGGACATAAGCCAATCATTGCTTCAATCGATGGACGTGAATAGTGACTGGCGGATTTTCCATTTATCTGAAAATGTACCTCGTCCAACAGGATATTGCTGAAGAAGCTGACGAACTAAGGTTGTTTTACCAGATCCTGTTTTTCCAACAATACTATACGTCTTTCCGGCTTCAATTTGCTAAGCTTGTTACATGCAAGCTAGATCTTTTTGTTTGTGGATAAGTGAAATGATAATTCTGAAAAACGAATAGAAATAAGATGTTTTAACTCCTCTTTGCTACTCATTTTCATATCATCTGTCGTTTCAATCAATTCATGCGACCTTTTTAAAAGACGTTTTCCTGTTTGATAGACCAAGATAAAGTCCGACAACATCCAAAAAGGTTCATTAAGGCTAATCATATACAATTGAAGAGCGATCACTTGCCCAATTGTTATACTGTCCCATTTTTATAAAAATAGCCCCAATAAGAAGCACAATAATCGTTGATAAAGCGATAAAGACAGAGGAGAGAGGCGCGTAAAGATATTGAATGCTGGCAATCTGATCACCAACCTTAGATAAAGCTTTTGTGCGCAATTGGAACTGTTCTTTCTGACTTGTCTTCTTGCTATAAGCACGCGCAACTCGGACTCCTCTATTGTTTCCAGCACCTCATCATTCAAAGATGCCACTGCTCACGATTATTTTCGACTAGTTTATCTTGTTTTTACCAAGAAAATAAATCCAGATCATCAATGTCATAAGCGGAATCATAGCCAGTGATGCTAATTTCCCATGAGATAAAAACATGGTCGGAATGAAAAAGACAATCATACCTCCAGCATATAAGAGAATTACAATTCCATAACCAGCCATCTCCATCATTCCTTCAACATCTGTTGAAAAACGCGTTAGAATATCACCAGAACGAAATTTTTCATAGAAAGGCATTCTCATAGCTACCAATTTTTCAAAAAGCTCTTCTTTGAATGAGAAATTTATAATCAATGGACGATTGAAATATCTTTAAATGCCAATAGTAAGCTGAAAAGATAGTTACAAATCGTCACCAGAGCCAACAAACTAACATCTCTAATTAAATTCTGCTGTGTCAAACTATGATGCGAAAGATAATCTACTAAACGCTGAATTACCTGTGTTGGAATCAACATTGTAAAATCATACAATAGTAAAAACCAGAGCAATGGACAAATATAACCGTTTATGCTCTTTTATATATCCAAATAAACTTTTAATCATCCTAATCCTTTCCCTAAACATTATAAAAAGCTCAAGACAGAATAAACCTGTCCTGAGCTTTATTTGTTTTTATTTATTTTTTTCATCAAAAATAAATTACAGTGCTGTGCTAGAAAGGAGTTCTGTCGTATGATATACCTGAGTACTGTTTTTGTTTTTACATTATTCATGATACATTCTCCTTTCTACTTTTAATTAGTTAATACTTTAACATTAAAAGAAATGCTTGTCAAGAATATTTACAAAAATCCTCCCAAAACTGAATGAATTTTTCTGCCTTTAAAAATCAAGATTAACAATTCTTTTGTAATAGCAATTTCGGCTGCAATACGTCCAAAAAAATAAAAATATCAGTAAGGCAATTACCACCCAAACGGTTTCCAACATGCAATCCACCAGCTACTTTCAAGCTGCGTAGAAACTTCGGATAACTTGTCCTTGCTTATTGATAACATACGTTTTCGTATCAATCTTAGGACCGCTCATAGTATGGTGAACGACTGGTTTTCAAGGAGTGGCATAAAATGGTGAATTTTCAACCTTGAGGGATCGAAAGCTCTTTTTCAAATTCAAGATCATAGCCTACATCAACATAAATATTATAAGCTGTGATCGTCTTGGTAAAGAGCTGTGGATCCATTTGTAGCTGTTAAGCCAACTCTTCCAAATTATCTGATCGGTAAATCATTCCATGTACTACCTGTGATCAATCTTTTCTTGACTGTATTATAAGCTGTTTCTTTTCATATTATCGTCTACAATCAGATAGAAAAACCACCATTGTCAATTGCTGCCTGAACTCATTTATCCCTGACTACCGTACTCATCTACAAAACGTTTTTCTTAAGTATTGACCATGATGAAGTTAGCCGAGGCGCCTGTAATCGGGTCAGATACCAGCATTATTTGATAGAAGTCCAAACCGACTAGGTCTGTACCAACGCTTTGATCTAAGATAATACCATCACCTATAATAGCTGGTGAATTTGATGTCTTAATATCGTCACATGCAAAAAGCCCAATAAACTGGACTTTTTCCTGTTATTCATGCTAATTGCCGGGATCGAACCGGCGACCCTCATCCTTACCATGGATGCGCTCTGCCAACTGAGCTAAATCAGCAGTACTTATTTACTATATCATGCAGAAAGATTCTTGTCAATAGATTTGAAAAATGTTTTCATCAAATAAAAAGAAGCTCTTAGCAACCTACATCACGGAATCATTACAATTTCTATAGATGACACTTTCACACCTTTATTTCCCAAAAATAATCTTCCTTTGTTAGATGATAATGAATCCTCTGAGATATTCGCCCTTCTTCATGTTTATCTAAGGCAGCATAAGAATCTATGTGAGAAAAACTTCATACCAGCTTTTTTCCATAACCCGTCCTGAAGCTGGATTTTCTACATCATGGAGAGCAACTAACATATTCATAGCTAAAACTTTCAAAAAGCTATTTGAAGTATGGCTTTTTAATGCTTCCGTTGCCAAACCTTGATTCCAGTAATCCTTATGAACCACATAGCCAATCGCAGCCTTCTTGAGAACGGGATCCAATTTGTGCAGGTCAATGCTACCAATCAGTTTGCCACTCTCCTTCAGTTCAATTCCCCAATTTCCGAGCGGTCGACCAATAAATAAACGAGCAATAATATTTTTGTTTCTTCCAAATCTTTATTAGGCAAAAAGTATAGCGAGTATTCTCTTCATCAGAGGAATATTCAAACATGTCCTCAGCATCATCCAATGTCACAGGTCTCAAAAAGTAAGCGCTTTGTTTCTGCAACTCGGTTTTCAACTAGTTTTTAGATAAATACTTTCCATCTTGAATGAACCTCCTTTTTTTGTCTCATAGCATACCATAAATACTCAAGCAAATCAATACTTCGATTTTATCTTGATTTTTTAAAAACGTTTTTCTATACAATTAAAACATCTCAATAAAGGAGGACAACTATGTTAATCGGTATCCCAAAAGAAATTAAAAACAATGAAAAATCGTGTTGCTTTTAACCCCTGCTGGCGTCCACAGTTTGGTTGGACATGGCCACCAAGTTTTAGTGGGAAACTCAAGCTGGACTGGGGTCCGGCTTCATGGATGAAGACTATAAAAAAACAAGGGGCTACTATTGTCCCTACAGCTGATGAAGTTTGGAAAGCCAGAGTTGGTCGTTAAGGGTCAAAGAACCGCTTGTTGCGGAGTACCCATACCTGCGCGGAAGATCTCCTGCTCTTCACTTACTTGCACATGGCTGCTGCACCTGAATTAGCTGATGCTATGACGATTAGCAAGACAATAGGAATTGCTTACGAAAACCGTTCGTGACCAAGAGAGGGAATCTCCCTTACTTGTGCCCATGGAGTGAAGTGGCAGGACGTATGGCTGTACAGATTGGTGCTCACTTTCTAACCAAACAAGAAGGTGGTTCTGGTGTATTACTGGGTGGTGTTCCAGGTGTTCCAAAAGGAAAGGTCACTATCATCGGAGGTGGTGTGGTCGGAACCCATGCCGCTCGAATCGCTCTCGGCTTTAGGGGGCTCAAGTCACTATTCTAGATATCAGCGCTAAACGCCTATCCGAACTAGAAAATCTTTTTGGTCATCAAATTCAGACCCTTATGTCTAATTCTTTCAATATTGCTGAAAGTGTCAAAGAGGCCGATGTAGTGATTGGAGCAGTGTTAATCCCTGGTGCCAAAGCTCCCAAGCTCAGTTACTGATGAAATGGTCTGTAAAATGCGTCCAGGTTCTGTCATCGTTGACGTAGCTGTTGACCAAGGTGGGTTGTTATAACTGCTGATCGTGTAACTACTCACGATGAACCTGTCTATGAAAAACATGGTGTACTTCACTATGCCGTTGCCAACATACCTGGTGCTGTTGCTCGCACATCAACTCTTGCTTTGACAAATGTAACACTTCCTTACATTGAAGCTTTGGCGGACAAAGGGTTTAAAACAAGCTATTGCAAATGATTCGGGACTCCAACAAGGAGTGACTACTTATAAAGGATATATTACTAACCGACCAGTTGTAGAAGGGCTCAATCGCGACTACACTGATATCGCTGATTTAGTATAAGTTTTAAAAATAAAAAGGATATGCCAACTTGCTTTGCAGGTCCTATATACCACCTTTTAAGCAGTTTTTGAACAATCACCTACTACAACTGCTCATTTATTATAAAATAATTTGAGTCTGAGACGCTATTGTCCCAGACTCTTTTTACTTATCATTTTAAGTCGTATAACACTATAAGAAAAAGAGCTTTTAAATCCATCTCTTTGCTTCATTCCATTTTATTTTTCTTTTTAGGTTTAGGCAGCGGTAATTGATCATACATGGCTAAAATTAAATCTTCTAGAAACACCTGATTTTCAAGGTCTTCCACCAAAATCATTTCTTTGGCGCCTTCGTATGGAAACTCATACGAGGGTTGGGCAATCTTATCTAAGACTGCTTGAACTGGCTTAACTAAAAAGCGATTATCATAAATACCACCAATAATCTTACCACGGAAGTAAAGAATATACTCTCCCATCATAGAACGGTAAGTCACATCATCTAATCCTGAATAATTGCTCCAAAACAAATTCCAAATAGTTTTTACTTGATGCCATTTCTAACCTCTTAAGCTCTGTTCAACGATAACAACCGTATAGAGTTCTTGCTTGACCTCACTTCCAATTGGTTTTGAAGCCCTGCTTTTCCCAAAAATGCTGAGATTGCGGATTCCCTTGACATAAGCCAAAACGTGCTTTTCGAAAGTTTTTAGCAAAAATAGGCTAGCGCTTCTGTCACAATCTGGCTGCCAATACCTTTCCCTTGATAGATCCGATCAACCATAAATAGACCAATAAAAACTGTCTCCTCATCAGGATAGGCATAGGCAAAATCCATAACAGCTACAAGGTTAGAGCTATCCCAAAAAGCCAACATAAAATTTATCAACCTTAGCCTTACCTTCAGGTAGACGAGCCATGTCTTCTTTTACACTTTCCAAATTTAGTGCTGGTGGACAATGCTGAAAATACAGAGATTGCTTTCATATAAGATAAAATACTTGGAATATCCTTTTCTGCTAGTATCCTACAGCTATAATGCCTAGATAGTTGTTCAATCATCTTTTAAAATCCCTACTCTTTGTGTCCTATAATGATGGTATAGGACGATGTATGGATAGCCAACACAATATAATTATCAGACACATAGAAGTTCTTTTTCTTTATGACTAATCTTTGTCTCAGATCTTTGGATAAAACCCTTAGCCCATAAAACTGGATTTTTCCTCTCTCAAAAGCAGATTCTTTTTACAGACGGACTTTCCCAAAAATCAGTCGTGTGCAACTTGTCCAGATTAGCTAAGAGAATTTCCTTCATTATCTTCTGATTCCTTCTCCTTGATTGCGTCGCCAACGATTTCGGAACTAGCCAAACTTGAATGTTCTTCTTTAGAAAAATGACTATGTGTCACTTCAGTAGAATGTTCATAAGCCTTGATAATTTTCCGCTACTACAGGATGGCGGACAACATCTTTGCAGATAAATAAACAAAATCAATCTGCTTGATATGTTTCAATTTCTCTGTCGCATCAATGAGACCTGATTTACTATTCTTCGGCAAGTCAATCTGGCTAATGTCTCCATTGACAATCATCTTAGAATTAAAACCAAGTCGTGTCAGAAACATCTTCATCTGCATAATAGTCGCATGTTTTGCGCTTCATCTAAGATGACAAAAGCGTCATCTAATGTTCGTCCACGCATGTAAGCCAAGGGGGCTATCTCTATGATTTCTCTCGCTCCATAAGGCGCGTTGTTTGATCCTTGCCCTAAAATCTGATACAATGCATCGTAAACCGGTCGTAGATAAGGGTCTACTTTTTCTTTTAGATCCCCTGGTAAAAATCCTAGACTCTCACCAGCTTCAACCGCCGGACGAGTCAATATAATCCGTTTGACCTGCCCTCGCTTCAGCGCTGTCACAGCTAAAGTTACAGCAAGAAAGGTCTTACCTGTTCCTGCTGGTCCAATCCCAAAGACAACATCATGGTTCTTAATGCTATCAACATAAATTTTCTGCCCCTAAGTCTTAACTCGAGATGGGTTTACCATAAGAATCTTTTAATAATCTCTTCTTCGTATAGAGCTACAAACTTATCAATTTCACCATTTTTGACCATTGTAATAGCTGTCACTACATCTGGTGTTCCAATCGTCATTCCACGGTTAACTAAGACTAGCAGAGCCTGAATAACCTGACGGGCTTCTTCACAGGCCATCTCCTCACCAATAATCTGGACAATTTCTGTCCGCGCATGAATCGTCACCCGCAACTCCTGTTCCATTAAACGCAAAATGACGTTCATTAGAACCAAAAAAGATGAAATGTATCATCTGGATGCTGTAGGATGATTTCTACTGAATGTTCTTGCAAACAAGAACCTCTTTCTTCACATTATTTACTTTATTATAGCAAAGTAACTCGGAAAATTCTATCTTTTTCCCGAACTAATGTGCTTGATATTCTTCCCAGATCGCATCAAAATCACTAAGATTGAAGGAAAAAAATCAGCATGTTCTTCTAAATAGCGGCTAATTTCATCAAAAATCATCCGTATGCTTAGGGAAAAAGTTGATTCATGAAAAACTAAATCAGTTAGTATTGCCTTCGGCGTTGTACTTTTTGGGATTGCGCTCTGTCATCAACCAAGTATAAAATGATTTTCGCATCTATTTTCTCCTTTCTTAATTTTTTTAGCTAATCTAGTGAATATTCTATCAACCTGAATATAGATTACACAATGATTTGTTGTAGAAATTGTATCAAATAGCGTATCTTCTTATTTTTCAAAAATTAGTAAAAATAATAAGCCACCAAAAACTGCAAGACTGACCATATTCAATTTATCATCTGAATGACATTCTATGACGCAAAAACTGATACTCGTTCTTATCCACATTCAGAAAAATAGTTTCTGATAAATTGTGCTACAGCGTTCTTTTTGTATAAAGTACAGAGAAGTAAACATAAGGCGTTTTTTTCATATTCCATATCTCGCTACAACTGACCTAAAAATCCCCAATCCAAATAAGACTAAAAATCCACCCCAGACGAATAATGACTGTGAGACACTGATGCAAGCATACAAGTAACATGATTTTTATAATATTGCAAAGAAAAAGGGTACATTTTTAGCATAGGACTATTATATCAAAAATCTAATTGGTTATAGTTATTTCAAAAGAAGCTGGGGAATAAGTCTCAGCTTCTTATGCTTTTATGTCGTTATAATGTACAAAAAGTCTATCATACATTGATAAATCAACTATTGCAATTTGTGGCTTACGAAAAAGTAAGCATCATTCTTCTGGCAGTATTTTTACGCCAAACGTTATCAATAGCCTACTAAATGCTTAAACTGGAATTAGTTTCCATTTCTAATATACCAAATTCCTTGAGTAAATCCAAACCTCTACCTGCTAATTGTTCCTATTTAGCTCCATCTGATTCAATCCCTTTATTCATGCCAATTTTCTTGATTATGTTTAAATTTCTCAAGTAAAGCTAAGCCTTCTGTCGAAACATAGCCTTCTTTGTTCCGCCAGCTTGATTAATTCAGTGTAGTTCGATAACGTTACCAATCGAACACCTGCATCTGAGAAATTCTTTTCTGCCCTAGGCAATTCATAAGTAAAAAAATAGCTACCACTCCAAGGACGTCAGCCCCTCACGCTTAGCAGCAGACACCGCATCCAGAACCGACCCTCCAGTTGAAAACCAAATCCTCAATCACGACCATTTTTCTGACCTGTTTTTACTCGACCTTCAATTTGATTTCCAGCACCATGATCTTTTGGTTTGCTACGAATATAAGCAAATGGTAAAGTCATCTTGTCAGCAATGATGGCACCATGAGGAATACCTGCTGTTGCTGTTCCAGCAATCACTTCTACTTCTGGAAATTCAGCCCTAATTGTCTCTACAAAGCCATTTTCAATCAACGTCCGCGTTTCTGGATAAGCTTAAAGTCACACGATTATCTGTATAGATTGGTGACTTGATGCCACTAGCCCTAAGTGAAAAGGCTCTTCCGGCTTCAAGTAAACAGCCCTCAATTTTCAGTAAGTCACGCGCAATATCTTTTGCTAAAGTCATGATTTCTCCTTTATAATAATTCAATAGTGGAATCAAAATATGGTTCCAAAAATAAGTCTTTTCTTTTATATCTTCTAAAATGACGATCTCGCTAGATAAAGTTAACACCCATTTATCTTCAACATCATCTTGTCGATGAATAACAGCAAACCAATTCTCCTTCAAAGCATTTTTAATGGTTCTCGTACCTTTTCCGACACAATGTAAACATCCTGCTCTTCGCCATCCTCAGCAAACAAATTCGGAATATAACCATAATTGATAGGATAACGATTTCCAAAACTATCTTGATAACCGATAGGTCTGTCAATGATTGCTTGATCTACTTTTCTAGCCATCTATCCATTCCGTCTTAATAGCGCGATAAGCAGCTACTGGATCTCCAGCTCGTGTGATGGGACGTCCAACCACAATATAGTCACTACCAATTTGATGTGCTTCTTGCGGTGTCATGACCCGTTTTTGATCCCCCAATTTCAGAACCAGCTGGTCGAATACCTGGAGTCACACACAGAAAATCTTCTGATGTCGCCGCTTTAATCAGCTTAACTTCCTGAGCTGAACACACAACTCCGTCCAAGCCGGCCTCTTTAGCTTTGCAAGCATAATTGACAACCGATTCTGGAAACAGTTGTTTTGGATATTTTTGGCAGTCTCGCATATCGGCTTCGCTAGTAGAAGTCAGCTGAGTCACTGCAACAAGTTTTGCTTGGTCACCTAAAACGTTTTTTAGCTTCTGCATCATTTCTACACCACCTGCCGCATGAACCGTCACCATATCAATTTCAAAAGTTTTCAAAAAACAAACATAGCAGAGCGCACCGTATTAGGAATATCATGTAATTTTAGATCTAAGAAAATACTGTGCCCCAAGCTTTTCAAATAGCGAACAATTTCTGGGCCAATAGCATAAAAATTCCATTTCCAATCTTCACATAGAGTTTTTCACCTTTCGGAAAATGTTCTAAAAGATTTTTAACATCATCAAAAGATGAGAAATCAAGAGCAATAATAGGACGTTCTTCTCGCATGTGTTCGTCTCCTTATTTATTTTTATAGGCATTTTGCCGTTTTAACCTTTGGACACAGGCTTTTTAATGACTTGAAATACTGTCTGTACTACGGGTTCGTTTGCTAATCCTGATCGCTTGATTTCAATAGAATCACTTCCTAACAAAAACTTTACCCATCATCTTAAATCCCCGCCGAAACTTTTAAGCATACTTCGCACAAACTTCTCAAGAGCTATAGAAAAAACTCTTGCCTCGAGGCAAGGTTACACGAAAATTGACAGTTTACTGCCATTTTTAAACTCGTATTAGCCTTAGTAGCCTCTCTGGACTTCTTTTAAAGGTTTCATTTCAATCATTTTATAATTTACTCCGTCTATTGTCAAGCAAAAAATGAGGTTACAACAAATTTTCTCTAATTTCTGTTCGTAAGCTTTCCAAACTTTCAATACCGTATTTATCCATGACTTTAGGTAGATTCTCAATAATATTAGGACACACATAAGGGTTTGTGAAATTTGCTGTCCCAACACCAATCGCTGAAGCTCCTGCGATAAAACATTTCAATGGCTGCCTCTGCTGAGTTTACCCCCGCCCATACCAATGATTGGTAAACTACTAGATTGCGCTACCCTGACGAATCAACTTCAAGGCAACTGGAAAAATTGCCGGCCCCGACATGCCACCTGTTCCATTTGCAATAATTGGCTTTCTGCTCTTTGAATCAAATCGCATTCCAACTAAAGTGTTAATCATGGTTAAACCAGAAACTCCTGCATCTTCAACTGCTTTCGCTATTTGTGCAATATCTGCTACACTAGGTGTCAATTTTACATAGACTGGCACTTCCGACACGTCTACCGCTGCCTTAGCAGCCTGATATGCCAAATCTGGCACCTGACCAATTAGCAAGCCCCCATTACCATGATCAACATTGGGGCAGGAAATATTAAGTTCAATAGCCTTGACGTTTGGAGCTTTAGATATCTGCAACAAAAGCATATTCTTCGTTAGAGAATCCCGCAACATTAGTAATAATCGGAAGATTAGGATAATGGTGAGCCAGCCAAGGAAGTTTTTCTGTCAACACCACATCTACCCCAGGGTTTTGTAGTCCAATAGCATTGAGCATACCAGCTGGTGTTTCTGCCACTCGTGGAGTCGGATTGCCAAAAACGAGGGTACTGCGTGGTCGCCTTAATCATTATGGAGCCAAGTACATTGAGGTCATAATATTTGGCATATTCCTGACCAAAACCAAAACACCCCGAAGCTGGAATAATTGGATTTTCAGTTCCAAGCCAGGAAGAGAAATTGCTAAACGATTGTTAGACATATCAACCTCCCTACATCACGATTGTACCAGTCTCAAAAACTGGACCGTCTTCACAAACCCGCTTATTGACTGCTTGGTCCTCACCAACAACATGAAGTACACAAGCATAACAAGCCCCCATTCCACACGCCATTCGTGATTCCATAGAAATGTAAGCTCGCGGATGACTGCAAAATGTTTCATTCACATATCTGAGCATACCAGGAGCTCCGCAAGCATATACCGCAGTAAAATCTTCTGATAGCTCATTCACAATGGAAGAAACATAGCCTTTGCGGCCATAAGAACCATCATCTGTTGTTATCAGGACACGACTATATTTTTCAGTTCTTCTTCCAGAATGACAACTGCTTTTGTTGCGAATCCAAGAACTGAAGTGACCTTCACTCCTTGCTATGTAATTCTTTTTGCCACTTGTAGCAAGGGGAACACCAATTCCACCTCCTATAATTAGAGCTGTATCTGCAATACCTAAACTAGATAAATCAAAACCATTTCCCTGAGGCCCCATGACGTCTAACTGAAAAACCTTTTTCCAACCGAGAGAAGAGTTCTGTACCTGCTCCCTCTATCCTGTAAATAATCCGACAGATTTTCCGTTCTCTGTTAATCTCTGAAATCGAAATAGGACGACGTAGAAGCTTTGTATCATCTGGAACTCGGATATGCAGAAATTGTCCAACCTGCATCTGGCCAACCATTTTCTCCTCGTAAATCCATAGCAAAAATTCGTGGAGCAATTTTCTCTTGGGTGCACAATGGTCATCTTTTTCCAACATGATTTTTCCGAGTCTCTTCTCGCATGAGCTGCTTGTCATTTCTACCTCATTTCTTTATTAAAAAGACCTTGCATATACACAAGGCCTCACGAAAAATAAAGAGTCGGTTTTCTCACTCTTCCTTCACCCGAAACCTTGGAAGCCTCGCTGGACTTTCTTAAAGGTTAAATTTAATCTATTTTACAACTTCAAATGTGTTTTGTCAATTCAATATGATAAAAATAAGCTATGAGAATTCAACAATTGCACTATATTATTAAAATCGTCGAGACTGGCAGCATGAACAGAAGCTGCCAAGCAACTCTTTATTACCCAGCCTAGTCTGTCCAATGCAGTGCGCGATTTGGAAAATGAAATGGGCATTGAGATTTTTCATCCGCAATCCCAAAAGGTATTACTCTGACCAAGGACGGCATGGAATTTCTCTCTATGCTCGTCAAGTGGTAGAACAGACTCAGTTATTAGAAGAACGTTACAAAAATCCAGTTGCCAATCGAGAGCTTTTCAGCGTCTCTTCTCAACACTACGCCTTTGTAGTCAATGCTTTCGTTTCTCTGCTCAAAAAGTGATATGGAAAAAGTATGAGCTTTTCTTGCGCGAAACACGAACTTGGGAAATCATTGATGACGTCAAAAAAATTTCCGCAGCGAGATCGGCGTTCTCTTTCTCAACAGCTACAACCGCGATGTCTCTCTAAAATGCTAGATGATAATCATGATTGCCGCACATCTCTTTACTGCCCAGCCACATATTTTTGTTAGCAAGAGTAACCTCTAGCAAAGAAGAAATTGGTCCAATTATCAGACTTAGAAGAGTTTCCTTACCTCAGCTACGATCAAGGAACCCATAATTCCTTTTACTTTTGCAGAAGAAATTCTATCGCAAGAACACCATAAAAAGTCCATCGTCGTCAGCGACCGAGCAACTCTTTTTAATCTTTTGATTGGTCTTGATGGCTACACTATTGCAACTGGTATTCTAAATAGCAATCTCAATGGTGACAATATTGTTTCTATTCCGCTAGATATTGATGACCCCATTGAGCTGGTTTATATTAAACATGAAAAAAAGCTAGCTTATCTAAAATGGGGGATAAATTCATTAAGTATCTGTTGGATGAAGTTCAATTTGATAAATGAATTATCAAAATCAGTTCCATAATTCCTAAAAAGTAGTTTTTACCCACTACAGAAATTACAGAGCCAAATAAGATAGCTGCCTAAAATTCATTCCATTTCCTCCTGTACTTATTTGATTTTTATTATATCGTGAAATAGCAATAGCAGGAAAAACGTTGAAAGGCTGTAATGTGTAGACATTGCAGCCTTTCTTAAAAATGAGCAAAATACTACTCAATGACTACTTCCACATATTTTGCTTGCCCTAAAAAGAGACCGGACCTAAGTTCAGTCTCTTTTTATGCTAATATGATTATATTTCTTCTGCGACCAATCCTTCTCCTAATAGTGAGTAACGTTCTGCTTTTAAATTCTTAATCGTCCACAAGGCAGCAAAACTAATCAAATAAAAGGGCAGCTAAGAAAATCATGACCATTGAAACGCTCGAGATATCTAAAATTTTTACCAATAATCACAGATGAAAATCCTCCAATTGCTCGGCCAACATTTAAGATGACATTATTAGCCGTGGAGCGAATGTGAGCTGGATACAATCGTAATCATCGCGCCATAACCCGCAAACATTCCATTTACAAAGAAGCCGACAATCGCACCGCCGATAATCATGGCAGGCATTGAATTGGCGAATTGGAAGAGGTAAAACACATGGAAGAAGATAGAAGAAAGATTGAATAAACAAATCTTGGTCCCCATTTATCAAAGGATTTGACCGAAAGTGAGCATTCCAGACACATTCCCTAAAATCGTTGAGACCATCCAAAGTGAGGGAATCTTTTACAGAAATATGCAGGCTTGTTTTGGATAATGGTTTGGAAGCCAGTTCATCATACCAAAGTAACCCGCAATTTGCACCGTTGTCATGACCATAAGCGCTACTGTCTGAGCTGTTAGAGCTGGTGTTTTAAACAATTCGCTCATTTTAATAGGCTGGCGTTCTTTTTGCCGTTGATTTCACGTTGCCATTATCTCGGATATGATCATCATCAATCGCTAACATCATCCACAAAACCAAGGCAATAGGCGCAAGTCCAAAGAGGAACAGCCCTTTCCAGCCAAAGTGCCGGCGCTAACCAACCTGCTAAAAGTGCTGAAGTAATAGAACCGACTTGCCCTGCAATTCCGTTCAGAGATGAAATACGTCCCATTTTTCAATAGGAACAATACCTGCCATAATCGCGATGGCAACTCCATACTCTCCACCAACGCCTATCCAGCGATAAAACGCATGAGATATAGATAATAAATATTTTTGTGTAAAAGTAAATCAACCCTGTTGCTAATGAAAAAAATAACAATCGTCCATTTGAAGACCTTGAACTTGTGATAGCGGTCAGCCAATAAGCCAAAAAGCAAACCTCCAACCAACATTCCCAGATTGGTAATTGTTGCAATCCAGCCTCCTTGCGCTCAGTAACACCTAATTCTGAAATAATAGATGACATCGAAAAAGCTAAGAACATGACGTTTAAATCGTCCGTTCCTGATGCAACAATCGCAGCAACCAGTGCTCGCTTATTATTTTTGTCTAAAGACATGCACATCCTCCTTAATTGTAGCTCACAGACTACATTTATTAATTGAATACAGCCTATAAATCAAAAAGCTCAGAAATCCTGAGCCAAAAGTTCTGAGTAAAATAGCAGATTAGCGCGCTAATCCATTTTAATGATTACTTTTATGCCTCACAGGACATGATTAAAAGTTGTATTTAATTGCATTAAGTATAAAAATAGATTGAAAGATTTGTCAAGAGATTTTAGGCAATAGTTTTACGCATTCTCTATTCTCTCTACTGAAAGTTCTAAAAATGAAGTTAGCTACTCAAAAAGTATTAAAAACATCTCAGGAATTGTTAAGAAAGTTCTGAGACTTTTATACCGAAAAAGCACATGTTTGAGGAGAGCAAAAAGATATTTGATGGAGTATCGCGATAAAACAGTCTAAAAGCACTCAATTCTCCAAAAAGAGAACGAAGATTGTTCTCTTAAAAGTTGATATTGCCATTAAACCACTAATTTCTTTGGTTCCTCTTGGTTTGTTTGTCTATAAGGCGTTCTTGGATTAACGACACAACTTCATCATTGGTTGGCAAGTCAGAGTGTTGTGCATCTTCTCCTGTGACAGTAGTTTCTGTATAGTGAGCTGCTTGTCCTTGATAGATATACTTACCGGCACTTACACTTGTATCAGGGAACCAATTCATCCGAATCATAAGTAATAGTCCCTGCATGGAGTACATCGCTAAGGTCCTAGGAATATTTTTACGATTCTTAATAAAGTCAGCTAACATTTCTGTTTTTGTTATTAATATTTGTTTCAGTAAAATTATAAGGCGTTCCGATTGTCATTAACTTTTTAGATTCACATCATAATCTCCAAGATAATTCTCGATAAATGCTGTATAAATCAAACCGCCATTAGAATGCCCCAATCCTTTAAAAATTATTGAAATTATATTTTCCTTGCAAGTCCTCGAACGCAGCGTTAACCATTTTAGCTTGCTTTTTGATATTACTATAACCATCTTTATTGTTTTTTCCAAATCAATAACAATAATCGGCTCATTGTCATTAGCAGCAATCGAACCACTATAAGTAATCCGTCCATCGTTCCATACTTTCACTTTAAGTAAACTATGCTTAACCCCTACGACGTCTTTGATTTAGTTTCTGAACCAAACCATCGAATCGATTTTCTGTAGCAGAACTTCCTGGTATCATAATGATTGGCGACAAACGAGCATTTATAAAAATTTAGCTAATTTCATCGATATTTTTCTTGTCCAACTATAAGAAGGGACTGCTAAAACAATGAGGAATATTAAAAACTGTTAGCAAAACAAGTTTTACTTGTTTAGTCATGCTTACCTCCTTTCGGATCTATTCGACGAAGTTCATCATGAATCTGATCATTAAATGTAACGAACGGAAGATATATCATGACATCAATGATAAAAATGAAAATCCCAACTGCTAGAGATCGCAAACTTCCTCCTGTCCCAATGAAAGCATATAGTACAGTCGGTGCTCCGCTAGGAACTGGATACACAGCTGGTGGCATTAATCTGAAAGTAAAAGAAAATACTGGCTATAAAGACATTTTATCATGGGTATAAGAATAAAAGGAATCAAAAAGAAAGTTGAAAAATATAGGAATGCCGACCATGAAGGCAGCGCCATGATTAAAAAGAGAAGGGAAAAATACTTTTCAAACTAACATCACGATCTTTGTCGCTACAGGATTTCCATAAAATAGCAACCAAGAGTGCCAATCCTCCACCAAGTCCTGCAAAGGCACCATAGGCATCATAAAGATTTGTTGAGGAAAAGAGATAAAGGAACTCCTCTCGTCGTATGGTGTTTTAAAGCATAATTAAGATTATCTAATGCAAACGAATCATTGATAAAAGGAATATTGTTGAAGAGTTGCTATTTCCAATCCAAGCACTAAAAAGTCCGTAAGGCAGTGTTCATTTCAATCACGAAGATATTATTTCGATTAACAATTAAGTTTGATTAGAAATGGTCGAAAATACATTATAACGATTACCTAGGAACAGAAAGAAACTGCAAACAAGTGCTAGAGACAAAGAAGAAAAGAATGGGGCAAACTGTTTTTGGGCGATAAACAAAATATTTATCACGATTTGATCATCACTTGGACTTGAAAAGCGAAAGATTTGCCCCTACTATAACCCATCAATATGGCAATTACTAAATTGATATTGACAGGAAGGCTGATTCTCGTCAAGGCGCCATCTTTTAAAAAGTACGGAGAATAACTTTCGCGAATGAATTAACAAGCTAAAAATAAAAAGCAGTAATTCCTGCCGTTCCGTGCTACGTCCATAGTGACCAGCCGTATATTTCCTTTGCTAAAAAATAAGTCGCTAAATGAGCCCCGCCATCCCACCTATCAAAAGCAGTACAGTTTGTCAAAACCAATCCAATTGTCGAAAAATACGGAAACCAGAGCGAACGCTGAATAGGGTTGTTAATATAACCATTTACTGAAAAACCGACTCTGACAAAACCATTGTTGTCGTTGTTAGCAAGAAAAAGGAAATAGTGATACCAAGGTTTTTGCGTAATTTTAATAAAAACTATTCCGTCGAAAAGCAATCATCTTTTTCAGTAAAGTATTGATTTACAAATTTTTCTACCCTAATTTATCAAAAGATCATAGCTTGATTGTATCATAGTTAAAATAACAATTCAATCAACTTTGGCAAAAATCAAACGCTAACTATTCTGTTAAACAAATATAACCCATCTTCAAGACTTTTTATACAAATCAAAAAGGCTCAGATAAAATCTAAAGCCAGTTAAGTCGTCTTATCCTACTTTTCTTGTAAGATATTTTTGTGACTGTGCAGAAAGAACACTAACAATCGTCCCATAGCACCTGCACCTGTGAACAATAATAGTAAGCCAAAGATTTGTCCAATAAGAGATATGTACTTCATTTCCTTTCAAAAATATAATTTGTCAAATAAGTAAAGGCAGTAAACACATCTAAACTTTCGGCTTTTTGCAAGCTGAGATTGCATAGTCAAATTGATGTGCAACCAACATCATCACAAACATAAACACGACACTGATTGCAATCCCAACTTTGGATAACTTTTTACCTAACAATTCATGATCCCTTTGATTGTACAAACACCCATGACAATACCTGAAATAACAGCTACATAACCAAGTTGTGCAATCGTTAAGGTTACAATTCCTCCTATCAAGCTCCCTAGAAAAGCTCCGACAGTTCCTGTTAAGATGCTTCCCTTTTGATGATTATAAGATTGATTTTTCGATAGACAGATTTGAGCTTATTTCTTGAAACGCTTCTGGTGAAAGTAGCAAAAGATTTCTCCAACTTGATAAAGATCTACTTGTCCTGCTTTTTCCAGTTTGTTCACACACATTCGTAAAAATTTCGTTCCTTCAAGAAAGAAAGAATATCTTGTAATCCCTGCTGAATATGTGCACGAGTTTTTCCTTTAGTCATACCTGCTTTAGTGTAAAAAGTTGCTTTATATAAATTAACCTGATAGGTTTTCAAATCCTTAGAAGCTTTTTATTAACTCTTTACATTCTTCCAAAGACGGTAAAGCTTCGCCATTTTACCGAACAACAAATACGATATTGATTTTTGGTCAGCTTGTTCAATATACAAAGTATAACCCTCTTTTTTGCCCCCAAATAACAGATGCTACTTCATCAAACTGCAATCCCAACTCATCCACAAATGCCTGCAAATCAAGTTTATTCATAATTACACCCTTTATATGTTCTTCATATATTATAGCATGTTTTGGATTAGATATACAAAGGGGAATTTATTATAGAAATATAAAAAGAGTTGCAAGAATATCAACTCTTTAGTCTATCTTATTTTTTTCTACTGAACCCCTTGGCAATCAATTTGAAGTTCAAAAACTTGTCCTTTTAAATTGTCGCTCTTCTATCTTCTCTTTTAGTGTATTCGAACGCTCTTTTGGTACTAGAATCATCACAGTAGGCCCTGCTCCTGATAGATAAGTCGCATACGCACCATTTTCTTTTGCCATCATCTTGATTTTGGGAAATTCCTTAATCAAGCCTTGGCGAAAATGTTCGTGAAACGATCGAGACTCAATAGCTTGTCCCGCTGCGACCATGTCTCCCTTCATTAAAGCAGCAATTGCTACATTTTTGCTATCGAGCTTGCAGCAACAGCTTCTTGATAAGATAACTCTTTTTGGAAGAACGCCACGGCTATCTTTTGTGCGCAATTCATAATTTGGGATGTAGGCAATAAGGCTTACTTCTGGAAATTTCGTCACAACTGTTGAAACTTCTCCGTTTACATGACTAGAAATCGTCAAATTACCATAAATAGCAGGTGCCACATTATCTGGATGACCTTCAATTTTCGTCGCATAGATTTAACTTTTCAGTATTTGATAACTGCAAGTTTGCTAATTGATTAGCAAGTTCAATCCTCGCAACAATAACAGAACTAGAAGATCCCAAACCACGCGCCAAAGGAATATCAGTCGTCATTTTTAAATGATGAGGTCGAATGGCTGGAGCAATTCGACGCGCTTACTAATCAACAAATTCCGTTCATTTGAAGGAATACGCCGCCCTAAATCATGCTCAATAATCCACTGGTCACTTTTCCCAAAAACTTCAATAATCAGATATTTACTGACAGCTACACCAACCGAATCAAATCCCGGTCCAATATTAGCACTCGTTGCAGGTACAATAATTTTCATTCTACTCCTAGTACTTTGAACGTATTCAATAATTTAAAACCAGAAGTTGCCTGCAACTTTCGAGTGACATTTTCTAGTTGTGTTTTGTTGACAGCGTGGGTGATAATCACAACGCGTGCAGTATTTCCGTCTGTTCCTTGCTGTGAGATTTGCTGCAAGGAAACATCCTCAATATTAAAAATTTCTGCCAAACATAAAAACTTGACCTTTCGAGATCCGGTGTCAATATTGAAAAAGCAGTAAGGACTCTTAATATCTTCTCGTTTAGCAAGAACCAGTTCACGTTGAAATTCATTAAAAGGCTTTTTCCAACAGTACCTTCATTGATGCGCCGAACAATCCGAATGATATCTGCTACGACACTTGTTGCAGTAGGTTTCTGACCAGCTCCTGGCCCATAATACATCGATTCGCCAACTCCAATAGATTCCACATAAACTGCATTCATCACACCATTTACACTAGCATGAGGGTGAGATTTTGGTAAAAAGTCGGTGTGACTTCTGCAGCAAGACCTGATTTTGTTTCTTCAATAGAACCAACTAATTTGACAACATAGCCTAATTGCTGCGCAACTGTTTACATCCTCTGGTGTAATCTTACGAATGCCTTGATGAGCAACATCTTCAAATTTAACTGTCATTCCAAAGGCGAATTGACTCAAAATAACCATTTTATAAGCAGCATCAATGCCATCGACATCATTAGTTGGATCACTTTCTGCAAATCCAAGTTGTTGCGCTTCAGATAACGCTGCTTCATAAGACCAACCTTCTTCTACCATTTTAGTCAGCATGAAGTTAGACGTCCCATTGACCACACCGAGAAGACGCGTAATTTTATCAGATGCTAAAGAATTAACAAGTGTGCGTAAAATCAGAGTTTCCTCCACTACCGCCGCTTCATAGTAAAGAGCTACCTTATTTTTATTAGCAATTTCAAAGCAACTCCGCACCATGAACTGCTAACAAATCTTTATTTGCAGTAACAACATGCTTACCTACTTCTAATGCACGTATAATAAAGTTTTTGCTGGTTCGATACGCCCCATCAACTCAACAACAATGCTTATTTCCTTATCATTTAAAATTTCGTCAATTGTCGTAACAAAAATTAAAATGATTCCCACCAGCTGCTAACAAGCGCTCTTTTTCAGCAATATCTTTCCACCAATACTTTCGTAATTTCAATTTTTGAGTGAGGCTGCTTGCACAAGCTTATCACTATTTTCCTTCAATAAAACGGAATGCCACTAGCAACTGTCCCAAAAACCAAGTAAAAGCAATTTTATAGACATGACCACTCCTTGAGATTTATATGCTCTTTATTATAGCAAAAGAAACTAATTTATTTCTAGTAAGCAGACGTTACCATTTCTATAACAATAATAGACATCTATTTTTTAAAAAAATTTATAAGCGGATAGTCAGAAATATGATAAAATAAATATAGTGATTTAAAAGAGTTAAAAAGGGTTCAATATAATGGGCAAACATTCTGGTAATCGTTCTGTACGAAATCGTATTCGTAAGAGGAGACAACGACACGCTATTATTAGTCTCCTCTTATTAGCCATTCTAGTAATTGTAGGGACATTCATGTGGAAACACTCTGGAGTAAATCTCGCTAATAACCAAACAAAACCTGCTGTTTCAACAGTAAATAAATCTTCTTCCTCACAATCAACAGCTAAAAGACAATGGACTCTAGTCACAAAAAGACTAAAAATCAAATGGGCGAAAACAGGATCAACCGAGTTAAATTTCCTATTTTGATGTATCATGCGATTCATAATATGGATCCTTCTGAAGCAGCAAATGCAGGTTTGATTGTCTCACCAGAAACATTTGAAAGTCATTTAAAAGCCTTAAAAAGATGCTGGTTATTATACTCTTACTCAGAAGAAGCATATAAAGTTTTGACTGAAAATGTCCTTCCGGAAAATAAAAAAAGTCGTTTGGTTGACTTTCGATGATAGTCTGAGAGTTTCTATACAAACGCCTTTCCATTTAGCTTCAAAAATATCAAATGAAAGCAACAAACAATGTCATTACTGGCTTTGTCGAAAATAGGGCGCGAATATGCTAACTCTGCAGCAAATCAAAGAAATAGAGGGAATGTCTTTTGAAGATCATACGGTTAACCATCCGGATTTATCCCTTGCAAATGCAGAGACACAAACGACAGAATTACAAGCTTCAAACAATACCTAGACAATAACCTTTCACAAAAATACGACAACAGTTGCATATCCTTCAGGGCGTTATACTCAAACAACGACACAGATTGCTGAAAGCCTTGGTTATAAAATGGGATTGACAACCAACAACGGACTGGCTTCTCTTAATGATGGACTTGACCCTCAACCGTGTTCGCGTCAATCCGACAACAACTGCACAAGATTTATTGAATGAAATTGCTACAAACTGAAAAATAGGACTTAGCTCAAAAATGAGCAAGTCCTATTCTTTTTTCCTTTGTGCTAATTTCTCACGCTCCAAACGAAACTTTCGGTTCGGATTGAGTTTGTTAAAAAGTTTTTCGAGCTTTTCTTCATTCCAGACATCTGCTGCAGAAACAAAAATTACCATTTTCATCACGAAAGGATATCGGTTTATCACCCACAGTATCACTCCTTTCCTAATCCACAAATTCAAATTCAAAGTTGCCGATACGAACCAGGTCTCCATCTTTTTGCACCACGAGCTCGCAAAGGCTTCATCTACACCCATACCACGCAATTGACGGGCAAATTTCATGACTGCTTCCTCACGGTCAAAGTTCGTCATAACAAAAAGTTTTTCTAATTTATCACCTGAAAGTACCCAAGCTGCATCGTCATCACGTGAGATGTCAAAAGCAGGAGCATCCTCATCAAAGCCATAATAAAGCTTCCTCTTCCATTTTCAGACTCATCATAAAAGTAAAAATTCAGGAGTTTTATCTAGTAATTCTGCAGTCGCGTCTAACAGTATTGATAATCCTTGTTTGGTCAAACTTGAAATTGGAAAAATCTGTGGCAATTCATCAAATTCATCATAATTTTCTGCTAATTTTTCTTAAATGCCTTCAAATTTTCTGCACTATCAGGCATGTCCATTTTATTAGCGACAATAATCTGCGGACGTTCCATCAAACGAAGATTGTATGAGTTCCAATTCCTTATTGATTGCAAGATAATCTTCGTAAGGATTACGCCCTTCACTAGCTGACATATCAATGACGTGCAAGATGACACGCGTTCGTTCAATATGACGAAGAAACTGTGTCCCCAATCCCACTCCTTGACTTGCACCTTCAATCAATCCAGGCAAATCTGCCACAGCAAATGATTCACCAGACTGCGTTCGAACCATTCCAAGATTAGGTACAATTGTCGTGAAAATGATACGCTCCAATTTTCGGTTTAGCGGATGTGATAACACTTAGCAGAGTTGATTTCCCAACAGACGAAACCAACTAAAACCAACATCTGCTAAATTTTTAATTCCAACTGTAGCTCACGTTCTTGACCTGGTTCACCATTTTCAGGGAAATTTCTGGTGCTGGGTTTTTAGGGGTTTCAAAGCGGATATTGCCGCGACCGCCGCGACCACCGTGCGCTACGATAAATTTTTGACCATTTTCAATCAAATCTGTTAGGATTTTTCCTGTTTCGGCGTCACGAACCGTCGTCCCTTGCGGCACATGAACAATCAAATCTTCACGCACCACGACCGTGCATTCCTTTGGTCATTCCCTTTCTCCTGAGACTGAGCTTTAAAATGACGATTATAACGAAAATCCATCAGGGTACGAAGCCCTTCATCTACGACAAAAAATGACGTTGCCGCCGACCGCCATCGCCACCCCAAGGACCGCCATTGGGGACATACTTTTCACGGCGAAATGCTACCATACCATCACCGCCATTTCCAGCTTTGACTTTAATCTTAGCTGTATCTAAAACATACTCATATTTTTCTCTTTTCTCGATTTTTCACTTTAAAAACGCTCTTTCAAGCGTTCGAGGACTAGAAATTACTCAGAGCACCAAGCGCACTTGCAAAGATCGCTCCAACAGTTACCAACAACATGATAACAACTACAATCAAAGTCAATTTTTCGAATCCTGTTTTTCCGTTGTCCGTCATCACCAAAAGCCACAATATTACCTCTATGTATTTAATTTGTTCTCTTAATTGTAACATGAAGGTGAGAGTTTTTCAAATACTAGCTGAAAAGAATGCATTTTCAATTGCAAATTTCCGCAAAAGAAAAATCCAGCAAACTTCCTACTGGATTTTTGGTATCAAAACATTAGTAACTATCAGGATTGTCAAAGACTGTTTTTCAAGTTGTTTCTATCATCATCTTAACATAAGGCAACTCACCCTAAATTTTTATATTTTATCATAAAATAGAGCATTATTTCACAAGACCTATAGACTCAATGAAGCGCATAAAAAGCCGCTTGACCTTCTTTTGTTCGCTTGTAAACACCCGCATCTTCCAAGACGCGTTTAAAAATCCGACCGACTGAAGCACGCACGATTGTTTGCGCTGATTCTAGTGTTACATCTGGATGATGGGCTTTTAACTGGTCAGCCCATGCTTGATGATAAGGAGCCACTTCTTCTCTTTGTCCCAAAAGAAATTCTTCAACTTCTTTTAATTCATTTTTCAAACGAGGTGGAAGAATCCTAAGCCCATGACCTCAATCAAACCAATGTTTTCTTTCTTGATATGCTGAACATCTTGATGAGGATGATAAATACTCATCCGGATGCTCTTTGGATGTTTGATTATCTCGAAGAACCAAATCTAATTCAAACTTGCCCTTTTTTCGCCGAGCAATAGGAGTAATAGTGTGATGCTGTTCACCATTTGACTCAGCTAAAATCTGAACAGTCGGATCGGAAGTATGCACGCCATTTTCCTGTAAAATCATATCCGACAACTCTATTAATGCAGCTTTATCAGTTGATTTCAACCGCAAAACCGACATAGGCCAGTTGACAATACCAGCTTCTACGGTTTCAAATCCTACAAAGGTGAAAACTTTGTCCAGATTTGCTTTTTCCATAGGAAAACTATGCCTTCCTCCTTGATAATGATCATGTGTGAGAATAGATCCTCCACGATAGGAAGATCAGCATTAGAACCTGCAAAATAGCTCGAAAAATTTCTACAATGTCCAAAGGCGCTCAAAAAGTAACGACTGATAGTCATAGGGTATGCTTGCTATCTAAAAAGATGCAATGCTCATTAAAATAAGCATAGGGCGAATACTGAAAGCCCCATTCTTGCCCGACTAAGTCAAAACGGATAATTCTATGATTAAGATCGTGCTGGATGATCTAGTCGGCCTTGATATCCTTCATTTTCAAAAACAAAGCTGACAGGCTGGATAATGGCTCGTTTTGGCCTTCTTAGCTGCTGCAATCTCTTTGGGATCTTTTTCTGGTTTAGAAAGATTGATGGTAATCTCCAAATCCCCATATTCAGTAGCTGTTTGATAGACAATATTTTTTAGCAATGGCTTTCAATTTAATATAATCGTTGCACTTGCTGAGCTCATAAAAATTAGCAATGGCCTGCTCAGGAGCTTGTTCGTAGGTCTGCCAAAATTGTTGATTTAGCTGACTAGGAGCTGGGGTGACTAAATCCATCAACTTTGCCCCAAGAATATCCTGTTCTGCATGAGTCGAACCAACATTCCCAGTTGCTAAAAGCAATTTTTAGTAAATCATCTTTGAGATCAATTAAACCACTTGCTGATGTTTTCTGTTTCTCAGCCTCTTCCCCAATTAGACCCATGACTCGATTTATCAAATAGGTTCGATCCATTTCTGTAAAAAGAACTATTTTGCTATGACCTCTGTTACAAAGTCATCTAGTAAATTTCCTGCCATTATTTTTCCTTTCTTTCATAGAAAAAGGCTGAGGATCTTCATCGGCCTCTCTTTGCTAGTACGTAACACATTACTTAATCCAATAGACAGCTACCGCCGGCTACTTCTGCGATGTAGAAGCTGGGTGCATAGCTGACAACTTCTTGATACTTGTGATCGACATTTTTCTTTGAATGCATCCACTGCATCCTTACGAACTAAAAGCAATGGCACAACCACCGAAGCCAGCTCCAGTCATTCGAGCCCCCAAAACCCCTTCTTGTTCCCAGGCTGTGTGAACCAACGTATCCAACTCCAAACCAGTCACCCTCATAGTCATGCTCTAACGAAACATGAGAAGCATTCATCAGACGACCAAACTTGTCAAGATCGCCTGCTTGCAAAGCTGCCCGCGCTTTCAAAGTACGTTGATTTTCCAAGACGGCATGACGAGCCCGTTTGAGACGATTTTTCGTCCTCTATCAGATAGCTATACTCGTCAAGGACCACTTATCCAACTCGCCCAAGGTTGCGATAGAAAGGTTTTTGTTTAATTCCTCTACTGCTTTTTCACATTCCGCACGTCGTTCATTATATTTGGAATCTGCTAGTTCACGGCGCTTATTTGTATTCATGATAACAACCACATTATCCTTAAGTTCAAGAGGTACTAAGTCATATTCAAGTGTATTGGTATCTAGATAAATCGCTCGTTGATCAGCTCCCATTCCAATAGCAAACTGATCCATGATTCCTGAATTCACACCAATAAATTCATTTTCCGTTTGTTTACCGATTTTTTACTAAATCTAAACGGTCTAATTTTTAAATCAAACAGTTTCTCTACAATAATTCCTGTCAATAGTTCCAATGAAGCTGACGAAGAGGCCTGAACCATTTGGAATATTCCCAGAGACATAGATATCCATTCCTTTATCAATGACATACCCTGCCTTTTTGTAAGAAATGAAGTACCCCTTTTGGATAATTCGTCCAATTGTGCTTCTTGTTGAAACAAAGATTTTCTAAAAGAAACCTCAATGATTCCTTGTTCTTCAAAGTTCGCAGAATAAAAACGGAGTTTCTTGTCTTCACGCTTACGCGCTGCTCCATAAGTTCCTAATGAAATAGCTGCAGGAAAGACATGCACGCCGTTGTAATCGGTATGCTCACCAATCAGGTTAATGCGACCTGGTGAGAAGAATGTATGATCTGCTTCTGTTCCAAAAACTTTTTCAAATTTTTGAACGCAATTGTTGAATAGACATAGTAGTTGACATAAGAGGTCTCCTTTTTATATGGTTTTTGTAACCGTTTTAGTATCTTTTATTATAAAATATCATCAGTAAAAGTTCAAGTATTTTAGTAAATTTTTACTATGTGTAGTTATCAAATAAAGCTATAATCAAAAGATAAAATCTATTCCCAAAAGGTCTTTTCTCTTTTTTACTAAATATTTTTGTATTTTTACCTAATTTTTAAGGTATAATATACTTATTCGTTAGAGAGATAGGAAAATAATGGCAACCATTAAAGATATAGCAAACATAGTCTGGTGTCTCTCCAGCAACTGTGTCACGCGTTTTAAATCATGACAAATCCATGTCTGTCAGCGATGAGACGCGCCAAAAATATTTGACATTGCAGAAGAACTACAGTATAAAAATAAAAACGAGAAGCAATCGCAATTCCCACAGTCGTAGAATTGCGATTGTAGAATGATACACCGAAGAGGAAGAACTAGATGACCTCTACTACTATGCTATTCGACTTGGAGTAGAAAAATCTCAAGAACTAAGCTATAATGTTATACGTTTTTCAATAATGAAGAATTAAATCATCTCGATCAAGTTGACGGTATCATTGCGATTGGAAAAATTCAGTCCTCAAAAGATAAGGGAACTAGAACTCTATGCAAAACACCTTGTTTTTATTGATAGTAATACACTTGCCTATGGACATAGCTGTGTGATGGCTGACTTTGAAAATTCTGTTATAGCTGTTCTTAATCACTTCTTAGAAAAGGAACACCAACAAATTGGACTGCTGATTGGTCAAGAACAAACTTCTGACAAAAACCACTACTCTATCCGATCCACGCTTGCTAGCATTTAAAAATTACCTAACTAAAAACAACTCTATCAAGAAAAATATGTCAAAATAGGAAACTTTTTCATTTTGAATCAGGTTATTCTATGATGAAAGAATTGATTGAAAAATTTAGGCAAGCAACTTCCGACTGCATTTTTCATAGCAAGTGATGCTTTTAGCTGTGGGTGCACTTCGAGCACTGCAAGAAGCAGATATTCCTGTGCCAGATCGTGTTAATGTAATTGCTTTTTAATGATACGTCTATTGCCAGTACGTCTATCCACCACTCAGCACGGTTACTGTCTTTACAGAGGAAATGGGCAGACAAGGACTACAACTGCTGCATGAGAAATTTCAACATCCTAGCTCAACCATTCCACGTATGGTAACACTCGCCACCAAACTAACCCTAAGAAAGAGCAGCTTATAGACATGAAAACATATGAAATTTTATTTGACATTCTTAGCTAAAGAGTCTGACTATGTCAGTGGTGAAAAATTAGCACAAAAAGTTAGGTATTTCACGTACTTCTATCTGGAAAGCTATTCAGCGCTTGGAAAAAGAAGGATTCACATTGAATCCATAAAAAATAAAGGTTATAAACTCATCTCTGGTGACTTACTGATTACTAAAAAAATAGAAGAAGCTGCTCCCATCCAAGTTTCCTTCAATCCAAACTGCAAATCCACTCAGTTGGATGCCAAGCTAGTATTGAGGCTGGTAAGCCTGCCAATACGCTCTATCTTGCTTCTTCTCAGACAGCTGGTCGTGGACGCTTTGGTAGAAGTTATTTTGCTCCAGAACAAGGAGGAATTTATATGACGCTTCACTTGAAGCCCAATCTGCCTTTTTCCACAAATTCCCGCCTACACTGTCTTGACTGCTGGAGCCATTTACAAGGCCATCAAAGAGCTCACTTTAATGGAGATGGAAATTAAATGGGTGAATGACATTTATTACAAAGGTAAAAAAATAGCTGGTATTTTAACTGAAGCTATTACTTCTATTGAGACAGGGCTGGTAACGGATGTAATTATTGGAGTAGGCATTAACTTTGCCATTGCTGATTTTCCAAAAGAATTACAGCATAAGGCTGCCTCTCTCTTCCATAAAAACATCCTATCACTGAAATGAACTTATTAGTAGAGATTTGGAAAAATTTTTTATGAATGTGACCCAGATGAGCTGATTTATCTTTACAAACAGCATTCCCTTGTCTTGGGTCGGACAATCACTTTTTACCAGAACGATCAAGACTATAAAGGAATTGCCAAAGAAATATCAGATAATGGCCAACTATTAGTTCAATTAGATACAGGCCAAGAAATGTGGCTAAATAGTGGTGAAATTTCTTTAACAAGTTGAGTAAAAGAGAAAGAAGGAATAAGTTGAGTAAAAATCAACTTATTCCCTTCTTTCTCAACACAAAAATCAATTCCTTTTTATTTAACTATGTGCATATTTTTGAATCAAACAAAAAGAAAAAGGTTGAGGATTTTTGTCACAACCTTTCTGCTTATTTTTACGTTTGATATGTTTATCAATTTCATCCACTATTTTTTCCCATGACGTAGCTCACTTGTAAATTGCGAATGACTAGAAATGCCCAAAAACAGCAAATAAATAGTGTCCTGACATTATTGCTTCGTTATAGGTTTCAATTGCCGTAAAAAGCTGTTGTAAGAAATTGTTGTCTTGTCATAATTCTATTATAGCACGAAAAATAGAAAAATCTAAATTCAGTCTTCATTCAGTTCACATCTCTTCTATAAACTTTGAGCGAAGTGATTTTTACGGTCTGGCAATCCCGGCCTTATTCTTATTTATAACTTATCCATATTTGGTAAAGCCAAACAATGCTTAATAATATATAGCCCTAAGAAAAAGTCCTATAACAAATACAGCTATAAATGATGGAATTCTGGGAAGGTGAAGAATGGTTATCAACAAATAATAAGTCACGCCAACACCGAAAGAAAAACACGGCATAAATATCCTTTTTCAAAACACTAGGCACTTCATTACTCAGCAAATCACGGATAATTCCCACCACCAACTCCTGTTAAAGTTGCTAACATTCCAACTGCCATCATATTTTGTTGACTACTATCTAAAACTGTTGCCCCAATCAGCGAAAAAAATAACTAAACCAACAGCATCAAATACTAAATTTGCTCACCGTAAAAATAAGTAAAAACTCTTAGTTTGTATATTATTTAAACGCCTATTGATAACGAAAAACATACATAACAAGTGCAACTACAATTGACAGATAAATAGAACTTGGATCAGATAAAGCAAATGGAAAATGACTAATAATGCTATCTCTCAACATACCGCCGCCTACTGCGGTTACAATGGCTAAAAGTGTGATTCCAAAAATATCCAATTTTTATCAAAGCCCTTAATCGCGCCTGAAGCTGCAAAGGCTATTGTTCCAATATAATTGCAAATCAGAATAAAGGTATCAAATTCCATACATTATGATTCTTTCTTTTAATATCTTGAATATATTTATAAATACTAACTTCTGACATTCCAAATAAGCTTCTGCCATTTTTGAAACAGATTCTTTCAAATCAAAAATCCTTTTGTATACAAAGATTGAACAATCGCTACTTTTTCTACCTTCGTAAGTTTTGTTTTGACAAATCTTTTTCCTTGTGTTTCTCTAAAAATAACATCGTCAATCAAAGATTCTGCTGTTGCATAAAAATTCTCAACAATATTTTCCTCCTCATGTATTTTCTCTTTTGAAGGAGTTAGCTATTATTCAGAATCTCCAAAGTAGATTCCAACATATATTTTAGGTTCATTTCTTTTGATTTATCTGCATTTATACAAATCATCCCCAGCAGTCCATCTCGTTTGTCTTTTTATAAAAACTGGATGAATATAGCTGTCTTCCTGATTCTGTTTTCGTTCGATAATTGACTAGAAAATTTGTCTGTTTATACAATTTTGACTGTACAATATCTAATACAAAAATCCGTTGCTGGAGCGCCAACTTCTCTGTTGAGAGATTATTACGGATGTAGACCAAAGAGTGGTCGAATCCTTTTTGTAAGATCTTGTAATACTACTTCAGTATCTTCTCCAAGAATTGCTGATAGAAAATCTAGTAAAGGAACATAGATTTGCAAACGTTTATCCATAATCGTCATCCTATTCATTGCTTTATCTTTGTTCAGTCTATCACATTCATCTTCAAAATCACAAATGTTTAAGATACTTTAGTGGAATATCTATCTCATTTAGTTAGTAAGATTCTATTGCTACATACATGCTAACTCTGCTATCGCTTGCGCATAGATGGCAGTTGCTTTTAATAAATCTGCTCAGAGGATATGTTCATCAGCTTGGTGCATGGTATCCTGCGTGGTTGGAAAAAAGCGCTCCAAACGCTACACCTTCCTTCAGCAATCTTGCATAGGTTGCACCTCCAATAACCCGTTCACTCCCTTTTTGACCAGTTTGCTTTCATATATATCAAGTAGTTTTTCACCAATGGAGAACTTCCAGACACATAGTGAGGGATTTTTGCTCATGACTTCAAACTGTTGTGATTCCTCTCCAACTTGGAAGAATCGCTTTAGTCATCTCATTTGGAGTTATACTTTTTGGATAACGAATATCAATCACTAATTTACCGCCATGTTGCAAATTGAAGTTGGCTAAGCTAAGATTTATAGTTAAATCTCCCATTTGCTCATCATGATTAGCAAATTTCCTAATTTCATTCCATTATGAGAGAGATGCAACAAATCACCTGCTGTATATAAAAATGAACTTACTTGTCTTGAACCAAAGTCATACATGTTTTAGAAATGCTGCTAAATAGGTTGCAGCATTGATCCCATCTGCGGAGATGACCCATGGGTAGACTTACCATGTAAAGTTAGATGAAGTTGATTGCCTTCAATAGAACATTCTCCTAATAACCCTTGCTGATCTAGGTCAAATTTCATAATCTATAGCTAATTTTTGTAATTTTATCTCCGACAAGTATTACTTGGGCTAATGCTGGTACCATGTTTTCCTTTAAGCCTGCTGTAAATTGTAAAAGTTGATATTTAGCAAGAACTTGTTCCGCTTCATAATGGAAAAATCAGATGCGCTACACCTTTCTCACCATTAACAATTGGAAAATACGCATCCGGTGACAAATCCTTGTTCTGGTAATGTAGCTTGTTTTTGTGTAAGATGTCAAAGCACTTCCAGTCTGATTCTTCATCCGTTCCAATGATTATTTGTACTTGTTTTTCGGGTAAAACCCAATTCTTTGAGTAGTTTCATCGCAAAGAAAGCGCAAACCAGTGGACCTTTATCGTCCAAACTTCCTCGCATAGAGTTTGCCGTCTTTATAAGTCGGAACAAAAGGATCAGTCTTCCAATCATCACCTACGGGTACTACATCAACATGCCCAAGAATTGCAAAAGGCTCAAATCATCTGCTCCCCAATCAAGTCGTCCTACCAGAGGACCAAAATCACGAGGAGTAAAAACCAGCTTCTTGTCCAATTTTCATCATCTCTACCAAAGCACGTCTGGGTTCAATCCCTGACTGGATAATTCGAATTTGCATTCATTTCATTTCTTACTGAGGAATACGCAATACTCTCTAATATCTCCAATAGCTCTGTTTTGCGCACCAATACTTCATCAAGCCAATCTATTTTTGCTCCATATTTATCTTTCTTTTCTATACAAAAAGGCACAAAACATCTAAAATATATGCCTCATTCTGCATTTTAATCTGCTAAGTGCCTGTTCAAAATCTGCTATCAAATCGTCAATATTTTCAATGCCACAAGACAAACGCAGGAGTCCATCAACTACACCTTGTTCTTCGCGTTCTTCTGGGCTTGAGACAGGCATGTGACATTGTTGCCGGATGAGAGAGATGGACTCCACACCACCTAAAACTTACAGCAAGAATAGGAATCGTCACTTTATTTGCTAAATGTCATTAAATCCTCACAACTTTCCAATTCAAAAGATAAAACCGCTCCACCATCTTTTGCTTGGATTCATGTGAATATCATGATTTTGGATGTGTCTTTAATCCCGGATAATGTACTGTTTTAATCTTGGGATGCTGTTTCAAAAATTCTGCCATTTTTCTGAGCGTTACTGACTGCGCGATCCATACGAATCCCCATTGTTTTCATACCACGAAGAATCAACCAAGCATCTTCGACTCCTAAGATTGCACCAAAATTCTTCTGAAATAGTTTCAAAGTTTCATAGTGTTCTTTTTGAATCTACACGCAACTAGACCTGCAACTACATCACTGTGACCATTGATAAACTTAGTAATGCTTTCACCACAATATCCACACCAAGTGCCAACGGCTCTTGAGACAAAGTCGTCATAAAATGTATTATCCGCCACAGTAATCAAATGATATTTTTCGCTAAATCAACTAAAGCACGAATATCACATATTTTTAACAAAGGATTTGATGGTGTTTCTAGATAAAGCATACGTGTATTCTCTTGTAATGCTCTTTCTACTTGAGCTAAATCCGCCATATCCACAAAGGTATAGTCTATCTGATACTTTGACAAAATCTTGGTTACAAACTGGCAAGTACCACCATAAACTTCCTTTGGAAAAATAACATGGTCTCCTGCGTTGAGTAACATGAGCACATTTGAAATTGCCGCCATGCCAGATGAAAAACTGACAGCATAATTTGCATTTTCAAAGAGATTTCAAACCATCTTCTAACGCTTCAACTGTCGGATTTGAAAAACAGTATAGAGATACTGTTGACAGGTCATCGTACAAACACTGATTATGAAACGTTGATGTTTGCAAAGAAATTGGAATAGACGCAGCCCCTGTATAAGGATCAATCACTTTGCTTAACCATGCAATAATTTTTGTGTTCTGTTTCATTCTGCTACCTCTGCAATAGCTTCAATTTCTACTAAGGCACCCATTGGAAGAGCACCAACTTGAAAGGCTGTACGTGCTGGATAACTCCTTCAAAGAATGATTGGTATACTTGATTAAAGGTAGCAAAATCTTCAATATTTGCTAAAAACCGTGGTTTTAATAATATGTTCCATAGATGAATGATTATCTTCGAGAATTGAACGGATATTCTTTGAGAGATTGCTCTACTTGCCATTCAACTGAATTTGGCTGATCAATTTTCCCAGTTTCACAGTTAATCGGAAGTTGACCCGATGAAAATGAGATGACCTACTTGACTGGCTGGAGAATAACTTCCCACAGCTGCTGGAATGCTTGTACTTGTTAAACGTTTCATATTTATAACCTACTTTCTATTTTTCTTTTCTCAAATCATGAGCACAATAGGGAGCACAACATAACCAATAACCATCGCACTAATCGCAAAGATATTTAGAGAAGTCGCACCTGTCTTACTAACAACAGTGAGTGTCCACTCCAATTAAATTTATAGAGAAGTACGGCAGTCAAAAATTGCACCAAGGAAAGGAATGATAACATCAGTTGTAAAACTCTTTTTAGCCGTTTCAACAATACTTTCCTTTTGCTTACGAAATAAAAGATAATGACAGCCACTGGCACAACTAAAAAGTGAGACAAAGCGAGAGATCGAGCTAAGTACAACGATACTAGTCATATTATAACGGAATGCCATAGGAAGTAAAATTGCAATCCCAATTGTTACAAAGAAAGCACGAGTCGGGAAGCCATTTTCGTCCGTTTTTTGAACCACTCTGGCACTTGCCCTTGTAAAGCCATCGCCTCAAGATTCGTGGCGTATGGAAAGATGCTACATTAATTCCAAACATAGATATTAACGCTCCAACTCAGAATAATAGTGCGAATAATTGGATTTGTGAAGACTGCAGCGAGTGCTACAACTTCCTTCGTTGCCACAATGGCCTGCAGGGTTAATCATCATAGCTATCCGACAATACCAATATAGATAACTGCAATAATCCCAATTGCTAATGGAATAGCTTTTTGGTAAGTTTTTCTCGGTGCTTCCATGTCCTGTGCACCACTTGCCACGCTCTCAAATCCTGTAAAAGCATAGAAAGCTGCTATAACAGCTGCAACATAGCCTGATCAAATCCAAGTTAGTCCCCAATTTTGTACCTGTAGCATCTGTTAAGTTTTTAATCGTGTTAAATTCATTGACACCTGTAAGGAGGATAATGCCTACCCCAACCAAAATCGTAGTCAAAAGAGCCCCCACTTTTCCAATCGTCGAAAGGTTATTTATCAATTCAAAATCTGAGTTCCTAAAAGGTTAATTCCCATTAGGATCCCCATTAAAAATACAAACCAATCGTAATTAGAACAAGGTCTGAGCTATCTAGGCGGAAGATATTCAGCACTGTTTTCACAACAGCCGTTCCAAGAACACCCCAAGCGATACTAGCTGCAATAAAACGAGTAATACCCACACAAAATCCAATATTTTTCTCCAAAAAGCTGCCTTAGCATAAGCATAAGAAAGCTCCCCTTGTCTACATACTTGGCTGCCGAAGCAAACGTTACTGCTAGAACAGAAGCGAAAAACAGCTGCCATCAAATAAATTGACAGTGCTTTCATCTCCAGCTGTAGCTAACAACGCTCCCTGGCGAGGAAAATTCCTGTTCCAATAATGGAGTTGATAGTCAATAATACAATGGAATAAAATCCGAGTTTCTTCTTCATTTTCATTCACTTTCTAGCCGGCTTAGTGCACATTTACAACAGATTGCTTTAATTTTTCTGTTGAGCATGAGTCAATTAGAGCAGCAAAATATACGATTCATCTCTTCTGATACTCTATGAAGCATTTCTGGATGCCATTGGACACCTATCATAAACGGATAATCAGTATGTCAATGGCTTCAATAACCCCATCAGGAGCTCTACCGACAACATTAAATTCTTTAGCAAACATCTTTCTATAATTTGATGGTGAAAAAGAATTGACCGTAATCTTATTAACTCGTAGAATTTGATGCAACAAAGAATCGTCTTCACATCCACTGAATGAGTGACCATATCAGGACAGCTGCCCTGCCAGTGTTTTATCTTAGCTGTATCGCAATAGGATAAATCTTGATACAAGGCTCCTCCATGATATACATTGATAATTTGTGCACACGGCAGATTCCTAAAATAGAATACTCTTTCTTTTAGTTGCACGTTCCAAGAGTGCAAAAATCGAACTTATCACGAGCTGGAAAAATATCTCCCATTTTAGGACTCGGCTCTTCATTATAATTGAAAGAACAAATATCATGTCCTCCTGATAAAATTAAACCATCGATGATTTCAAATAGCTATCTAGCACTCCTCATTGTCGAAATCGGAAGGATGCAATTACTCCCCCATTGCGAATAACCGAATTGACATAATCTTCATTCACATAGCTTCGTGGTAGCCAGGAAACATCCCTGATTGGTCAACAATGATACTTGCTGAAATTCCTATGATTGGCATCGCATTCTCCTTTATGAATATTATTTTTATTATAAAATTTTATAATTTAATTGCACTGTTATTATATAATAAATTGAATGCGTTTTCAACACAAAATTATAATTTTATTAAAAATTATAATTTAATCTATCAAAGGAATCAACAAAGGATAACAAAAATTGATAATGGTATAAATACCATGTATCAATTTTTATCTTAAAGAATTATAAAAGATCTTCAATCTTCCTGAATCGAAATTTTTCCGATAAGAAATCAAAACCTTCTGGAATGACAGTTTCCTTTTCCTCTTCTGTTGAATTGGTACTTTCTCTGCGTGCCTTAGCAGAAAACTCAGCGCGAATTTCTGTCCAATCAGTCATCGAAACTGCTAAAAATATCCGGAGAAAATCCAGCTACAGTACTTAATAAATTCCCAAACATCGTATTGAGATTTTCCCGCTTCATTGTTTGCTCTGCATTAAAGCTCGACTCAAAGGCGAGAATTGCGTGATTCTCATTAGCTGCTACAGGTTGCGAACCAACTAAAAAGTGCCTTATCTGCACCAGCTAAACTTTCGATAATTTCTCCCCAAGCATTCTGTAATTTAGTCAAATTGCTACAGGCTAAGTTAGGATTTTCAACTGCTTCTTGCAAATGGCATTTACTTTCTGTCGATCCACGCGATAAACCGCTTGCATTTTGACTGAACGGGTTGTTTGTGTTGACTGACTAAAAAGTGGAACTTGGCTGTAAATTTGCTAATTGACCCTTAAGCTAAACTAATTTCATCTTTTAGTGTTTCTATCTCGCTTACTAGATTGGATGGTAATTCTACTTTCTCTTGCTCTTCTGCTAGTCGAATGGTCATCATTTCTGTATTTTAGGCTGCAAACTATTTTTTGATTTCCGAAAGGCTTTTCGTTGCAATCTCAATCAGCTCAAACAATCTTTCTTGTGGTGTATTGAGATTAGCTAAAAATTTCACTATATGGGTATTTTCACCACCTGTTTTAACAATGAGCAAATCTCTAAGATATTGTAACAGGTCAGTGATAAAACGAGCCATATTTTTACCACTATCAAAAATCACATCAAGATTTTTCTAATGCTGCTGATGTATCATGCATCAACACAGCTGTCACATAAGCATCCAGTGCACCTAGACTAATAGAGCCAGTAATTTTCTTCTGAAATAGCTGTTGTCAGCTGATTGTCTTGGAGTGAGACTGAGAGCATGATCCAAGATAGATAAGGCATCCCGCATCCCAGCCTTCTGCCCGTCTGGCACGATAACCTGCACCCGCATCATTTTTCAAATCAATATTTTCCTGCTGCAAAAATCCATTCAACATGAGCAACAATATCCTCGGTCTTAATTGGTTTGAACTCAAAGCGTTGCACCCGTGACAGAATAGTAGCTGGTATCTTGTGCAATTCTGTCGTTGCTAAGATAAAGACCACATTTTCTGTCGGTTCTTCCAAAGTCTTGAGAAGAGCTAGCTCCAGTTGAGAGCATATGAGACTACGTCAATGATATAAACTTTATGTTTTTGCTAGACTAGGAGCATAAGTAGATTTGTCGCGAATATCTCAGTTTCATCCACACCATTATTGGAAGCTGCATCAATCTCAATAACATCTTCTAGGCTTCCTTCTGTTATAGCTTGACAAATATAGCACTCATTACAAGGTTCACTATTCTTTTTGATGAGGGGCAATTCGCATAGCTTTTGAGCAAAAATCTTGGCTACGCTAGTCTTTCCTGTTCCTCTAGGACCTGAAGAAAGAGGTAAGCATGGCTGATTTTATCCTGTTCAACTGCCTGCCGTAAAGTTGTTGCTACAACTTTCTGCCCAACTAACTGACCGAAAGTTTGACTTCTGTTCCGATATAAAGCTTGATACATTAGGATTTATCTCCAAACATTTCAAAATTCCAATTTGTTTTCTCTAGCAAGATAGCTATAAAATTTTCTAAATATTCCCCGATCAATACTCATCATAGTCCCCCAGCAAATGAGAATCCAAATCTAAAACTCCTACTAAGCGACCATCCTTTACCATAGGGCACCACAATCTCACTACGTGCCCTGCTATCACAGGAAATGTAGTTATCATACTGCATGTATCTTCACGATTACTGTCTGCCGACTAGCAGCAACCCTCTCCGCAAACGCCTTGCCCCAAAAACCAATATACACAGGAAACACCACCTTGAAAAGGCCCTAAAATCCAACTCATTTCCGTTAGAAAGATAAAAACCTGTAAAAACGGAATGCGGCAAGGCTTTGGTTTAGCAAAGCAGAGCTGTTCGACAAAATTAGCCAAAGCATTTTTCTTTCACCCTCTAGTAGTGCTTCAAGCTGGTCTAAAAGTAATTGATAATTTGAAATTTTTCTGATTGATTCATACTTTTCTATATATATCAAAAAGACAGCAGACTGTGCTAAAAACTTTACATTTTTGCCTATCTCAGTTTTGTAATGGGAAGCAAATTAAAAGAATCTATACGACCACATAGCATCTCAACATTGTTATAACAATACACACTTTATTTTATATAACACCTTCTGGCTTTTTAACAATTTATACAAAATCCATTGATTTTCTTCTGACTGCCCTAACCAACTTAAGACCCTTGTTATTTAGCTGCAAATTCTTTCCTCTTTTCTTAAGCTCTGGCTGGAAGTAGGTTACTTGCTCCATTCACAGGCCAGCAAGATAAGCCCGTCTCGCCTTAGAATTCGCCTCAACTCAGAAAAAGCTCTGATAAATCTGGCCAATGAAAATGTGTCTGAAAAGAGTTATCAAGTCAAATGACGTCGCTGAATAGTTGTTTTGACATCTTTGAGTTCAAAATTCAAATCTGCAATGTTCCATAGCTTGGGTAACAGCTGTTTTTCGAAATATCAATTCCGACAACCTGCTATTTGGAAAATACTGTTTGAGATAGAGAGTGGATTGACCATTTCCTATTCCAACATCTAAAATATTTTTGATATTTTCGCTGCTCTAGTTGGCTAATCGCCCACTCAACCATAGGAAATAAACCTGATTCCAGATTTTCATCATCCAGTGCCACTAGACCTGTCAGTTTGCTTTGGATTGTTTTGAGTAAATATAAAAAGCAAGAAGAACAAAATAGCAACGCTAATGATAACAGCATTCATACTTTCTCCTTCGATAATCACTACTCCGACTCATATCAACAACCAATTTGACGATGAATACACTTTTGGCTCCTCTTGCTTTTCTTTTTACTTTCTTCCAAAGAATAGCGGCAACTTTTTAGTTTAGGGCTGAAAAGAAGCATTACTTGTGTCAGCGCAGAAATCTTTGACAAATTGATTCCACTGACAGCTAGAAGTATCATATTGAGCATAGCTTGATTGTCCTTGATAAATCGCTCAGCATATCTCGCAGTGTGAATTCGACATCTTTTTCTGCTTTTACCTTCCGCCTAAAGCAGTTGCCATGTTCGCTGTAAATTTAAAAGGTTGAATGCCCGTTTGCTGGGCAAAACTCCGAAAAGTGCGCATTAAAGGCAAAGCCGCAGAACAACAAAAGGGTATCTAAAGTCAACTCTGCACCTTTCTTTTTCTTGATCTTTTATAGACTCTCTGTTGGCTGACATTCCTGCAAAATACTTTTTGATTTCCTCTTCTAGCTCTTTTTGATACCTGAATACTCCAATCCCAACTGTTTACAGATCTCTGCTAATTCTGCACGATACCAATAGTGTGAAAAACTTTCTTGATAGGTCTTTATCATTGTGCAAAATCTGGTCTATCCTGCATTGCCTATTTTCCTTTTTTCTCTTTGCTATAGCCTATTATACCACTAGCAAAGTAACTCCTCAAAAATGATAGAGTTTCCCATTTGTAAAAACGCCTATCATTCTAGCGAAGTAAATCAGTTTCAGTTGAGACTGTCGTGACCCATTCGAACGCTTCAACCTACTTTGCCTTTTAAGTCCATCACCTGGAGCTGAAATTTCACCCTGATTTCGGTTTATCAAATCTGGGCTGGCAGATTGAATTACTTTTTACTTTGCCTTGTCCGTCCAAAATATAAAAAGAGCTGGAAATAGTTTTCAACTCTTGGGGGTGCATTATTAAGATACCAGTTTTCCTGTGAGAACATTAGACAACTTTGGTCGTACCAGAGGCATCTCTAAAGCTAACTGTTTTTTATTTTCTGGTTGATAGCTAAATTTTCTAAACTCACATTGTGTTTAAGAGCAATATTAATCAGCTTTTTATTAAACTCTTGCAAGGATAAGCCATATTTATTAACTAGTGCTTTTTCAGCTTCCTCTTTTGGATCAACAGTTGGCTTTTTCTTCAGTTGCTTTCGCAATTTTCATTAGCATTTTCTTTGTGACGTTGTTGTCCTTCTCTTTTGGCTCTTCATTTGGTGCATAGTTCTTGTCACTATCGGATGATTGTTTCTTCTTACCATGCTGGCTGGCATTTCCAAAACCGTTGTTAGAATGCGGACGATCATCTGGATGCGTACGTAATATTTCCTGTATGAAAAATCTTTCCTACTGTAGCCGTCAGGTGCTTTGTGGAAAGTCCTTCATCAAACCAGAAAGAGATATTATACAATGGTCATAATGTGGAATAATTGAGTGACCATTTTATAATCAACGACATAAGCTGTATTATATGCATTGCCTCAACAGGTACCTTTTTGCCGGTGTCACACGCTCATAGATTTGCTTGTGCAGTCTCTTTTGAGTTGTTTTGGATCCGTACTTGGCTTCTCCTCTTTCTTCTTCGGAGTTTTCGTTTTCAGATACTCTTCCGTTGCCTTACGCTCAGACTCTGACAAATCATTCTTAGGAATATAGTGGCTGTGTGTCATGTGTGGAGCAGTATAGCTATCTCCTTCATCTTTAATCACATCTATGGATCAAGATATAACGTCCGATGTTGCATAACGACCTGCAGCTCTAGCTAATGCTACTTCATCAGCCGTATAAGCAATTTGCGAATTTGCTTTACCTGCGCGGTCAGGGTGTAGTACTTGTTGACAGTTTTAAGATTTTATCTAACAAAGCAATTTATCTGCATTCTTATCTCGCAACTTTTGGAGCAAGTCATCTACTTGATCCAACTTATCCCTTTTGAAGCTCCTTTTTGGAAATCAGTGTCTTACGAATAGGAATTCAATACGACTCGCTTTTATTCGCAAACGCTGTGCTTTGAGAGAGCAAGTATCAGCTAGAACCAGTTGCTTCACCATTTCGGCTAACAAGGATTTTCGCTTGTTCAAGAAGGGATGAGTTTTCTGTTAGACCTAATAAAGATTAGATTTTCAAACTCAGCAATTTGTTCTTCAAAACTTGCCTTTTGACGTTTATCTGGCACTTTATCTAGCAGAAGCTTCTGCCTTATCGATAAAGGCTTTAATTTGCTCATCACTAACTTCTGGTTCAGTAGACCCTTCTTTTTCCCATTTTTATCAGAAGTTTTGCCAGCATTTTTGCTCGTTCTTACCAGGCGCAGTTTGATGCCCTTGTTGAGCTTGATCCGATTGTTTAGCTTCCGAATAGTCCTCACCTGGTGTAATCATTTGAGAAATCTTTTCGTTCCAAGTCAGACATATCACGATAATAGATAAAATGAGTAATGATTGCCGCTGGAACAGCCACACCACTGGAAGTTCGACTTGTAATTTGCGCAGGATCAAACACTAAACCGTCTGATTCCACATGCCGTTGATTCAAAGGAGTTGCATACAATTGTCGTAGCAATCGTATGATTTCAGCTTTATTCCTCGTTTTTGCTCAGCTTGTTTGGGTGCTTGTTGAGAGGGACGACTTGCGTGATGATTTTTCTGGACGAGGTGAGACCCCTGATTTGACTGGACGATGGTTCAATGCCGGATTATGAGATAGTTCCGTTTAGATGAGGAGTATGACCTGGATTTGCTGAATAAGACGGACGATTTTTCCCAATTTTTATTATCCCAATAATTTTGAGACTGCTGCTAACTCACTAGGAGACAAATCTTTCTTTTGGAATATAATGGAAATGATTGCCATGCGGTACCAATGAACCCATCTCCAGTATCTTCTATCACATCTGTCGGATTGAAAACATAGCCGTCATCCGTCGTATAAGACCCTGTGTGCACTGAGCTTCTTTGACAGCTGTTGTTACAGCACCACCTTTTCGCTCCCTTATGGCCTTTTTCCACTATATTCTGCCCGTTGGCGAGCAATTTCTTCTTTGTACGAACATTACTGGTATGATTTGGATCTTCAAGTAAAGGTAATATTTCCCATTTACCTTGATAATGTAGCCATCTTTCACTTCGTTGATAATATCAGACTGCTGCAAAGGTATAGTTTGGATCCGCATAATCAGCTCTTCACTGATAATCGCATCGCATAAGGGACTTTTCCCATTATAATAATGATAATGATCACCGTGAGAAGTTACGTAACCTTGGTCTGTAATTTTGACAACAATCTGTTCCGCATTGATTCCTTCTTTTGCGCTCACTTCATCAGGCGACAAGTTCTCTGCTTTGCTTACCCTTGTTTGCTTTAGATTTTCCATTTACATAAGCAACACGGTTATTTTCCTTGCATAGATACAAACTGATGACGTCCCAGCTCATAGCTACTAAACTTAGGACAACAACTGCAACAGAACCGATAAGATATCTTCATGATTCTCCTCTCATCAATTCTTTTTGCCAATGTCGCTAGATTGGCTTCTAGATTTTCAAGATAAGTATTATTATTTTGCGGATCAGCTTCAAAGGATTTAATTGTTTTTAGTTTAACGCCCGTAGATTTGACCAGGGTTTTAGCAACTTTTGATGAAGCATTGCTTTCCACAAAAATAGTTTTAACTTTATAAGTTTTTGACAAATTCTTCAATTTCTGTCAATTGACGTGGACTTGGTTCTTGTTCTGGTAGAATGCCTGCGATGCCTAATTGCCTCAATCCAAATCGCTTCGCCAAATAAGAAAAAGGCAGTATGTTGAGTCACAAATGTTTTTGCCTTGCAGCTTTGAAAAATCGGTTGATATTTTTAGTCAATTCTTTTTGCCTTACCTGCCAGCTCTTTCGCGTGATAGTTTCTTTATTTTTACTATCAATCTTCGAAAGTTTATCAGCGATAATCTGTGCTTCTTCTGCCACTTTTTCTGGGTTCTATCCATGTCATGTGGATCGTAAAGAGTCTTTTTCATCCACTCTCACCAGCAGCTACATCTTCTAATCCCGGCACGCTCCAGCTTCATCCTTCTGAAGCTTCAAGTACCTTCACTTTAGATTTTTCAAACTCGGATCTAAACTTCCAGCCCAAGATTCTAACGTATGAGAATGATAAAAATGACATCTGCATCATAGATAGCTGCTACATCGTTGGCGGATGGTTCAAAGGAATGAATACCGCTACTGGATTGAATCATCCGAACATCATTTAAATCGCCTGATACTTCTTTGACCATAGCATAAATCGGATAAAAACTGTTACAATTTCTCAGACCTTTTACTCTGTGGACTTGTTCCACACGCTGTCAACAACAAAGTCAATCCTACCACAAAAATAGAAAATAGATATTTCTTTAATTTCATAAACCACTTATAACCAGTTTATTAACCGGTTAATATGATACCACGATAGAAATTAACTGTCAAGAATATCTATACAATAAGAAAAAGCCCTCTAAATTAGAAAACTTTTTAATCTTTTTATATCATTGTCTCTTTCTCATGAATCTCTTCTAGCATTCCTCTGCTTCGGCTGTTAATTCATATTTTTCTAATAAATCTGGACGACGTTCATAAGTCTTTTTCAGACTCTCATACAGACGCCATTTTCGAATATTTTCATGATGACCGCTCATCAAAAATATCTGCTACAACCATTCCACGAAAATCATAAGGGCGCGTATATTGAGGATATTCCTAAAAGACCTGATGAAAAACTGTCATCGTATGACTAACTTCTTACCAAGAACTTCAGGAATCAGTCGTACCGTCGCATCAATCACTCGTCATAGCAGCCAACTCTCCACCGGTCAAAAACATAATCTCCAAGAGAAACCTCGTCTCGTCACCAAACTCTTAATCCGCTCATCATAACCTTCATAATGCCCGCAGATAAAGATTAATTCTTCTTCTGAGAAAGTTCTTCCGCATGAGGCTTGATTAAATGTTCGACCAGCAGGGATCCAACAAAACGACTCGTGGCTGATTTTTCAATCGCATCATAAGCATCAAAAATTGGTTTGCGCTCTGAGCAGCATTCCCTGACCGCCCCCATAAGGCTCGTCATCAACGTGTCTCGATTTCTCTGCATTTTCTCGAAAATTGTGATAGTGAATCTCTAGTAATCCTTTTTCGCGCGCCTTGCCAACTATTGAATGCTCTAAAGGGGCAAACATCTCCGGAAATAATGTTAAAAATATCAATCTTCATCATCCAGTCCTTCCGGAATTTCCACATCTACTCGACTATTTTTCAAGATCAATATTCAACACAACAGGCGGAATATAAGGTAACAGTAAATCACGCTTTGCCTTTTACGCTTTACCACCCAAACATCGTTGGCACCGGGCTGCAAAATTTCTTTAATTGTTCCAATCAAAATATCCTGTTCATAAACATTCAAGCCAATAATTTCATGATAATAAAATTCGCCCTCATCTAAATCCGATAAATCTTCTTCAGCCACTTTCAAAGTAAAATCACGATATTTCTCAACGTCATTGATATGGTACATTCCTTTGAATTTGATAATATCAAAATTTTTCATCTTACGATGACTAGCAATTTCCACATTCATGACAAAATTATCTTTCTTATCAAAAGAGGCCAACATACTTCCCTTTTAAAACGTTCCTCTGCAAAATCCGTCACCGATAGTACACGCATTTCCCTTGCAAACCTTGCGTATTTACAATTTTTCCAACATTATAATAGTTCATTTTCTCTCCAAATACTAGCATTATCCTATTTATTTTATCATGAATAAAGGGAATTCTCAAGAAAACAAATAACCCCACCCACGCCGTGATGTGATATACTCCCCTATAGTGGACAATGAAAAACAAAAATTCACTAAAACTATAAGGGAGTTTTCCTATACTTTCTATAAATTAGCTCAAGCGTATTATATATAGCTTGGAGCTTCTATCTACAAAAAGAGCTATCGAAAAATAGCTCAATATTTTTCCTAAAGTCTAAAATTTGATTATATCTACTTTCATCCTCAATATGGTGAGCAATTTCTAGCATCATAACAGGTAGAGAAAACAGTAGCTCACGCACCATCTGGCTGTTTTCCTCGTCCAAAGCAGCGGTTACCTCATCTACTAGTAAAACATCCTTTTTACGCAGGAGAAATCTTGCCAGTTCTATCCGAACCCTCTGACCACCCGAAATATTGTCACCATTGTTACTGACAATAAAGTCCAACCCTTCTGTTAATTCATTGTCGAGCTTGACTTGTTTTAAAACAAAACCACAAATCTTCATCAGAAAAGACTTGTCCCAAAGTCAAATTATATCGAACTGTGTCATTAAAAAGGAATGGATGCTGGCTAATAATACCAACACTAGATACAAAAATGAGATGTATAGTTATTAGTTGTTGTCACACCAGTAATCTGACCTTCATCAGCCTGCTCCTCACCAATCATTATCCGAAACAAAGGTCGATTTCCCACAGCCACTCGGTCCCTTGATTAAAACTTTCTGACCAGTTTGGATGTCCAAATTCAGATGGGTAAAAAGCTGTCTGCTACCATAAGATTTACTTAAATTTTTGGATGTGCAGGGCACGAGTTCTTGCATATCATCTTTCGCCAGTTGTTTATCATCTTTACTGTCTAATACTCCATAAATCTTGTCACAGTCGTTTTTGCCCCTTGGATATCTACTGTATCATACATGATTGTCTGGATAGGACTCACCAACTGACCAGCTGCGATATACATGGCGACAAGACTAGCGACAGATACCTATGACCATTCATGGCAAAGAAGAAACCTAACACAAGCGGTAAAACCTGACTCAGAAATACCATAAAGCCATTACAAAAGAAGACGATATTATGGGTGAAGCAAAAGTTTTGGATAGCTCGTTGATATTTCCAATTTACATTCCATAATTTTGTCTATTTTCCAGAATCGCTTGATTCATAAGCAGAGTCTGCGCCCCTCGGATGCTGCTGTCAGATACCTGATTATGAACCTCCACTCTGCCTTGAGCCATATCGTCACCAGTATGTTTGAGCCTTTTGTTCATTAAATATTGAGGAATAGGGCGTAAGATAGTAAAGAAGACAAAAATACTCCCCAGTAACAGATTTTGCGTAATAATATAAATTGCTGTTAGTAAAAGCAACAAATCCAGCAAATTATGTTAATGTACTTTTTCTAAATAATTATCCCCCAAATACTCCATATCCTGTGTGAGCATGGTGATTTTTCATCTTCACTATAATCCTTATTTGTCATTAACTTACCAAATAAATCTGCTCATATTCATCTGAATCTCACGTCGAAATACGTTATGCGTGTGATTGCAAAAGAGCATCAAGCTATACAAGACAAAGTAGACTGTAAAACCAAAAAGAGCAAATTGCACTATCTTAAAAATAGGTTAGTTCTCCTTGGTTTAGTGACAAAGCTCGAGATACTACTAAAGGTTGAGCAAGAGCCAATCCTCCATTTGCCAGTGCCCCGATGACAGTATAAAAATTTCGTTTTCTTATCCAGATAGTGAAAAATTTTATTCATAATGTCCTCCTAGAAAAATAGAGAGGCTAGCACTCCTCTCCATATTACCGTTTCTAATCTATTAACTGCAAAATATTACAGGTATTGGTTACAGTTTCTGATCTCTTAGGAAGTTCTTTGTTTTTCTTTAAATGCATTATACATCTATTAAAATAATGAGTCAAGTAAAACTCAGAAATCCATTTTTGTGTCAGGTCTGCTGTATAAAGGAAGAATCAGAAAAATCTGTCATAACCCTCCTACCAATCTACCATGCGACGATAAAAAGACTGCGTCCTTGGAATCAAACTCTTCTAATTTTTGAACCAATTCCAGATAATCTTCTTTTTCAAGGTCTTCAAAGTCCACTCCATGTTGCTCTTGGAGGGCAATTTATAGTTGACTAGTAATTTCTCTCTTAGAGAAGGTGTAGTCTCCTGTCCTTCCTCGTAATTTTCTTTGAGTTCCTTATAGGCTTGGTAACCCCATTTGTCGGATTAGATAAGAAATCACGATGTGATGTGACGATTGCATTTCTTTCCGCATAGTTCCTCCTTAAACGCAAAAAGCGAGAACTATTTTTATGGTTCTCGCTTGAGATAAATCATTCTTCAAAAACAAAATCCTGCCAAAGATTTTTGGCAGGATTTTTAACCAGGAAAACTCGAATCAATTTATCAGTTTCTTCAAATCGCTATGAGCTCAAAAGACTGGTAAATCGAGTTCCGCTCTCAAATTGCTATGTGCTTCTTATTTAAGAGTAACAGTTACACAATGCCTATAAACGCTGATATAATCAGTTTTTCTTATCCTTAGTTAGTTTAGTGGGGTCTTGGTGGGGTTTGACGATACCCCAAATTTATAAAAGGGCTTGAGTTATCTCTCTCCACCAGTCGCTTTTTGACTATCATACAAATGGGAATAGGGTGTTAAGTGTTGTTGCCTTATCAACTCGTCCAGAGCGTTGCGACACATAAAGAACATCTTTCCCTAATACTTTATCAAAAACTATCGTGGAGTGTCGTAGTCCTTTTCCAGTAATTACTTCAACTCCTGCCTTTTTTCGCTTGTCTTTTTAGAATACGACTTAGTGTGCATTTGCTTAACGGTTTGCCAAATCGTGCAAGAATATAACTATTATCGCCATTTTCTACTTGCACTTTCTCCACCGTTGTAACACTTCAACTGTTTCATCATCAAGCTCAATCCACCTAAAAACCCGCTTCTGTCTTCGTTTGATTTTTACGAGTATAAACACCTTTACCTTCATACTCTAGTGTACTCTGAACATGGAGCAATTTTCTATCAAAATCAATATCAGACCATATCAAACTTAGCCTCAGATACTCGAAGACCCGTGAAGAAATAAGCCAAATCGCTGTAAATCTATGCAGTTCTTCGTAATCTGTTAAGTCAAAAGGTTGCAATAACTTTTCTAAAGTCGTCCAATGTCCAAAAATTTTTGTATCTGTTCTTGAACCTTTAGGATTATCTAACATCTTACACGGAAATTCTTCAATGATTTGCAGACGTTCAGCATAACCCAAACATTGCTTAAAGCGAATCCACACACCTTTAGCATAATTGGGGGAGTATGTATCAATCAAATGTACTCTGAATTGCTCACAATCCCCTAACGGTTATAGCTGATAACCTCTTTTTGTCCGAAAAACTTCAATAAACATTTTATGATGAGTTAGAGCCGTTTTGTAAGTCACCGATTGGACTGTTTGCCTGTAATAAGGAAGATAAATTTCTTCCATATAATCAGCAAAGGTCATATAATCTCCGTTCCTATTTTTGAGACATTTTTAAATTCTGCTCTTACTCGACACAATTCATCATAAGCTTGCTTTTCACTCTTAAACGGATTTCCAAACTGGTCCTTATAGCTTTTCTTGCGTTGTCGCTTGCCAGTTAAGTCGTTAATCTTAAACTCTGTTTGATAGTAAATTCTTCCTTGTTTATCACGAGATACACCACGATATTTTTACTTGCCATTTTCAGTTCCTTTCTATTCATCAAAAAGGTAACTGAAAACCTAGCAAATCTTCTACGATATAAGTCGGAGCAAGGTCAAGTCTTGAATTATCAAAGGGCGATTTTTCTTAATTCTACCAAATTATCTGAAGAATTTCTAGCATTTTTCAAATTTTGCTACTGCTATCGCCTTAGCCTTTTCTTATAATATCCCTTGCTGTGTGTTTTGGAAAACGCGGGTTCCATAATATCCTTATGATTAACTGTCTTCATAATCTTAATCCTTTCTATGATATAATGGAATTACCAAAAAGGTATTCCAATATATCTTTTTGTTATTCATTTGGCTTGTCGGTTGCTCCGCTAAAAGTATCTGACAAAAGCTTTTTACATTGTCGTAAAACTCTGTAGTATATTCTTTTTATTCCATAGGGTGTTTCATGTGTTGTTGTCTTAGAAAAATTGGGTGGCCTATAAATTTTAAAAGCTTTCATCAGTTCTCCTTGGTTGCTGTTATTTCTAAGGGTTTCTCTATTCCTCTACTAGTTCGATAGATTCTAATTCCTTTAGGATACATGTATAATCTTGCACCTTTAACAATTGCCTTGCTATTTGAATCATCATTTCCCAGTTGAAGATTTGATAAGTATGATATTAGATAATTTCCAATCTTATCTGCGCTTTTCAATCTCTTCGTCTTAGTAAAACCTCTTCCCACAAGTCTGCAAGAATAGCAGTCGGAATCATCAAAAATTGAATCATTCTTCATCAATACATGTAAATGCCATCGCCCACTTGCTTGTGGTTCAATTACCGCAATATAATCAATGCGACCATACTTTTTTACGAACTCGCCTAATGAAAGCTTTAAAATCTTTATAAACCTCTTCTGCTTCGATGACATGCTTTCCATATGTCAGTGTCACCCAAAGTTGGTTCATACCTCCTTTAAAATTATGAGCCACCAGTCTTTCTTAATTTCTTCATCGTTTGTTGAACAGATTTCAAAATTATCAGACCGTGTACTATTTGAAGTCTGCATGTCATGAGATCTCTCCAGTTTCAAGACTTACATAGCGCCGTTCACTGATAACTTTAATTTTTGTTTTTGTTGACCATTTTGCGGTAGTAATTTCAACTGTATCTCCATAGATATAAGATTTTACAATTTTTGCATTGCTTATTTCAGTCATACAATCCTTATCCTTCTCTAATGTTTGACGCTTATCAAGTTAATAGCAAGCAGAAGCAAGCTTCTGCTTGCGCATCATCTTATCAAGCGAAGAAAGACGAATACTCCGTTTGCCTTGGCTCTCCGAGTCACATCGCTATTCTTCGCTTTTCAAAGATGTTACCCTGTATAATATTCCTTCTAATTCTGCTATAAAATCAAAAATCATCATCAAAAGGCGTTTCAAAATAGATAGGCTCAGTTGTTTTGACCTGTAATTGAAATGTAGCCACTACCAACACTGACTGAATCATAGTAATTAAAATCAGCAGTATCAAAAATCATTCTATAGCCATCTTTTGACATCTTCCTGACGCCACACGGCACCCTAATTGATCTCGGATTGCCCCATCTAAAATTTCAGCATCTGCTCTTTGCACACTTAACTCATCAAAACAACCTGCTTGACGTCCTTTCATAATGAGAGCGTATAGATATTCCTTAGCTTCTGTAAGTACCTTTTTATCAGCGGTTTTCATAAATGCTGTTACTTCATCAAAAATATGACAATTGGGGTAAATCCAAAAATCAACAAATCCAAAGGCAGTTTTATCTGAAAAATATTGTTCATATCTCTGCTCCATTTGTTCATTCACTAATCGCAATATTTTTACAAATTTGAGCATGTGATACACCAATATGATTTTTAGAAAAACCTTCAACATATTGAAGCAAACTTAAATCTCGCATTTTTAGGGTCACAAATAAATATGTCAGCTTTCATCTTAGCATGGGCTAAAATTTTTGCATTAATAAACATAGTCTTACCAGAACCAGTTGAACTAACAGTCAATCCACGACTTACTTTTTGAAACATCATACTGAATCTGTCAACTGGATTACAGTATTATTAATGTATTTCTGTTTCTGTAAGTTTGAAAAAGTTATACGGTTATCAGAGTTAACTTCAAAAATATAATCAGTCTTAAAAGCTTCATCTTTTGTTCTTGGTTAGTTCTCAATTTTATGCTTTGAAGACCTTCACCTATTTCTCTAACTAAACCATCTATTAAATCTCCATTTTTATATGCTCTTATTACTATGCAATCTTTTTATCTATCCAATCTAACTCAAGAGAATCTGTTATCACTTTCTGACCATTGAATGTTTTTCTCTGTTTTGCATATAAGTGATTTTTCAAAAATGAATTTTTTATCTTTCGGTTTATATAGACTTTATGTCTATATGAAACCCAAAACGTGAAGTAAGCTCAAGATTGCTACGATACTGTAGAAATAGAGATTATAAGTATTTCCGATTAATTTAAAAATAGGGTTAAAAATACTTATAAAATTAGAAATAATATGATAGATGAACAAATCATGAATGAAAAACTTGCCCAGAACGGGTAGCTCCAAATTGCGCTTACTGTTTCTCATTTCATCTCCTTCAGCATTTGCAGCTATTACATCATGTGAATTGATAGTTGATTTTTGATACTTCTCAAAAATTGTTGCTTTGACAACATGTACTATCTTACATTCAGTACGCAACGATTCAAAATTTTCAAAAATCGGCTATAGATTTGTTTGCTACAGTTATAACAATTTGCTCTCCTAGATTATTATTAGAATTTTTATAATCTGTTTTATCTTCTAAAATTAACAGTGTTACTTTTACAGCACCACTTTCTGTTTGTTTTGCATTTAAGAAGAATAATTTCTTCTTTTCAAAATCTTGATGTTTAAAAACTAGGGAAAACTACGTAAATAGCATATTATTTTACCTTTTCAAAGTCGAAGTAAGAAACAGCAATTTCTTTTTATAGATTTAGAATGATTTGCAACTCATTCTGACAACCATCAAGTTTTGCTGAACTTCAATTCATAAATAGTTTATCAAAGATTCTCAATTCTATATTTTTAAAGATTTTGGGATGATATAATTAGTATGAAAAATATTTTGAAGCAAAATTAAGTCACTACTAAAATAATTAAATGTGAGGTGGGTATAACTGCAAAACAGATTACAACGGAACTAGGATTTTTCTAAAACACCCTAACAAATTGAAAAATGGGACAATACCTAAAAATCTAAACTGATTAAATTTCTTTTTCATATGTTGAAAGTTTACAAGATAGAATAGGAGATAATGAGGAATTAGAGGATGATTTTATTTACACTAGATGATGAGATAGAACAACAGAAGAAATATAATAAAACGAATATACATAAAGGAAACTTTTTAAATCAAACTTTAATAACTTAATAGACTTTTCTTAATAGTGGTCTAAATTTTTCACTCATCTATCTATAATATAACTGATTTACAAAAAGCAAGAATTAGAATCAAATTTACCAAATAAATATGAAATAGACTCTATCCATGGTTAGCATCTGAATTGAAAGTTAGTGAATCTCAAATCTCTAATTTGAAAAATGGAAGACTCTTTTCCAACTTTAAAGAATCTACAAAAATTCATAAATTCTGCAACCTGCAAAATGATAATGCCTTTATTTTAGTTGATATTCCAAAAAGACTTTCGCCCCTCTATTTTTAAAAAGTCTAGAATACGAAAGACACTTAACAGAATTTAAACAGAATTATTTAAAATTTATAAAAGAACTTATTATAAAATCGCTAGCATATAGAGTGATTTTCAGCTCTGCTATTGAACAAAATCACTGTTTACTAACTAATGAATATGAAGCTTTAAATAATATTCGAAATAGAATTTTTGCTAAAAAAATATAATTTTTTTCTAAACAAGGCTTTCAATAAATGTTTAACAAATAATTCTATCTCTTTATAGAATGGTTATTCCCAAAAATTGCTAAATATAGAAAAATTTGATTTACATTTAAATGAAGAAATTAAAAATGTTAAGGATTTAAAAGGATATTGCAGATAAAATTGAGTATGCTTTTAAAAATACTAGATGATAATAGAACATCAGAGTTAGAAAAATGCTTAGAATCCCCTTCTTTCCTAAAATTAGTTGTTAAGTATTTTAAAAAGAAAAAGAACCATGCAATGAAGAAGAAGAAATTAAAATATGTTTGAAAAGACCAACTAGATGTAGAACATGATAATCTAAACAATTTATGTAATTTATTCATTGAGTTAGATTTTGAAAATGATTATTATGCTGTTGAACAATTCTTAAAGAATTCAGGACTTATTATTATATAGGATTATTCTCTGAATATCTTGAAAATTAATTCCCACATCCTTGAAAACAGAAGTTATATCTCAATCAATTACAACCAATTTTTCAACTATTGTTTAGATTTTATTGAAAAATTACGTCATTGGTAATGAAGTCGAATTAAGCTATCTAAATTTAGCAACCCCTTTATTTAAAAACTACTAAATATAGATAATATTCAAAATTGGAATATATGCTAGAAACCAAACTAGATTTTTCATTATTAGATGAGTATCAGAAACTGTGGCTGAAATACTTGAATTGTAACGAATAATAAATGTATGAATGAAAATCACAAAAACAGCTCTATAAATTTATAGAGCTGTTTTTGTAAGTCTTTAATTAGTATAGATAATTATCTGTAAGGTCACTGAACCAAATCCACCACCCCGAACTGTTAGTGAATTTCCCGAAAAAGAGTAGTATAATTGCGAATCTTCTCTATTGGCAAAATTAAATGTCTTACTTTCCCTATCAATGGTAAATTCTATATTATTTAAAAGCAAGATTTAATGCAGCGTTATCATCACTCAGCTTGAATTTTCACACGTCCCTTGTCTCGTTAATTGTAATCGTCATACTTGCTCCATCTTCCTTGTAAGTATAAGTCCCATCCAAATCTCCTTTAGATGAACAAGAAACTATTGCCATTAGCGTTGTTATTACAATTGCTACTGTTTTCTTTAAGTTATTCATTTGCTATATCCCCTTTATTTTATTCCTTATTACCTGAATCTGAATGTCCCTACTTGATAGAAGCTAACATTTTTGGTACATAAAGTATCAACCGTTAATTCCATATTGTTCTCTGGTTGCTTAGTTACAAATGATAGAGAAGCACTCACCTACAAATCCCATAAAATTAGTATCACCTACCTTTTTCGTAGCAAAGCGGTATCTGATTTTGTAGTTAACCTAAAGTTGTCTTCTTTTATCATAAAGTTATCATAAACTGTATTTTCATAGAATAAGTTGTAAGTTTTTAAAATGCAAGACCTCATACTCTCGTCTTCTCAAAATCTTCACTGTATAGGATTCTAACAAAATATTCATCACCTTTTTATTGATAAGCGTCTCCTCTAACTGACTTAATTTCTTTTAGAGCATGAGTATTATTAGAACCATCTGTTAAAGTCTGCATCTCTAAGTTAATTTTTAGCTTTTAAAATTGTATAATGTATCTTTGCACTCTATCGCTAGATTAATAACTCTGAATCTGAGGATTTTATGACTTCAGCAAATGTCAAAGCGTTTATTGATGGCACTTGAATAACACCATCTTGATTTCCATCTTCTGTATCGTATTTCTTTACAATATCTGTTAGGTTTTTCGTCGCACTTAGTGATAGTATCGTCTCATTGAAATCATCTAATAAACCTTGCGCTGATATTTCCTGAAGAATAAAGATTCCTTCCTAAATAATCTTTTTCATAGTCCTTAGCAGATATTGATGAGAAATTAGTCTCTGAGACGTATTGTAGTAAGTTGTTTTTCTATCTTGGACTAAAAACAATTCTTTAACTTTTTCCGCCTAGTGAAACACTATCCACTGCATACCAGATTTGTGGATTTTTATCACTTTTGGTTCAGATATTCCCCAGACCTACTTCTTTCTTTTTCTACCACCTTCTTTTTCAGTTTTGTAGCAGTTTTTACTTTCTGACTTTTTCTTTACTATTTGAACATGCTCCCAACAGTAGAGACACTGAGAGTAGAGAGCTAGACTTGCGGTTATTATCATAAAAACTCCTTTTTTAAAAATCTTTTTATAATTATACTCAATAAATTGAGTATAGTCAATAGATTGGTTGTGATATTGTCTTTATATAATAAAATTATTATATGCGAGAGTAACTATGTAATTTCTTACAAACCTTTTTATCAAACATTACTACGAAAAGATGTGGAGTGAGTATTATCTCATCAAAATAGAAAAAATATCTGCTAACACACTTTATAGAATGAAGCAGGGAGAATCTATTACGACAAAAACCATTGATAGATTATGTGAAATATTGGAGTGCGATGTTGAAGATATAATTGAATACATTAATATCTGAGGAATAAAAAGAGGAAGTCAACAAAACACTGATTTCTCTTTTCATTATTTGCAAATTGGTTTACTTCGCAATCCAACCTTTGATGGTTATAAATAAACCCCACCAAGAATAAATCTTAGTGGGGTTTTTGGTGAAATGATTTCATTTCCCCACTATTTTTAATCGCCCTAAGCGACCTGAAAAACCTTTGATTTACTAGGTTTCCGCAATCAAATTGCGATACTCTATTATTTAAGAGTAACTGAAGCTCCAGCTTCTTCCAATTTTCAGTTTTTGATTTCTTCAGCTTCGCCGCTGCAACACCTTCTTTTAAGAACAGTTGGTGCTCCATCAACAAGTTCTTTAGCTTCTTTAAGTCCAAGACCTGTGATTTCACGAACAGCTTTGATAACGCCAACTTTCTTGTCACCGGCTGCAGTCAATTCAATATCAAATGAATTCGCAGCTGCGGCTTCACCAGCACCAGCAGCAGCTACAGCTACATGAGCAGCTGCAGTTACACCAAATTCTTTCTTCGATAGCTTTTACAAGGTCGTTCAATTCAAGGATTGAAGCTTCTTTAATTTCAGCAATAATATTTTCAATGTTCAATGCCATTGTTATTTCCTCCAAATATATTTTTCGTTATTTTTATTATTAGTTTGTAGCATAGGCTACGCGCAACTTAACATTAAGCCGCTTCTTCTTTGTTGTCTGCAACAGCTTTGACATGCAGAGCAACGTTGCGAACTGGCGCTGAAGTACAGATAGTAGCATAGAGTAGAAGTCCTTCGCGGTTTGGAAGAGTTGCAAGAGCAACAATTTCTTCTTCTAGATGCAACAGCACCTTCAATAGCCCCACCTTTAATTTCAGTGCATCAGCTTTAGTAAAAATCATTGATGATTTTTGCTGGTGCTATAACATCTTCATTTGAAAATGCAACAGCAGATGGTCCAACAAAAAGCATCAGCAAGGCTCTCAAGTCCAGCTTTTCAGCTGCATGACGTAAGATTGAGTTTTTGATAACTTTATACTCAACTTCGCTTCCACGAAGATTACGACGAAGAACTGTGTCTTGTTCAACTGTAAGACCACGAGCATCAACAATAACGATACTTGCAGCTGCTTTCATTTTTCAGCAACTACATCAACTAGTTCCGCTTTTTGCAATACTTGCTTCACTCATTTAGTGTTTCACCTCCGTAATTATTTTGCTTGGGGATTTTCCAAAAGAAAAACGCGCCCAAACCTAGACACGAAAGTACAATACGTTTCTTTTTACATGATCCGTTTTGTCCTCGGTAGGATTTTTATGAGTCGAGCTCCCCTACTGTCTTAGGCAGTCAAACTCATTAATGATTGTAACATAAGAGATTGCAAGAGTTTTTGCAATTTTTATAATTAGAACGAAAATCTATTCTTTTTAGTTAGATTTAGATTTAAATTATTGAAAAATAAAAAGCAGACCATAAAGCATCTCGCTCTAACTATCTTATGTTTATTATGCTTTTTACAATTGGAATCCAAAGTTCCATTTTTGTAGTCTTTACTATCCATATCCTCCATAATAATATTCAAAGTCAGGTTTTCCTGAATGGACATAACCATGTTCTGGGAAAAATACTTCCATTGCATATTTCCAACCATTATGAATACATTCCGGAACACTTCCTGTCAACTCTCACAATGGCATATTCTGCTTCTTCAACTTTCAAAATATCTAAGCCCATACTTTTGCTTTATCTACATCTGTAACGATGTACCCTGCTATGTAATTATTAGTCACTTGGTTGTTCTACATTGTAACAAAAACACCGACACTTTGACCTTTTCTCCCAATCTTTGCTAATTCATCATGACGATATTCTCCATATAGTTTTATTCCAAACACTCGGACATAATGATGAATTGATATTTTTTGTTCATTCCTACCTGCAACTGTAAATGAATTTTTCTTTTGAATTGTGATGTTCATACTTCTTCCTCCTCTTACACTTAGTGCTAGCTGCACTCTGTGAAACTATTTTTGAATGGTTTTCCATTTCTTACCCCTGAAGGTGTAAATCCATGAAATTTTTGAATGCAGTCCCAAATGAATCAGATGATTCATATCCATACTCATCGCTATATCAATAACTTTTATTGGTATCTCTCAGTAAACAGCCGCTTCTGTCAACTTTCTACTTCATAATATACTCTGACAATGGTGTATCTGTTAATATAGAAAAGAGTCTGCTAAACATAGGATAAGAATAAGTGGATAAATGGGTAATTTTATCTTCATCTATTTCTGCTATCCAGCACACTTTCAATGTAGTTAATTGTTTCATTAAAAATTGAATTATCTGCATATTTTACCTCTATTCATTTTTCTATCCTATGTAAAGATTCCAAAATCTCTAACTTCTTTACCTTTAGTACAATAATCTTTCAGAGTTTTATCCCTTGATACATTGAAGGCACAAATCTTAAACTGTCCATCTAATTGGGCAATCTCCATCAGGGTATTTGCTAAAGAATTATAGGCTTCCTGCCTGCTGTCCAGATAGGCTTGATTTAAAAAGCATAGCAATCCTTCAAGTCTGCTCTGACAGGATCATAATTTTCAAAATTGACTCAAGTAAAGACTTCTAACTGCTGCCAAACGAAATGATTGATGGAGTTGTTTTTGTTCCGCATTTAAGCCGTTTGCTCGAATAGTTTTAGCATAGTCCTCAATTATACCAACCTCACCATTTTCATATCGTTGTTTCATGATAACAGAGACACTGTGATAAATCTCCTGACTTGTTGGAAGCTTATTTCTTTTGCAAATTTCCCACATGGAATAAGCTCCTCTTTATAGTCAATCGCTTTGCTTTCCACGCTTTACAGAAATCATGAAAATCCATTTTCACACAAGGATAGCCTGCCGGATCATGGAAATAAATCCAATGCTCATCCATGTCATAAACTGGAAACAAAAATGATCCACACCTTTGTAGATGGTTATACTGAGATTATAGGTCAGATATCCCATATCCAAAGGACCTACAACAGAGCCATGGTCTAGATATGTCTTGAGTTTTTCTTTTAGTTCTATCACATTGACTAGCTCTGAAGAATCACAGAAAATTCCTCATAATCAAATCCAAGAATTTGTAAACAATGACTAATGGACTCATCTGGCATGCCATTGTCAAAGAAAAACCAAAGGATATCTGTCATCTTTCACAAGGGTAGCTCCATTACCCATGACCATGATCGCTTCTAGGTAGTCCGAGCGAAAATCATAGCCCGCAGCCTGTAAGGCCATAGCCGTCGAATGAGAATAACAAATCGGAATATCACCAAAGCATAAATTCATCTTCCTACCTCCTTGCCTATAGTATAAACGATAGGAAAATTTATCCCCATCAAATTTGTACGGAATTTATAGGTTTGCAGAAGAAAGAAATTTCACATGTTTTATTGTAAATCAAAAAGCTATTATGAAACTATTGTCTAAAAACATCAAAGGCTAAGCTTTTACTGCACTAATTTTACAATCTATCTATTAACAATGGTAAACTATAAGATTACAAGACTTTTGATCATTTTTATAATTGGAGTGAAAAAGCTATCCTTTTTGATTCGTAGATTTATTAAATTGTCGGAAAAGAGAAAATGGTAAGAACTAATACGAAAAGACGATAAAATGTTTCATTCTACCGTCTAATGTGTATTCCTTGTTCAGTTCGACACTGGTTTAATCTTCCCAAAATCAACGGTAATCTATTAAAGTCTTTTCTCTTTAGAATGACAGGGTACTAAAAGCTATGATTTCCGCTAGTACAGTAGCAAGCACATCGTATACGTCAAATACTACACTAGTACTACCCAATGGTAATAACTCATTAATAAAAGACATCAGTACAACCACTATCATATATATATAAGTTTCTTTTAGAAAATTCACTAGTTGAGGATCTTTATTTGCACTGAATGTTGGACTAAAAGGTTTGTTTTGTTATAGTTGCTGCAACCATGCTCCTCCACATAACATATAGGAACAACTGAATTAATTGAATATATTTTCTTCAAAAATTCAGCCTAGCTTTTGTCTTTTCAAACATTTCTTCTGCAGATTTAAAATGCTAAAGTCCTCCGCAATATTCACTAGTTCATCGTAAATGTCCCCAACATTTTACAAAACCTAAAATGCTTCCTTCAATCTTCATGAAAGAATAACGGCTTTTTCTTGCTCTGTACAAGCAACCAATGGGAGGCGGAGGATCCGACTTCGAAACTTGATAATTTAGCACAGTTTTAAGTGGAGCTGGGTTTGTTACGGAAAAAGAGAGCTCTATTTTGGGTAATAACTGACGTTGAATCTGAGCAGCTTTTCTTTCTAGATTACCCTTATCTAAAGCTGCAAACATTTTCATAAAATCATCTCCATTGGTGTGAGCTGCCACAGATACAACTCCTGAGCTCCAATAGCCTTGTGCATGAAAAAGCTTGTCCATCTTCTCCAGTATAAATTAGAGTCTTTTTGGAGCATTTTTCAACCAAATGAGTCAGGGACTTATACCTGTACAGTCTTTTGATACCAATAATATTTTGCAATTGTGTTAAGCGCAAGTAGTTTCTACTGTCAAAACCAGAAACAGTTCTGGCTTGGGAAACATTATAAACAATAATTGGCGATTTGAAGCCTCCGCAATCGCTTTATAATGCCGATATAAGTCTCTTGAGCCGGTTTGTTGTAATAAGGAGTCACGCAAGACCAGCAACAAAACCACCCAAATTTATCAACTTCACGCGCAAATTCAACGGAGTCTCTGAGTATCATTTGTACCAATTCCAGCTATCAACGGAACGCGTCCTTTACAATATTTTGAACTGTTTCAAATACTCAACTCTTTCCATGTCAGGAGTTGGGCTGCCAGTCGTTCCTGCGATAATCAACCTTCTGTATGATGCGCTAAAAAGATGTTCAATTAATTTAGAAGAGCTTCAAAGTTAATACTACCATCCTCTTTTAAAAGGTGGACAAGTGCTGTAATTATTCTTGCTTTTTAAATCTTCTATAGACATAACTATCGTCCTCCTAGTTTATAAGATCCCACCTCATCTCATGTTTTACATCAATTTAAAACAAGATCCGCTGTTGGATGGACCAATCCACGCTCATGTAGAGTTTCAGCACCTGCACAGAGTTCCAGGCTGCCCTTTAAAAGATTATCTGACACTACCCACATGTGAATTCCTTTCGGCATCCAGATCCTTACGAATTCGTCCAACGAATGTCTCGTTTCCCAACAGCATTGACAGCTTGGATAAATTTGATGAGCAACACCATCTTCCAATACTGCTCTGAAAGTTTGCAATCGCTGTTTTCAGTTCCTCAATAGAAGCTTTTCTTTTTGTTTCGATATAAATAGATTCTGAATGAGCTGATAGAAACCCGGAATACGAACACAGGTTGCAGAAACTGCAAATCGTATCATCTTCCATGATTTTTCTTGGTCTCATTCGTCATCTTCATCTCTTCATAGGTATAGTCATTGTCCGTAAAGACATCGATTTGCGCCAGAGCATTGAAAGCAATTGGATAGTGTTTTTGTCGCCGCCAGAAGGTAGGATTTTCAGCTTAAGATTACGCGGAGCCACCTCCTCATTTCAGAAACCTCACGCAGTTCACGTTTGGTCTCAAGAATAGCACCCATACCAGCTCCAGATACAGCTTGATAGGTCGATACAATAATACGTTCCAAGCCCCATTCCCGACGAACTGGCTCAAGAGCTACCATCATCTGAATGGTTGAACAGTTTGGACAAGCAATAATCCTTTATGGTTGCAAGTGCACGCGCATTGACCTCCGGAACCACTAATGGAACATCCGGATTTTGTCGAAAATATAAGAGGTGTTATCCACTACAACTGCACCTGCTTTTTACAGCATAAGGTGCATATTTGGCAGACGTTGATCCACCTGCTGAAAAAGGGCAATATCCACACCAGCAAAGCTTCCTCAGTTGTTTCCTCAATGATCACTTCTTGGTCTCTAAAACGCAGTTTCTTCCCTGCCGAACGGACTGAAGCCAAATAGCGTACTTTTTCAATTGGAAGGCATGACTCTCTAACATTTTGATCATTTTGAGCCCCAACGGCACCTCGTAGCCCCCACCACAGCAACTGTGTATCCCATAACATACCTCTCTGAATTTTTCAAAATTTGTGTATTGCTGGTATTATACTACTTTTCTAATAAATTGAAAAGACTTGAGAAGAAAAAGAAAGAACCAATTTGATTCTTTCTCATACTGATGCTAAGTCATTCACTCACAGTTGACAAACAACCTTAAAGATGTTCACTGCGTAAAACCCCTCATATTTCTCAGGACCATTGAGGTTAGAGGAAGAAAAGACGGAACAAAAAGTTCCGATAGAGCATTTAAGATTTGAGATGAAACTGACAAAGTCCGTAACAAAAAGCTATACAAGATTGACAAATTTCACTTTTCATCATCTGCCACCTCTCACAAACTCTCGAACTATTAATACTAACGAAATTTAAAGAAATTCTCACTGTTTTTATTTCCGATACATCTTCATTTGAAGATACAAATCGTTATAAATCCTCAACCATTTTGCGCCGAGTTGTTGATAGACTTCTAAATGCTTCAAAGTTTCTCATCTGGATAAAAAGCTTTATCTTCCTGTACTTCTTTAGGAGCATTGCCTTAGCTGGTACATTTTGGTGTTGAATAACCAACATACAAAGCATTTTATAGGCATTTTCAGGTTTTAACATAAAGTTGATAAATTGATAGGCAGTCTTTTTATTTTTAACCGTCTTAGGAATGACGATATTATCAAACCAAAGATTGCTGGCTTCTGTGGGGACAATGTCAACGAAGTTTATCGTTTTTGCTAACATTTGCCGTGCCTCTCCAGAGAAACTAACACCAATGGCGCATTATTTTTGAATCATATACCTTCATCTCATCTGCTACAATTGCTTTGATATTTGGTGTCAATCTATAGAGTTTGTTAACTGCCTCTTGTAATTGCTTGGGATTTTTAGAATTTAAACTACAGCCTAGGGCATTTAGGCCGATCCCCATCACTTAAGCGTGCTCCATCAATCATCATGATAGAGTTTTTATATTCAGGTCGCCACAAGTCACTCCAATGCTTAGGAACGTTTCTCACCAATTCAGTATTGTAAACAATACCTAGCGTTCCCCAAAAGTAAGTGAATAGAATATTGATTTTTAGGATCGAACGATTGACTTTAAGAACCGTTTGCCAATATTTTCTAGCCCTTTAATCTGCGAATGGTCCAGCTTTTTCTAATAATCGTTCCGACATCATCTTAGAAATCATGTATTCACTGGGAATAGCAATATCGTAGGTTGTCCCACCTTGTTTAATCTTTTCGTACATGGATTCATTGGAATCAAAGGTTTCATATTGAACCTGAATACCAGTTTCTTTAGTAAATTTTGTTAATAGTTCTGGGTCAATATAATCTCCCCAATTATAGATGACTAATTTGTCACCAAATCCTCTTTTTGTACGACTTTCAATGTGGCGACTCCATCCCCAGAGAACAAGGATAATGACAATACCTCTAAAAACGAATAAAGTTTTTCATGCCACATCCTCCTTCTCACGAGAAATAAAGTAATAGCCAATTACTAAAAGAATACTAAAAAGAAATACTAAAGCAGAGAGAGCATTGATTTCCAGCGAGATTCCTTGGCATGAGCTCGCGAATAAATCTCAACAGACAAAGTTGAAAAACCATTCCCAGTTACAAAAATGTCACGGCAAAATCATCCAAAGAATAGGTAAAATGCCATAAAATATCCTGCAATAATCGCTGGTGTCAAATAAGGCAACATGATTTCCTTTAACATCTGAACTTGATTTGCATCCAAGTCATAGGCTGCTTTAATCATATCATCATTCATCTCTTTTAGTCGTGGCAAAAATCATCAAGACTACAATCGGATTGAAAAAAGCTATGACTGGCCACAGAACAGATAGAAAAACCTAATTGAAATTTGATTGTCGTGAAAAAGAATCAAAAACCTTGCCCTCAATCATGACATCTGGTGCTACCATAAGGATATTATTAATCGATAAAAAGTGTCTTGGTATTTCTTTTTACTTGATAAATATAAATAGCACCAAACGTCCCTGATAGCTGTTGCAATCAAAGAAGACAAAAAGCCAGAAAAGTTTGTGCTAAGATTAACATCAGACGACTGTCACTGAACATCTTTTGAAAATGTATTAGACTAAACCCTGTGAACTTGTTCATATCCTCACCAGCATTAAAGGCATAGCCAATCAAATAGAAAAATCGGTAACAAAGAATTAAGAAGACGACTGTTAAGTAAATACTAGCTGTCATCGTTCCCCCTTTCTTTTGTTGCCCACATGATAACGAGCATAGCTACAATCAAGACAACACCAATCGTTGAGCCCATGCCCCACTCCCTTGCGTAGTTAGAAATGTTGCTCAATCGCTGTACCAAGTGTAATAACTCGATTACCACCAATTAAACGCGTCAGCATAAAGAGACTGAGGCCAGGAATGAAGACAGACTGAACACCACTTCTCACTCCATTCATAGAAAGCGGAAAAATCACATGACGAAACGTTTGCCAGCGATTGGCGCCCAGATCATGCTAGCATGAACCAGATTCTCATCCATGTCCTCTAAGACATTAAAAATCGGCAATATCATAAAGGGTAGCTCAATAACTAGCAACAAAAATAAAAGAAAAGTCTGTGAACAAAATTTGCTGAGAACCAATCCCGACAAAAACTTAAAAACTGATTGACTGAACCATTTTGTCCAAAAATCCTGATAAAAGCGTAAAGCTTTTGAGCAACAAAATTCACCCAGGTTTGTAAAATAATGAGCATCAACCAAAGCTGTCTAGCTTTTAATTGCGTGTTAACAAAAACGCAGTAGGGTAACTAATTACCAAGGTAACAATTGCAGATAATCCCTGCATACAAGACTGAATTCAAAACTCATTTTAAGATAGGTTAGATTTTGCGAAGCTGAAGTAGGATCTTATAATTTTCAAGAGTAAAGCGACCTTCAATATTGGAAAAACGACTGCCAAACAATCATGGCAACAGAGCTAATACAAACAATAGAATCCAGCAAAGAATATAAGGAGCAACAAAAGATCAGAGGTTGTTTTTCTTCATCGCGCTCCTCCTCAATAGCATTGATTAAGCCTCGCTTCCTGCTCTTCCATCTCGACATATTCTTCAATCCGAGCATCAAACTCTTCTTCTGTTTCATTGAGACGCATAATATGAATATCTTCCGGTTCAAAATCTAGCCCGATTTCTCTCCGACAATGGCCTTGCGAGTCGAATGAATCATCCACTCATGTACCCAAGTCATCATAAGCGATAATCTCATAATGCACTCTGCGGAAAAAGTTGCGTATCAACCTTAACTTGTAGTTTCCTCTTCTGGAAGCGTAATTTGTAAAATCTTTCTGGACGAATGACCACTTCCCACCTGCTCATTAGGACGCATCCCTCCATCCACTGCTTCAAATTGCTTGCCATTGAACTCAACCAGATAGTCTTCAATCATCTTTCCTGAAAGAATATTAGATTCGCTGATAAAGGTCGCTACAAAGTGATTGATAGGCTCGTCATATATATCCACAGGTGTTCCTGAATCTGAACAATCTCTCCCTCATTCATAACAAAAATCCAGTCACCATAGCCAGCGCCTCTTCTTGGTCATGAGTAACAAAAACAAAGGTTATTCCCAGACGCTGTTGCAATTCCCGTAATTCATGCGCATATCTGTCCGTAACTTTAAATCCAATGCAGATAAAGGTTCATCCAACAAAAACAACACGTGGTTCATTGACAATAGCACGTGCTATTGCGACACGTTGCCGCTGTCCACCGGACAATTTACGAATAGATCGTTTCCCAAAACCATCTAAACGCACCATTTTCAAAACTTCCGTAACACGACGCTCTATTTCTCAACTCATACGCAAACGCAACGGAAATGCTATATTTTCAAAAACGGTCATATGAGGAAAAAGGGCATAAGACTGAAACACTGTGTGCACATCACGTTCATTGGTCGAATATCATTGATTCGGACGCTCGTCAAGAAAACATCACCGCTTGATGCTTCCAATAAGCCAGCGATGATATTTAGAATGGTTGATTTTCCCGATCCCGATGCACCTAGAAGTGTGTAAAATTTTTCCTTCTTCTAGCTCAAAGTTGATATCCTTTAAAACGACTGTATTATTATCTTCAAAAATCTTTGAGACGTTTCTAAATTCAATGATTGGTTTATTCAATTGCCATAAATTCCTTCTTTTTCATAGATTGACAGTTTAAAGTCTTGTCTTGACTCATTTTCTTGAGATGTTATCAAAAGTTCAATATTATTATCACTTCTCACCAATAATTCGAACTTCTCTTTCCAAGGTAACACCTGACTGAACTTTTGACAGCCTCAATCACATGTGCAATCAAATTTTCATAATCAGCAGCTGTTCCGTTATCAACATTGACCATAAAACCTGCATGCTTTTGTAGAAACTTCACCCCGCCAATACGGTATCCTTTTCAAATTTGTTTACTAATCAATTGCCCTGCAAAATGTCCTGTCGGACGCTTAAAACAGACCCACAAGAAGGATACTCCAAAGGCTGCTTCAATTGACGAAGATGTGCTCAAATCGCTCCATTTCCTGACGAATCACACGATGCATACCTGGCGCTAGGGCAAACTTGGCAGAAATTACCACATCTCCTGTCTGTTGAACATATGAACGGCGATAACCAAATTTCATATCTTGAGCACTGAGAGTCTTGATTTCTCCATCGCGTGTCAGCACCTTACAAGAAAGTAAAATATGTGCAATGTCGCCCCCATAAGCACCAGCATCTCATAAAAACAGCACCGCCAACGCTGCCTGGAATACCACAAGCAAACCTCAAAACCCTGTCAGACTATGATGAAGTGCAACATGAGTCGTCTCAATCAGATTGGCACCTGCTTCTGCTTCAATCGTATAACCATCTACTGCCACATTATTTAACTTATCAAACATAATCACAAATCCACGAATACCACCATCACGAACGATGATATTGTTTGTTTTGCATTCCCTAGTACCATCCAAGGATCTGTTCCCGATTAGTAAATTTCACCACTTGTGCCAATTCATAACGATTTTCGTGGAAAAACCAAATAATCAGCAGCCCCATCTACTTTTGTATATGTATATTGTTTTAAAGGTTCATTGAAGAACATCAATTCTATTCAATTCCGATTTTAACATTTCTAAAGTTGACATATTTTCTCTCTCTTAAACAAAATTCACTTTATTATACTCAAATTTAAGAAATATTTACGATAAATTAAAGAAAAATATTCTTCTAATCCCTCCCAAAAATAATTGTAAAATTCTTTCCTTGTAGATGTCATTGGTTATTTAAAAGAGAAAGCGGAGACAATCCATGATTTCATAGAAATCAACTTCTTCCCGCCTCTCTCAATGTTTAGGCTTGACTACCAAGTTGAAAATTTTTCTTTAAATCTTTTGAGTTTTCTTTACTCAAACTCTGTGTCATTTCAATATAAGGGATGAACGTTACGAGTGTCTTTCGATCACTTTCAAACGCAATAAAGAGAATCTTTCGTCTCTTTTGAAAATTCAGTTAATCAGGCACCGCCTTGATTTCATTACGAGATTCACTTGATAGGCTTCGTTATCATCAGCACAACTGTTCTTTTGAACCACAGTCCACAAGGGAAACGCTAACTAACAGTGTTAAACATATCATGAAGCATTACTTTTATTTTGCTCATAACCTCCTGTCCTCTTATTACATTTATGTTAAAAACACTTTCTGAATAATTAAAAATAGAGTAGAACAGAACCAAAGATTGTCAAATTTTGATTCTGTCCCACTCTTCAAAGACTAAAATAGACACTGTGTTGTTCATTATTAATTAAAACAAACTTGAGATTTTGAGATGTATTATTAGCTTCTTTCGTATTTATAAAATATTATTCATCATCCATACTCGAGAACACTGAGGAAGGCTTCCTGTGGTACTTCAACAGAGCCAATCGCTTTCATCCGTTTCTTACCAGCTTTTTTGTTTTTCTCAGAAGTTTACGCCTCGGGATACGTCACCACCATAACACTTAGCCAAGACATTTTTACGCAGGGCTTTAATGTTCGTCCGAGCCACAATCTTTTCTGACCAATAGCGGCTTGAATTGGCACTTCAAATTGCTGACGTGGATAATCTTCTTTAATTTTTCGACGATCAATTTTCCACGTTCATAAGCAAATTCCTTGTGAACAATAAAGCTAAGAGCATCAACCTTGTCACCATTGAGGAGAATATCCATCTTGACAAGATTAGACTTACGATATTCTGAAATTTCATAGTCAAAAACTAGCATAACCACGAGTAGAAGACTTGAGCTTGTCAAAGAAGTCAAAAACGATTTCCGCCAGCGGGATTTGAGTAGATGACATTGACCCTGATTTTCATCAACATAGTCCATGGTCACAGTCCACCGCGCTTGCGTTGAGCTAACTCCATCACTGCTCCAACAAATTCCTGTGGCACCATGATTTGAGCTTTTAACATAAGGCTCCTCGATTGACTCTAATCTTGGCTGGCTCGAAAACTCTCGCTCGGATTAGACACATCAAGGAGGCACCATCCGTCATATTGACCTTATAGATAACAGAAGGTGCTGTCATAATCAGATCAATATTAAACTCGCGCTCCAAGCGCTCCTGAATGACATCCATGTGTAGCAAGCCTAAGAATCCACAACGAAAACCAAAACCTAGTGCCTGAGATGTCTCTGGTTCAAATTGTAGACTAGCATCATTCAGCTGGAGTTTTTCCAAAGCCTCACGCAAGTCATTGTACTTATTGGACTCAATAGGATAGAGGCCAGCAAAAACCATAGGATTCATTTGCTTGTAGCCATGAAGCGGTTCATCTGCTGGATGATCTGCCAAAGTCACTGTGTCACCAACCCGAGTATCTTGAACAGTCTTAATCGAAGCTGCAATATAACCAACATCCCCGAGTAGCCAAGTAGAAATCACGACCAATGGCTTTCGGAGTGAAGATGCCGACCCTCAGTCACGTCAAAGGTTTTCACCATTGCTCATGAGCTGAATGGTATCTCCTGGCTTGACCACACCGTCCATAACCCGCACTTGCAGGATTACTCCACGATAGGCATCGTAAACCGAATCAAAAATGAGAGCCTTTCGAGCGGTGCTGCCGCATTGCCTATCGGTGCAGGGAACTTTCTCCACGATTTGCTCCAAGATTTCTTCAATCCCGATACCAGCTTTTAGCCGAAGCCAACACAGCTTCGCTTGCATCCAAAACCAATGACATCTTCAATCTCTGTTCGAACTCGCTCTGGATCAGCAGCTGGAAGGTCAATTTATTGATAACTGGTAAGATTTCCAAATCATTATCTAAAAGCAAGATAAACATTGGCTAAAGTTTGTGCCTTCAATACCTTGCAGCTGCATCGACCACCAGAATAGCCCTTCACAGGCTGCCAATGATCGCGATACTTCATAAGTAAAGTCCACATGCCCTGGTGTATCAATCAAATGAAAAATATAAGTTTCACCGTTCTTAGCTCTATAATTGAGTTCAATCGCATTGAGCTTAATAGTAATGCCCGCTCCCTTTCCAAATCCATACTATCTAAAAAGTTGAGCTTGCATTTTCCCGGCTGGATACAGTATCCGTCGCTTCCAAAATTCGATCTGCCAGGTTGACTTACCGTGGTCAATCGTGAGCAATGATGGAGAAATTCTGAATCCGCTCTCGCCGCTTTTTAATTCATCTACATTCATTTTTCTCTTCCTTTTCGGGTATTCTATTTATTATAACATAAGAAAGGTGACTTTACCAGTCTTGAAAAGGCATGCCATATTCCGGTTTCATTTGTGCTATAATAAAAATAAATACATTTACAGAAACGAGAATGCTATGATTAAAATTAATCGCATTAGACATGGACGGTACGCTTTTAAATAGTCAAAAGAAATTCAAAGCACATATTCAAGCTATTCATCAGCTGTCGAACATGGAGTAAAGCTGGTTCTTTGTACAGGTCGCCCTCTAGTCGGAGTGAAACCTTATTATGAACAATTAGGACTGAGTGGAGATAATGAATATGTCATTATCAATAACGGCTGCTCCACTCATCAAACAAAGGATTGGAAGCTTGTTGATTGAAAGAGCTAAGTGCAGAGGATATGCTTTATCTGGATAGAATCGCCAAGCAAACTCCCTGCCCAACTGACTCTTTTTGACGAAGAACGCTATTTAGTAGTTGACGAAAACCAGCGACCTAGTCACCTATGACGCTAGCCTTGTCTTCACAACCCCAACAGAAATCAGTCTCGAAGAAGCTATCAGCGGTAAAAATATTATATTTCAAGCTATGTTTTAGCCCAGCCTAATGAGTTAGATAGCTTTGAAAACAATTTGTTCTGCAGATTTCTCAACGTTTCAGCGGTGTTCGCTCACAACCGGTCATTTACGAAGCCATGCCAAAGGACACTACTAAAGCAACAGCTCTTAAGCAATTAGCTCAACACTTAGAGATTAAACCTCAAGAAATTATGGCACTTGGTGATGCCAACAACGACATTGAAATGATCCAATTTGCAGGTCTTGGCGTGGCTATGGGCAATTCTAGCGACCATGTTAAAAACTAGCCAATTATGTGACAGATACCAATGATGCGAACGGTGTCGCCACAGCTATTGAAAAGTTTATTTTGAATCAATGAGATATAAAAGATGGTGGGACAGAAGTAATTTTTAAAATTTTACTTCATCCTCTTGCCTCTAGACTGAGATTAAAAAGGATCTTTCAGACATTATTTTGTTATCACTTAGTTTATCTTTTATTACCTTATTAGATTAAACAGTCTGGAAAAACTGTTGATCAGAACAAAGCGAGGCTGAAACAAAAAGTGTCTCCAGCCTTTTTGTTGTCAATCTAAAAAGTATCGAGATTAGAAAAATCTCTATTCCCTTCTTTTTCACATTTTCCAGCATACCTGCAGGTGGCTGGTAAGATGGGAGTGCCTAGCCCTGTCAAAAAGCTGCTGATACGGTGCAGTAAACATCTTAACACAATGATCCTAATCCAGCCAGAGTGCTCCGCCACATCTCCTCCATAATTAGAAAATGATAAACATAAAGCCGATAAGGATTATGTCCAAAAACATAATTGGCCATCGCAACGGCTTTTCTCCATGTAAAGTTGCATATTCTTAGTGCTGGCACAAAGATTACTGGCAAAGCAGTTCTCTGATTAAATCTTGGTGCCAAAGTATCGCGAATTTCCCTTCTGAAATCATGTTATAAAGTCAGCAACGAAAATGCATAATCAGCTTCTAGGCAGTTTTCCTGCTTTTCTCCAGCATTTTTCTTGACAAAGTATGGCATTTTAACATTTTCGCGTCCTTTTTCTCAATCAATTTCTTTGACAAAATCTGGCATTTTCAGCTCTGCACCTTCTGCCAGAATCTGACTGCTCTCCTCCGACGGCTGCAATTCATCAAAGCGTTTCTTCTTCTGGAAAAACATTCTTTGAAGGGTTCATGCTCATGGCGGCGGATACTTTGAATCAGGGCCTCAATTAGACGGTCATCTGCATTGGGCATAGGCGGTCTATGATAGGCAACACCCAGATCTTCGCAAAGTTCCTTGCACTCCACGTCATTGTCAAAAAGGACCTCTATATGCTCACTGAGTAAAGCTAATCGGCACAAAAATATAATGCTGAGGATGTGTTTCTTGCTGGCACATGTAGTCCAGCACATCAGGCTTGATCCAAGGGAGTCCGATGTCGCTCTCACTCTGCCAAACATTGAGATAATCCTCCCCTGTCAGACCCTAACCTTTCAGCAATCAAACGGGCATTGTCATAGATCTGATCAATGTAAGGATCTCTGAAATCAATGCCAGAATAGGCACACTGTGGGCTGAAAAAGAAAATCTTTGAAGGTCTCCTCCAACCTCTTCTGTAAGAATCTTTCTCAGTTCCCTCTGCCCAATAATCAAGAATAGCTTCTTCTTGATACCATTCCTTAATGATATTAAAGTGGATGCGATCACTCTGGATGAACTTCTCATAGCCCATGACAGAATAGTAAGAAAAAAATGCGGCTCTAGGATCAAACAGATACAATCCTCAATACCATCCTCTTCCATCTGCTTAATCACATCTGGGATAAAAAGGACGTGAGAATTTATTGGCAAAATAAACCGCATACTCACCAGATAAACGCTGACAGACCTTTTTCCACCTCTTCTAGACTGATACGATGCAGAGGCGTTCCGCCAATGAGGACATAGTTATCATAGAGGGTCTGAATCTCATGGTCTTGCGGGCCTGACACCGCGGCGAATATTGGTAAAAATTCAGCCACCCTCAAAGCTAATCTCCTCTGGCGAGCCAAAAGTCATCATTAGAATTGCTTTCTTCATCATCTTTCCTCTTCAATCCCTTTGTGAAAACCAAACTAGCCTTTCAATGGTTTACTTGTAATTTCTTTCATTTTAACATCTTAAAAAGACTTGAATAGCCTAAAATCCCATTCTCTACGAAGAAAAATACAAATTTAATAATTCAGACATTTTAACAATTGAAAAACAAAAATAAAACAGAACGGATTGCTGCTCCAAAACTGAAAAATAGTTTGCGACTTCATCTTTTAAAGCCTTCCCTGTGAAATTCATATAACGCTTATATAAAATGGTTTTTAAGACGTTAGTTAGAAGCGACAGCAGTAAAAATATTTCTCACCTTTCCCCAATTATGCTAAAATAGATTTGAATAAATGAAAGAGGAGTTTTTATGAAATACCCTAATCTTTTAAATCGTTTTCTGACTTATGTTAAAGTCAACACACGCTCAGACGAGACCTCCACTACTACTCCCAGCACCCAGAGTCAAGTGGACTCTTATGACTAATATCCTCATCCCTGAGATGAAGCGGGTCGGCTTGGAAAAATGTCTACTACTACCTAACGGCTACGCCATCGGTACTCTTCCCGCAAATGACCCAAGTTTCACGCGCAAAATCGGTCTTATTTCTCACATGGACACCGCAGATTTTCAACGCAGAAGGTGTCAATCCACAAATTATTGAAAATTATGATGGCGAAGTGATTCCGCTTGGGCAGTCTGGTTTTTAATCTTTGACCCCTGCTGATTTTGCTAGTTTGAAAAATACAAAGGACAAACCTTAATTACAACCGATGGAACGACTCTTCTGGATCTGATGATAAATCAGGTATCGCTGGAAATTATGACAGCAATTGAGTATCTATCAGGTCACCCGGAAATCAAACACGGCGAAATTCGAGTTGGTTTTGGTCCAGATGAAGAAATTGGTGTTGGAGCTGACAAGTTTGATGCGATAGATTTCGATGATTTCGCTTATACGGTTGACGGTGGCCCGCTTGGAGAACTTCAATTTGAAACTTTCTCGCAGCTAGTGCAGAAATCACTTTCCAAGGACGCACGTCCATCCAGGGACAGCCAAAGCGACAAATGATTAATGCTCTGCAATTAGCTATTGACTTTCATAATCAATTGCCAAATGGTGACCGCCCTGAGTTAACAGATGGCTACGAAGGCTTTCTATCATCTTATGAATGTAGAAGGAACTGTTGAGGAAGCAAAAGCAAGTTATATCATTCGTGACTTTGATACAGTAACCTTTGAAAAACGCAAAGAATTCATGCGCTCCATTACCAATAAAATGAACGAAAAACGTGGTGAACGGGTTCATTTAGAACTGAAAGATCAATACTACAATATGCGCCAAGTCATTGAAAAAGACATGACACCAATCAATATCGCAAAAGCAGTCATGAACAAATTGGACATCAAACCGATGATTATTGAACCTATTCGTGGTGGAACGGATGGCTCTAAAATTTCCTTTATGGGATTCCAACACCAAATATCTTTGCCGGTGGTGAAAAATATGCATGGACGCTTCAGAATACGTCAGTCTGCAAACAATGGAACGTGCCGTTGATACTATTATTGGTATTGTTTCCTACAAAGATGAGTAGCTCCCCATCAAATAGAAAAACCTTTAGCTCTTATTATGGTAGAACTAAAGGTTTTTCTCTTCGTCCACTCCCATTTTAATTTACTAAAAGGCCTTACCATTAGACCCATAAAAATCAATCAGTAAGACAATAAAAAGATTAAATGCTGACCAGATAGAAATCTGTACGACTGCAAAGCAAAAGCAATGAAAGAATCCTTAAAAATGTTTCAAAGTCCATTTTGCTCCCTTAGCACCCCCAAACTAAAAAGCCAATATCGTTGTCTGCCTCACTTTTTCTTCTCTCTCAAAAGCAACTCAACTTAGCTAGCCACTAAGAAAACAAGATTTTTCGCTTTAGCTCACAACCATTATTTTGTAGCTCCTCCAATACAAAAGTCAGCAAACATACAAAAGATGTCAACATGCACGAAACTTCCTTTTCCTTTTGCCAACATTCATTCTCATAACTTAAAAAGTCTAGCAATTTCTCACTAGACTTCCTTTTTATTGTTCCTGCTTCTTGCAAGATTTTTCAATTTTTGTTGTAATCAAATCAATCGCTACCGTATTAGATGCTCCTCTGGAATAATCACATCTGCATGAGCGCTTAGTGGGCCTCGATAAACTGATGATACATGGGTTTTACCACACCCAGATATTGCTCAATCACACTATCTAAACTGCGACCGCGTTCATCCATATCTCGTTTAATCCTGCGAATAATCCGAACATCATCATCTGTATCCACAAAATCTAATATCCATTAAATCACGCAAACGTTTATCTTCTAAAACAAGAATCCCTCTACAATAAAGACATCTTGCGGAACTTGACGATAGGTCTTATCGCTACGTGTATGAGCTGTATAATCATAAGTCGGAATGTCTACTGGACGTCCGGCTAACAATTCCTTGATTTGTGCAATCATCAAGTCTGTATCAAAAGGCGAAAGGGTGATCATAGTTGGTCTTGATTCGCTCTTCAAATGTCAAATGAGATTGGTCCTTATAATAGGAATCATGCTCAATCATAGAAATTTTTCATTTGGAAAGTTTTGAAAGAATGGCTCTTGAAACACTCGTCTTACCACCGCCAGATCCACCAGTCACACCAATAATAATCGGTCTATTTTGCATTATTCACTCCATTTCTTATCATCCTATCTATTTTACACCAAATCATGATATAATGAAAGAGGTAACACAAAAAGAAATAACAAGATTAAACACAAGGAGATCATGATGTTAAAACTCGGAACAATTGGAAACAGGCGATATTGCTCACCAATTTGTCAAGGCTGCTCATTCGACAAAACAGTATCAACTGACTACGGTCTATTCACGTACAATACAAACCGCTCAAACATTTGCCAGTCATTATACAGATGTCCAGTGTAGTACAGACATGGCTGATTTTTAGCAAGCTCTCATTGATATTGTCTATATTGCAAAGCCCCAAATTCTCTACATTTTCCTCAAGCAAAAGCTAGCGATTTTAGCGAATAAGCATGTGATTGTGGAAAAACCTGCTGTTTCCATGCCCAGAAGAATGGGCTGAATTGGTAACATTAGCTCAAGAACAACATGTATACATTTTTGAAGCAGCTCGAAATTATCATGAACAAGCATTTGACATCATCTCAGACTTTCTCAAAATAAAACGATTCTTGGGGCACATTTCACCTATGCGAAGTATTCTTCCAAAAATGCCAGCTCTGTTAGCTGGACAAGAGCCAAACGTCTTTTCTGCTAAGTTTTCAGGCGGTGCTCTAATGGATTTAGGTATTTATCCTATTTATGCTGCTGTACGGCTGTTTGGAGCGCCAGCAAGTGCTATTACACCGCTCAACAGTTGCCAAATACTGTCGATTTAAAATGGGATAGGAAGCTTGATCTATCCAGAATTTCAAGTGACTATCCAAACTGGAAAAATATCAATAGCTTTTTCCCTGCCGAGATTTACACAACAGACGGTACATTGACCTTAAATTCGATTGAATTTATCACATCGGCTGTTTTTCAAGATTTAAATAAAGAGAAAAAGACTCTTAAAATTACGCGCTCTTCTCACACCATGGCAGAAGAAGCCAAACAATCTCGCTCAAGTATTAAGTGGTGAGATAAAACAAGAAACTTACCAAAATTGGCTAGATGCTGCTACTACTGTGCATAACATTCTATTTAGCATGCGACAAGATGCTGGTATTAGATTTGAGGCTGATCATGATAACAACTAATCTTCCGAAAATTTGGCAAAATCAACTCACCAAACTTGGCTTTGAACATTTAACTCCTATTCAAGAGCAAACCTCTTTTCGCCTATTACAGAAGGAGAAAATGTCCTTGGGATAAGCCCTACTGAACTGGAAAACACTTGCCTATCTCCCCAACCTTCTAAAGCTAAAGCCCAAGAAATCCCAGCAATTACTAATCTTAGCTCCTAATACAGAGCTTGCTGGACAAATTTTTCGACGTCACCAAAATGTGGGCTCGAACCACTTGGCTTAACAACTCAATTATTTCTATCCGGTTCCAGTCAAAAGGGCGACAAATTGAACGTTTAAAAAGGACCAGAAATTCTCATTGGAACACCTGGACGCGTCTTTGAACTTATCAAACTTCGAAAAATAAAAAATGATGAATGTTGATACAATCGTTCTGGATGAATTTGATCAGTTACTTAGTGATTCGCACATCATTTTTATTCAACATATTCTACACCATGTACCTCGTGAACATCAATTGATTTATATGAGTGCGACTCACAAACTTTGATCAAAAAGAAACTTGCTGAAAATACACTTCAAATCAAATTAGACAATCAACAACTTGATAATATTCAGCATTTTTATATGCAGGCTCAAACAACGCGACAAAGTTGAATACTTGCGAAAGCTCGCTCATGTATCAGAATTTCGATGTTTTGTCTTTTTCAACATCCTTCAGACTTAGGGAAGTGCAGAGGAAAATTACAATATCGTCACATTCAGGCTGTATCCTTAGCTAGTGATGTCAACATAAAATTCCGCAAGGTTATCTTAGATCAGTTTAAAAATGACGAACTCACGCTGTTACTAGCTACTGACTGTAGTAGCTAGAGGAATTGATATTGATTCTCTCGAATGCGTCATCAACTATGACCCTACCTCGCGACCTTTGAAACCTATATCACACCGTGCTGGGCGAACTGGACGAATGGGCAAAAAGGATCTGTCATTATATCTATCAGCCACCCAGAAGAATTAAAAACACTTCAAAAAAATATACCCAAGTTCAAGAAATTATCTTAAAAACCGTGAACTTTATCTGAAATAAATGTATAGAAAAAGAGATAGGAAGTAATCATCCTATCCCTTTTTCTATTTAATATCCTCCATAATATAACTGATGTCCCTCTAGTCGATGTTGCAAGAGCTCACTTACAGTAACCAAGGTATAACCATTCTTTTGTAAATACTCAATCACACTCGGTAAAGCATTAATAGTCGTTTGATGAATGTCATGCATTAAAATGATAGAACCCGAAGTTGTCTGTTTTTACTTGCTCCATAATAGACGGAGTGTTGCGATTTTTCCAATCCAAACTATCCACATTCCACATAACAAAAGACATATCAACCGTATTTCGATCGTGTCATTGATTGCTCCATAGGTGGACGCATCAATTTTGGACTTTTCCCCAATAACAGATTGAAGAGCTACTTGTGTTTCCTCAATCTGTTTTTCGCTTGGTCAAGGGAAAGAGTTGTCAACAGTGGATGACTCCAACTATGATTGCCGATTTCGTGTCCCTCATTATAGACGCGTTTGATCAGTCGTTCATTTCCAGCCACATTTTTTCCCAACATGAAGAAAGTCCCTTTGACATGGTAATTTAGCTAAAATATCCAAAGCATGTGGTGTTGTTTCTGCATTGGGGACCATCGTCAAACGTCAGCTACTAATTTTTGCTGCTTTTTAGCTAGGTAAGACTGATAAGCCACCAATTCCTCTCCTTTAAATAATGCTCATCAATCACTTCATAAGGTTGATAAGGGAACTTCTATCTTTGAAACTCGCTCATTGTTTTTATAAAATAGCTTAAGTTTTTCCCTTTCATAACTAAATACCCATTGAGAGATATCTTTCGCTTGAAATTCCTGTAAAATTTTCTGTCCCTCAACTTTATTGAGCGCAGCAATCTTCTGGTGAATATCTTTTAATAAGATTTTACCTTGCTCAACATTTTTGAGCAAACGATTTAAGCTAAACACTTTATTATCAGATGATATAAAACAAAAATCAAGGAAATCCTCTTCAACTTCTCCAACTTTTGTAGTCAATATCGGATAAGAAATTCTCTAATATTAACCTTCCTAACTCCTGAAAAATCTGTTGCAGTTAGTTGGCTAATATAAAAACTAATCTATCAATCTCCAAATTCCGATATTGGAAAGCCTTCGAATATCTTCATTGATTTTTCTCCTTAATAATGCCAATATCTTGCTTACCACTATCTGTTAGTGGATAATAAGATGTAATATAACGACTTCTATGCGTCTTGTCTCGCTTTTCGTACTGAATCTTTATTATATTTGGTATCTGCCTTTTTAAAAATCTGGACAATTTGATGATCTAATTTTTTCTTTTTGCAATAATCTTTTTAACCTGAAAAACTTCCAAAAATAACAATACTTAAAAGAAAGACATTCAGCACAATGAGAATTATTTTTCACTCCACGACCTTTCTTAGATATCTCTTCATGACTTTGCTTCAAAATTATAGAACTTTATAGCTATGTACACCAACTGCAAGACGTAGCATTTTTACCACAAAACTATTATAAATTCGGTAACTATACCTTCAACTTGCGCAACAAAGGGATATCATTTCCAAAAACTATTCCATCTAACAAAAAGGCTAAAAACGTAATTATTTTTCATAGCTTTCATTTTTAGTGCGAAAACTTAAAGGGTCTTTTCCTGTATAACTTCAACTTTATAGCCATCTGGATCTTTTAATAAAATAATAATTCGGTTTCGTCCCAGGAAGACCATTTGGTTGGGTAACTTCATAACCCTTAGCAGTATGTTCAGCGTGAAGCTTCAGCAAAATCAGGCGTACTCAAAAGCCACATGAGCAAAACCATCTCCAATAATATAAGGCCCATGATCATAGTTATAAGTCAATTTCTAACTCATACTCATCACCTTCAAAGTCCCAAATAAGCAATTGTAAACTGATGTTCTGGGAAATCTTTGCGCCGTAATTCTTTAAATCCAAATGCATCTGCATAAAATGCAATAGATTGTTCTAAACTCTCCACTCGCAAACAAGTATGTAACATTTTAGAAGTCATCATTATCCTCCTTTACTTTATTATATCGTAAATTACAACTTTTCTAGCTCTAGGCTAGTATAGATAGCAGCAAATAGGACTAACCAAAAAGTTATTCCTATCCCATTCTTCTAAAGTTTCTAAGCTCAAAAAGCAACTCGTCTTGAGACTTGTTGATGAAATTTCCTCTTGCAACCTCAAAGCGAACCTTTGAACTAGCAAGCACTACATCATTGACTTATACCATAGAGCTTTGGAGGCTGGGAACAATTCGTCCCAGCCTCTTTTTCTTTATTTACCCTAATTTTTGCTTTTAGCCGCATCTGCAAGAGCTGTGAAAAGCTGCTGTATCATTGACAGCTAAGTCAGCAAGCATTTTACGGTTTACTTTCAATCCCCAGCCAATTTCAGACCATGCATCAATTGTGAATATGAAAGTCCATTCATACGAGCTACCGCATTGATACGCGTAATCCACAATTTACGGAAGTCACGTTTCTTTTTGGACGACGGTCACGATATGCATAATAGTATGAGTTCATTACTTTGTTCTTTTTGCTGTGCGGAACAAGATATGTTTTTGCACCATAGTAACCTTTAGCTAATTTTAAAATACGTTTACGACGTTTGCGCGATACAACGCCACCTTTAACACGTGCCATTTATATTTCCTCCAATATTTCCTAGAATAATCTACTGCAAAATCTCTTATTTAAGACCTGTCAGCATTGCTTTTGATACGTTTGAAATCTCCTGAATGCACCATTGCTGCTTTCTACGAAGATGACGACGTTGTTTTTAGTTTTTCCGTGGAAACGGTGAGAAGTGTAGCACGGAAACGTTTCAAGCCACCAGAACCTGTACGTTTGAAACGTTTAGCTGATGCGCGGTGTGTTTTTGTTTTTGGCATGATATTTTTCTCCCTTTTTCTAACTTCTAACAGATTACTTTTTGTCAGGGATTGGCGCTCACTCGCATGAACATTTGACGTCCATCCATCTGTAGCTCTTTTGTTCAATAATCGCAATATCCTGCGTTGCTTGAGCAAAGTCGGCTAATACTTTCGCCCGATTTCTTTTGTGAGTAATCATCCGCCCTTTTAAAGCGAATAGAAACCTTCACTTTATTTCCTTTTTCAAGGAACTTGCGTGCATTACGAAGTTTTGTATCAAAGTCACCTTGTCAATAGTTGACTCAAGACGAACTCTTTCACAGTAACAACATCTTTGTTTTTGCGTTGCTCTTTTTGTCTGATACTCAAACTTGAACTTTCCATAGTCCATACTTTTGCAACAGGCGGTTTAGCTTGTGGTTGAATCAGAACAAGATCCACATTTGCATCATCAGCAATCGCTTGCGCTTCGCTAAGTGGTTTAATGCCCAATTGTTCACCATCAAGACCGATCAAACGAACTTCACGTACACGAATTTCATCATTGATGAATAAGTCTTGTTTTGCTATGGTTTTCACCTCTTTTTATTTTTAGAGAAAATAAGAGCGGACTTGTTAACGCAAGTCCGCACTACATGATAGTATTTCATTCCTGAAACTTAATCCGTAGAGCCAGACAACGTTAGTCGCAAGGCGAGAAGTTCTCACTTTCTGCTTTTTCTCAACTTTTATATGATAACAAGTTTCGATTATTTGTCAAGGATAGCTCTTCGATAAAATTCACAACTTCCGACAATTCCGACACCAGTCGTATCAAAATGAATAGCATCATCTGCTGGTTTTTAAAGGAGAAACTGAACGGTGGCTGTCCTTATAATCACTGATCTGAAATTTCTTTTTGAGGGTTTCCAAATCAGTTGGAATACCTTTTTCAAGATTTTCTTTATAGCGGCGTTGAGCTCTTTCCTCAACTAGAGGCTACAAGAAAAATTTTTAACTCTGCATGAGGCAAAACAACTGTTCCAATATCACGCCCATCCATAACAATATCCGCCTTGAGTGGCAATTTCTTGTTGCAAATCAACCAACTTTTCTCGTACTTCTGGAATTGCAGACACCCAAGAAAAACATTGTTAGGTGACTTCACTTTTCGGGAATCGGATGCGTCACATCGCTATCTCCAACAAAAACGAGTTGCTCTCCATTTTTACCACGTCCAAAACTAACAGGTGATAAGTATCTCAATAGCGCAACACCTCAGACCATTTTCCGCTGATAACCGCTTTAAAGCTAAGTAAGTCGCTGCACGATACATCGCACCTGTATCCAAGTAAGTGTAATCAAAATCTTTTGCAATAATTTTTGCAACTGTTGACTTTTCCACTTGAAGCTGGGCCATCAATAGCAATTTGAATCTGTTTCATTCGGCACTCCTATCGAATTTTACTACATCACCTGGATTAGCGTACCACGCACCTGTTGTCATGTGAGACGGATTTAAACGCTCTAATTCCGCAATTGAAATCCCCTGCACGCGCAGCAATGGCAGCTCCTTCTCCAGCCTGAACGGTACCGTTCCTTCAGATGATTGCAGCTGACTGCTACCACTTGCTGCTTTAGAAGAAGTGGAGCACTAGAACTTTCACTTGATTTACTAGTAGTTTTTGCAGCATTATAAAAGCCCTCCGTTGCTGCTTTCTTACTACTTCCACCAGTAGATAAATAAATCATCATTCCTACCATTACAATCACTATAACGAAAATAACAGCTAAAAATCGTCAACACACGATTAGCTACTACACCGTTCGTTTTTGCTTCTCGCCAATTCATTTCTCCTTGTCGTAAATATCTTCTTCCCATGGTTCCTTTGCCATGACTTCCTCCTTGTATTTTTCCAAATTCCGATTACAATATGAGTGTAAGTTACACTCATTCCTGAACGATGCATTGCTTGTGGTCTTGTCAAACCTATTCTGACCTATTTGAGTTACCATGATAATGGTATTGTCAAATTTTTATAAAGATACTGAGCTTCTGGAAAAGGAAGTTCCGAAACACCTGATATTATTGAAGGATCAAAAACTGTCCTACAAAAGCTCTTATGAAAGAGTAGTTTTTAGGATGAGCATAATATAGTTCAAAAATCATCCCACATGGGTTAAATTATCCACCACCCAACTTCCCCTTTAAAATGGTCATTCAAAGCCAAAGATTTACAAAATACTTCTTAGGCCACTCTGCGCATACAAAACGTACTGGCCTTTTTCTTTGCCATCAAAGAAGAGAGTAATAGAGGTCTTTGTTACCTCTACCTCACGAATTGTTGAAATTTCAATCTTTGAAGGTGTAATGGGTCGCCGTTATGATTCTTAAAAATCCCATCGTCATATATCGTAAAAATATCTATGCATCCATTCCCAATAATACCATGAATTAAAAAGAAAGAGAACAGGACTAAAAACGGAACTTCTGAACTTTCAAACAAAATGCAAAACCATAAAAATCGGAATAACTGATAAAGACCAATAAATAATTAGAAGATCTAGGGTTGCCAATGGTAACGCAATTGCCCATCTTTATCATACTACTACCCTCTCTTATATAGTTTATCATAAAAGAAAATGAGTGAGATTAAACAACAAAGAGATTAAAGGAGGCAAGATACTATCTCTCACCCTCTATCACAGTAGTAGAAAATGATTGTATAGTAGAAGAATACCTAACTGACTCGTAACTTGACATTTTATTTTCCTAATATTCAACCGACAGAATGGATGGTCATATTTTTCATTCTCAATAAATTTCCGATATTTTGTGCTGTTCGGACGAGGTTTTCTTCTGCCCTATCTAAAGTAATAATTAAAGGTTTCGACTTGAGAAATGATTGGAAAAGCTGCCTGAATATTCTCTACTGGAAAATCCGTGTAAAATCATTCCTTAGACTACCACAAATAGCAATTACAGGAATATTGATTGGCGTTCTCTTGCTACTCCAATAGGGGCTTTTACCTGACAGACTTTTGCTGATCCATTCGACCTTCACCCACAATCACTAAATCAGCCTTTTTGACACGATTATCAAAAATCAGAGCAAGTTGAGACAAGTATCAATCCCTTGATACAATCCATGCGCAAATGTCACCAGCCCTGCTGCCATACCTCCTCCAGCACCGTGCACCAGCCAGCTAGAAAAGATTGTCTGATTCGCCTGTTTATAAAAACGTTGCCATGGCTTGATCTACTTTGAGAAAATAGCAAATCAGGCAAGCCTTTTTGACCCCCAAAACGTACATGTAGCTCCGTTTTCACCACAGAGAGGATTCATAACATCTTGTCAGAATCTGAATATCCAAATTTCCTAAACTTGCAGGAGACTTTATCCGCTGAAATGCGAGCCACACGGTCTAAAAGACGAACCCTTTTGCTTGGAGCAAGGGATTATCCTATCAAAAATCATAACCCAATCCAGCTGCCATTCCCAATTCCACCCATCATTGGTAGCGAACCACCTACGCTAATATAAATTTGCCTCACATCTTCTTTGATGAGTATACAAAATTAACTCTCCTAATCTCTGGTATCAAGAGTCAAAGTTTCTCGATGAGATACTCGCCAACCCAAACCAAGTCAGCTATTTCAGAGAGCCATCGCCTTTTTAGAGCATATTTCATCGTAACTGCCTCTCGCCGAATGGTCCGTTACTGTCCTTTCATATTCGGATAATTTCATTGAGGCGACTAAAGCAGCAACTCGTTCCTTCGCCACCATCTCCATTAGGTAGTAAATCAAATGTTGCTTCCGGGATTGCCTTAGAAAAACCTTTCTTTCATGGCCTCTGCAACACTTTTTAGCCGATAAACTTTCTTTAAAAAGAAGTCAGGTACAATTAAAATATGCATACTCTAATCCTCGCTTTCTATCTCTTCCAAAAGTTTTACGACCTGATACAAGTCATTCTGATGAATTTGATGAGTGCGTATGCTCTCAACAGGCTTTGGCATTAAAAGCAATCCCAATTCCTGCTGTTAATATCATTGGAAGGTCATTAGACCATCTCTACTACGCAATGGTTTGAGCAAGAGTCAAGTTGTTTTCCTTGCCCATTGCTTTAGCATTGCTTTTTGACTTCTTTTGTGACAACCGTCTTAAAACCCTGACCTGTCAGCTGGCCATCTTTTTATTTCCAAGTGATTAGCTTTTACATAATCTATGTCCAACTCAAGGCTAATTCATCTACTATTTCTGTTAAATCCACCTGATACATACAACCTTATATCCATTGATTGTATCTTCTTCAGTCAACTGTCGAGCCCTTTGGTAAAAATGAATTTTCTTAGAAACTTGTTTAAAAATAGCCTCAGGGAGTCCTTTTTGAAGTAGGGTCACACTGCCTAGCAGAGCCGCTTCGAAATCATATTTTCCTTGCATGGCACATTTGTAAATAGCTGCAACCTGCTCACCAACTCCTACTTCAGCCCCCTAGTAAAATCAATTACTTCTTCTTTCACCAAAGTACTATCCACATCCATTACCAAACAATCCTATGGTCTCATATTATTACCTCCTACATTTTTGAATATATAAAAATTTTGCTTGACAAAAGAAACTATTATATAAAAGTACTTCTGCCTATATAACAAACAGAGATTTTTACTTATTTCATTCAATACCACCCTCAGAGCGTACAATATCTGCAATTGTATTAACGTAATAACGACTTCCTCATGACTTGGTGCTTCTGCCATGACTCGTAAAAGAGGCTCTGTCCGCTTGGACGAACAAGAATGCGACCATTTCCAGCCATTTCTTCTTCCATCAATCACAGCTTTAATAGTAGAACTCCATGGCCTTGTCCTTCATAGTATTTTCAACACGGATATTAATCCAATTTTTGCGGATAAATTGTCACTTCTGAAGTTACTCAGATAAAGTTTTGCCTGTTTCTCTCATTACTTTTTACAATCTGAACGGCTGTCAGCGACCGTCACCCGTCGCATTATAACTATGATAATAACATGTTCCCTGATTGTCACCACCAAGATTGTAAACCCGACTGCGCATTTTTACGACATAACGGGTCACCAACAGCTAATCACTTTATTAATACCTCCGCGATCCAAAGCTTTATGGAAACCTTGCTGATATACAGTTGTTATTATCTGTATTTTGGGCTAGAACCCTTTTTCCAGAGAGATATTTCCCAATGATGTACATGATTTTATCACCATCAACAATCTCACCATTTTCATCTACCGCAACCGCTGATCACTATTCCATCAAATGCCAAACCAAGTGCTGAGCCTGATTCACGAACCGTTTCTTGCAATTTTTCAGGATGTAGAACCCATATTTAAATTGATATTCAACCCATCTGGATTTTTCTCCGATAACCGTCAATCTAGCTCCCAAAATCTACAAATACCTGACGAGCACTCGTTGAAGCGGAACCGTTCGCTGTATCCAAAGTTCACTTTCATTCCGCTCTAAAATCAAGACCAGTCGATACGAGATACTGCTGATATTTGCGCAGCCTTCTGATAATCCATTTAGCGTCCCTAAGCCTTCCAGCACTTGGACGTGGTAAATTGTCTTTAGCATCAAGAAGTGCTTCAATTTCTAACTCGCGATCATCATCAGCTTATAACCATCTCCGCCGAAAAATTCTAATACCGTTGTCAAGTGCAGGATTATGGCTAGCTGAAATCATAACCCAGCACTTGCTTTTTCAGATTTCACCAGATAAGCTACACCTGCGCGTTGCAGTAATTACCCCTGAGCTGCAAACACGAATCCCAACAGAAAGAAGTCCAGCTACTAGAGTCGCTTCTGCAGTGTCTCCTGAGATAACGTGTGTCACGTCCTACAAAACACGAGGCACTTTCTTTTCTCATGTTGGCTCAATACATAGCCACCAAATCGACCTACCTTTAAACGCCAATTCTGGCGTTACATCTCCACATTTTGCTTCTCCACGATTACCCGTCCGTTCCGAAACATTCCATTTTCAAAACTCTCTGTCATACTTTATGTGGATGAGCTCAGTCGAACTGGAAGACGATTAACTCGACGATTTAATGCAATTTTATGGTTTGTCCCATAGGCGAGTAATCGCACTCGCAAAAACTGCACCATTTGCATCAACTGCCTGTAGTGGGGCATTGCCGAATAGTTAGCAGATACTCACCAGTTGGCACTCACGTTTTTCTACACGATCGCTGACCTTGCACATGTGTCCTCAATCACTGTAGGCCCATACTTTATGGTCACCAACAGTCACTGATCAATTGTTAACTTCACAACTGCGCAGAACACAGTTGTTTTAACTTCAAATGTTTTACTATGCCTTCTCACCAATCTCCACCGTAATTTTAGCCGGTGTAATGTAGTAGCAGTCAACCCGACTTGCATCTTTAATAGCTAAAGGTACTCTGTTCCTTCCGTAGCTGTTAAATCAGTTGCCAACTAAACTTTTGAGTACTTTCTCGTATCTTCACTAGCAAGTGTTACACGATTGGAAACCTGTTAACACTACTGATACTTCTGATGCAAAACCACTATTAAAATACTTTTCGCTATTGTATACTTGATACTGCCTGGATCACCAGGTAGAGGTATTGCATGTCTCAGACTTAGTTTGTTCTACTTGAGTTATTTTCAGATTTGAAATCGTTGTTGCCATGCAAACAAAACAACAGCAAAAAGATAGAAGAAACAATATACCAAATTGCTTTATGATCATGTCTCCGGACCTCCCAGCACACGAATCCTCATGATGATTTTCGCTGTTCATCAGAAACCAACACCTCCGCAACTGCTGCTCAAATTTTCAAGGTCAAACCATGTTTTGAAAACGTTATGGGATGGAAACATCTCCTGCTTTCTCTGAGCTCACAAAAGTAAGAGCATCTGACACTCGAAAGACCTCGATTGCGGTACGGTAGCGCGTCCCAAATTCTCTCGAAAGTGCTAAGCTTTCCTGTAAGCGGAAGATAAGCGCAAGAAACGCATATTTTCATTATCTCTTACAATAACAGCCCATCGTGTAATGGCGTATTCGGAGGCACATTATTGATCAACAACTCACCGAGTTAACATCAGCATCTAAAGGAATTCCTGTGGTAATGTATTCTTGTAAAGTTCTTCATCCTTGACAGCAACAAGAGCCCAATTTTCCGAGGACTCATATAATCTACTGCCTCTGACAAAATGCCTGTACCATTCTTCCTCAGAGCTGATGTGGGTGCTGTCGAAAACAACCGTTGCGCGTCCCAATCTTTCCAGACCTGTACGAATCTCAGGTGTAAAATTACAACTGCCGCAATTACTCCATAGGTAATGACTTGTTGATTAACCAAGAAACTGTGGTTAAACCAGAGCATTGGCACAATTTGAGCAAGCACAAAAATTAAAACCCTCGAACAAGAATCATAATTTTGGTACCAGCGATTGTTTTCGTAAAATAAAATAAAATCCAAGCAATTAGCGCAATATCGATATTATTGATGACTACTCCAAGGGCTAGAAAATAAACCAGCCCAATATTGAGATTGGACAATTGCCGAAAATTCATTTTCAGTGTCCTCACTTTCAACCCAAAAACGTTCTTGACTATTATATCACTTTTCAAGATATTTTCTGTAACCTTCTTTACTATGATAAATATTTTATGAAGATAACACAGCATTGGCCTCTTGGCAGGCAGGTCTCCCACTTTGTTCTCAGCAAAACATGTCTGGTTCGCCCTGAGGAAAAGTCTGCCCAACATTTGACAAAAATATTTTACAAAACCTAGAACGAAGAACTATGAGGTCGTGGTTATTACCGGAACCAATGGTAAAACTCTAACCACAGCCTGACGGTAGGCATTCTCAAAGAGGCTTTTGGTGAGGTTGTGACTAATCCCAGTGGTGCCAATATGATTAGCGGATTACGACAACCTTTCTAACTGCTAAGAAAGGAAAATCTACTAAGAATATCGCTGTACTAGAAATTGATGAAGCGAGTCTTTCTCGTATTTGCGACTATATCAAGCCAAGCCTTTTTGTCTTTACCAATATTTTCCGTGACCAAAACTGGATCGTTACGGAGAGATTTACACGACCACCAAAGTGATTCTGATGCTGCAGCGAAAGTACCTGAAGCGACTGTACTGATGAACGGTGACAGCCTGCTCTTTAACTCGGTCAAACTGAAGAAATCCTGTCCGCTACTATGGATTGACACCACGCAAGGTGAGCTAGCGCATTATAATACTGAGGGCATCCTCTGTCCCAAGTGCTCGCATAGTTTCTAAAATACAAGCTCAATACTTATGCTAATTTAGGTGATTATATTTGTGAATATTGCCATTTTAAACGCCCTGAATTAAACTACAAACTGACCCAATTAACTAGCCTTCACCACAATAGTTCAGAATTCGTCATTGATGATCAAGACCATCACATCAATATTGGAGGCCCTTATAACATCTACAACGCCTTAGCAGCCGTTTCTGTTGCTCAGCTCTTTTGAAGTCGACCTGACTACCATAGGGCTGGTTTTGACAAAAGTAGAGCTGTTTTTCGGACGTCAGGAAACGTTCAAGATTGGTGACAAAAGAATGCACGCCAGTTCGGGATTAAAATCCAGTTGAGCTACGCAAGCTCTAGAAATGATCAAACTTGCTCCTTATTCATTCAGTTTGTCAGTTCTCCTCAACGCCAACTACGCAGATTGTATTGATACCAGCTGATTTGGGACGCTGATTTTGAGAAAATTTTAGACATGGATATCTTCGCATATCATTGCTGGTGGTGTTCGTCATTCTGAAATTGCTCGTCGCTTGCGAGTCACTGGTTATGATGCCAAGCAAATCAATGAAGTAGCTGATTTGAGTCAAGTCTTTGAAGAAATTAAACATCAGAAAAACCAGACATGCCTATATCTTAGCAACCTACACCGCCATGTTAGAATTTCGTGAACTACTTGCTTCTCATCAGGTTGTCAGAAAGGAGATGAACTAATGGTTTATACATCCCTCACTTCTCCTGGAAAACCAGGATATCACGATGTATTGTCATCCCTATGGCAATCTCATGAATACCCATGGGGACAATGGAACGTGTCATGGCATGTGGGCTGAAAAGGGCGCTAGGGGTTGAGGTCGATATTGTCTCAGAAGATGACTTGACAAGCGACAGCTACGACATCGTCTTCTTTGGGGCGGTCAAGACTATGAGCAAAACGATCGTGGCTCGTGACTCTGCCAGCTAAAAAGAGGCTTTAGAAAGTTTTATTAACGAAAATGGCGTAATGCTAGCTATCTGCGGCGGCTTCCAACTCCCAGGCCAATACTATATCGAAGCTTCTGGTCGGCGGATCGAGGGCTTAGTATCATGGGACATTATACCCTCAATCAGACTAATAATCGCTACATCGGCGACATCAAGATTCATAAATGAAGAATTTTGATGAAACTTACTATGGTTTTGAAAATCACCGGCGACGGACGTTTCTGTCTGATGATGAAAACCACTGGGCAAGGTTGTCTATGGAAATGGTAACAACCAAGAGGATGGTTGCGAAGCGTTCATTATAAAAATGTCTTTTGGCTCCTACTCCATGGCCCCATTTTTATCCCGAAACGCAAACTTGGCTCACTGTCTGTGACCACCGCCTTGTGAAAAACAGGTATGGCTCAAATATTGAACTGGCTGCTTTATAGAAGATATCCTAGCTCAAAAGTCCCAGTAGCAACACGGAGATATTATCAAGAGCAAGGCTGAGTTTTGACAGACAAACAGGAGAATCACTATGAAAGATTGCATTATATCCTGCTTTTTAATTACCATTCTATTGGTGGCCGGTATTTTGGCCAATATGCAGAGCGTCAATGTTAGCTTTATCCTATTTAGCTTCAAACTTCCCTTAATCATCTTGATTTTGGTCTCAGTGCTTCTGGGCTCTGGTCATCGACCTTTCTCACTCAGCATGGTGAAAAATTTCTCACCGAAAAAGAACTTAAGAAAACCAAAGAAGCCTTTTGAAAATCACATACAAAAACTAGGGTTGGAAATCCAATCTGTGATAGATATAGGAACGAAAAAGCAAGTCCCATCACTCCCATACTAATTAGAAGAAAGTCAAAGAGTGTGACTCTGTCAGAAAATAGAAAGTTCAGGATTTGCTCAGACCAACCGTCCGATAATCTGACGGACTGATTCTTACCTCTAAAAAGAACTTAGATTACATGAAGGATATTTCTTTATTTTCCTCAACAAATCTCAGAAAACATGTTCGATGTCTTGTTCCTCAGGGATCTTCATGAAGAATCTTCCTCGGTGGCCACACAAAATCCTAGAAAATTCTACACATAGGTCCAAGAAATTCTGGATAGCAAACAAACAATTAACGATATGAAATCTCGGATCGAATTACCCTCACTCTTCCTATCAATGTGTTTTTGATATATGGAGCAACAAAATCAATATCATCACATTTAGGACCAAGTTTAATTTTTGGAATATTTTTAGTTCTTGTCAATATAAGCATATAGACCAGGAATCACACTGTTAGAACTTTCGCTAGAAAAAATAACATCTTCCTCTCCTTCATAAGATTTAATAATTCTATATTCATTCTCATAACTATAATCTACATCTTTAAATAAATAACGAATGTCATCTATTAAATTCAAGGCTAAAGAAAAGTATTCTTGTCTTTTATCAGATGTATGCTTTTTAATTTTGTCAAATGCTGATTCTATTGCATTTATTTCTTCCTCTAGTAAATCTTCCTTAACATTATAACAAACTTTATAAATCTCTATTCCATCGTCTATTAACTTTTGAATATAATCTGAATGATAAGTTAAATTAATACCCTTTGCGTCGTCACCATATTGTTTCCACATTGGAAGACTATCATCTAGATTTTGCCCATTTCCAGTTTGTGTCATAGAAGCAAAAAAGAATGGCGACGTATCATAATCAGTTTGAGGTAATTCCTCTTTCTTAATTCCTATGAGATCAAACATGATAAGTATCCTTCGTTCGGATCATCTCGTTCATGTCTGGCATTTGCATTAGCCGCACCCAGGATAGTTTATATTCTCATCTGATTTGTTATCTTTTCCCTTATTGTCTGTTTTATTAGAATCTTTTATTTTCATCTGATTTATAAAGCAAAAATTTTGAATGTACCTATAGGAAGTATAGTGAATGAATTCTTTATCGTTTGAAGTGTATCTCATTCTTTTCTTAATCTTCTACACTAGTCAGAGATCTCTTTTTAATTCCTTTATTTTCAATAGTTTTCAGTTCTGACTCATCGTTCAAAACCAATCTTATCAAGCAATAACTTTCAACACCCTCGTCGCTTTTATCAGAGTCTCAAACTCTATGATTTTTCTATACGAACTCTAACTAACTTACTCAATGAATCAAAAATAAACGTCAGCAAAATCATAATCTTTACCATTAGAAAGTTCTATGGTTTCTCTCATCCTTGTTGATCATCTTCTAAATCTTTCCAAAGTAAGATATATAATTCCAACATTCAAACCTTCATCAATAAGTTGTTGCTGATTTAACCTTTATGTATCTCTGCACTTTTTGTTATGCCATCATTTCTTAACAGAGCATGTTTATACACCCTCATTTTCTTTGTATGTCATCAGGTAAATCTATACCATTGTCAACTGTAAACATCTCCCCAAATATTCTTTTCATAGTATCTCTGCTCCGAGTTTATATCATTCTTGGATATCAATATCCCAAGCCAATGAATAGTATGTATCTTTTTATACTTACAATATTATGACTCATTATCGTAACTATAGAAACCATCATTATCTAAATCTGGATCTCATCAGGATAGAAATACTCTTTGCACAGACTTATCCTCAACTTCTCGGATTGTAAATTTATATTTTCCTAAAGGTGCTCTCCTCCAAAGCTTTGATTATAGAAACAAACTGTATAAGTCAATTATAACCGTAGTCATTCCATTCGTCTTTAGAGAACAGCAAACGTATTCGGAGCTTTTTACTCCCCAAATTTTTATAATATGATACATTATCCCAAGCAATATTAAACATAGTATCTATTCTTTTCTTCTCCTACACCCTATCCGCCAGTTCTTCCCATTCTATGCAGGACTTCTTCTTGGGCGGCTGTCAGCTGGTCGATTTGCTGCTGGCTCTCCATGAGTTCGCCGGCGTCATTAGTGGCCTGCATGGCTTCCCTGAAGCTGACTGATCTGGCTGTCACAAGTCTTCCGATCTGGCTCTAAGCGGGCGGGCCAGCGCGTTGTTCTTTCTGGTTTTCCTTTTGAAGCTGAGTAGTCATTGGCAGGGGCAGTTTTGTCAGGATCTAGCCTGCTCTGTCTCCTCCTGCAAGGCTTCCTGCTCTGCCTTTTTCTCCAGATAGTAGTCATAATCACCAGATAAAGGTGGAGCCTGTCTCAGAGAGCTCAGATGATCTGGGTGTACACACGGTTGATAAAGTAACGATCATGGCTGACAAAGGCAGGGTTCCATCAGTTCACATCAGGGCACTTCCTTGCTGTCAATGTCCAGGTGATTGGTCGGCTCAACCTAGGATGAGATTGTTATTTTCCATAGATAGCTTGGCTAGAAGCAGCCGCCGCTCTCCACCTGATAGTATGCTGACAGACTTCCGACATCGTCCCGAGAAAAGGAAAGCGCCTAAGCGATTGCGAATCTCGACCTCTGGCGTCAGCTGAAGTCATTCCATGCTCATCGAACGAATTGTCTGGCAATCAGTTTGCTCTGGGTCTGGTCATAGTAGCCCACTTCCACATTAGCAGCCAACCGCCCCTTGCCTCTGATGAGGGCACTTGACCGATTAGTGATTTAACCAGCGTCGTCTTTTCCAATCCCATTTGGCCCGCACAATAGCTACCGCATTAAACTGTGCGAATGTCATGTTAATCGGCTCCGACAGGACTTCCTCGCCGTAGCCAATAACTGCCATCTTCCAAAGGTCAGAAACAACATTACCCGAAACTTTATCGGATTTGAAGGTCATATTGGCCGAGCGACTACCCGTCTCCGGCTGTCGCCCATCTCTTTTCCAGTTGCTTGCGGGACTGAGCCCCGTTTGGCATGTGGAAGCCCGAACCAGATTGGATTGACAAAGTCCTCAGCGTGCTGATTTCTTTCTGCTTTTCATAGTTCTTAGCTCGGTGGCTAGCTTTGCCTTTTGACCATGTCAAAGCTAGAATAATTGCTCACATAACGATCCAGGGAATGTTTGGTCAAATCCATGATGGTTGCAACTTTGTCTAGAAAATAGCGGTCGTGACTGACAGTGACTGCACCACCTGTAAGTTAATCAAGTAAGTTTCCCAGCCAGGCAATGGTCTCGATATCCAAGTGGTTGGTCAGCTCGTCCAAGACCAGCAGTTCAGCTTTTCCAAAGCATCTTAGCTAGAGTGAGACGGGTATTCTGCCCGCCCGAAAAGCTCAGAAATCTTCATCTGCTCATGGGCTGATCAAACCTGAAGCCATTCAAAATAGCTCGAATATCTGGCCTCGTAGGTAAAACCACCCTTCTGTCGAAAGTCCTCTGACAGCTGGTCATACTGGGTCATGAGAGCAGTCAGCCTCTTCCCCTGACAATTCTCCCATTTGCAAGCTCCATCTGCCGCAACCGCTTCTCTTGCTGACGCAGACTACTCAAAGACCAGCAGCATCTCGTCGTAGTAGTATTCTCCGACTCAAGCGGCTGTCCTGAGCCAAATAAGCACAGAGATAGGTCTCGTTTTTATTGATCTGACCAGAAGTAGGCTCTTCCTCGCCCTGCAAAAATCTTGAGCAGGGTTACTTTCCAGCTCCATTTTTACCAACTAGGGCAATCCGGTCCCCCTCATCCACCTGCAGGTTAATATTGTCAAAAAGAAGCTCCCCTGCAAAAGAGCGTTCAATCTTGCTTGCTTGTAAAATAATCATAACCCTATTATAGCAAATTCATAGCCCAACTACCATTCTAGAAAATATAAATACAGTCAAGATAAACCGCACTTTCATCTCAAAAGTATGTAAAATTTCTTGATTTTGCATCACGAGGTAAATACCTAATAAAACAATCAAAATGAAAAGAACGAATTTGATGATTCCTTTTACAAAACGGATTACCCAAAGGATCATCATAGAACCAATCAACCACATAACAGCTGAATGATTGAAAAAGCCTTGAACTGCCTGACTGTTTTCGCCACCTTGATAGGAGCTGAATATAGTTCTCGCCATGCAGCTGTCACTCCAATACGATTTATGATATCAGAGCCACTTTTCCATAACCATGCAAAAATACTAGAATTAAAGAGAAACACTTGCTCTGGGAAATATCTAATGACTTTAAATATATTTTTAAACATAAGATTTGATACAACTCCTTTACTGTCTGAACGTCCACTGCTTGAATACTATAAAATGAACCAGAGGACTGCATGACAGATTTTCTTTCATTGTGTTCTAACCAATCGCATGTTCCAATTCATGTTCTGCTGTGTTTACGATTCGTTCATAAGAGTAGCCGTATTGACTGTTTGATAGATAATAACGATTTAAAACGAACAATTACGAGTTGTGAAACGTTTAGTCAACAAATTTGTTTGTGATCTCTGCTTCACCAGCTGCATTCACAGTAGCATTATTCATCTCCGTAGCCACAATATTCGCCTGCTTTTTATCATCTACCATCTGAAAAGAGTGAATGCACCTGTTTTTATTTCCAAGTATGAATGGCTTCCTGATAAGCCAAGCGAAGCGTTGAATTTTTGTATCTATATACACCGTAGCACTTGCTTTTATCCCACCGAACACCCGATTGGTGAACATGATTGTCTGATAATTGCTTGGTAATATCTCTCATATGTTGCCCCAACGCTTCGTTGACGATCTTGCCCATTTATATAACGATAAAGTAAGCACATGTGCTGAAGAATTGTAACAAAAATTCGTTTTAGAAGGACTCATGATATACAAACTTCCTACAAAAAGAAGTGCTACCAAGGCAATAGTATAAAACCAAACGCCAACATCAAGCGCAAGAACGCCGGAAAACATTCCAAAATACAAACCTCATTCTCGCCCTCCTAATTTTAAAAATATAAAGAGTAAGTATAATGAGATTCACTTATTCTTAAAATAGATAAACACTAATGGAAATAACAGCAAATCTCTAAAATCATTCCCTGTCAAATATAAGAACCCAAGATACCACACTTAAGATAGTGTCGTTCTCATTTCAAAACCAATTGGCAACCATTTTAGAAATTTTTCTAATTGTCTTTCCCAATAATACCACTCTGTGCTTTCCTGGAGCATGATGATACGTAATATCAACCTCGCACTCAGCGTAATGACATTATTTCATTTGCTTGATAGAGAAAACGTTTGTCTCACACCAAGCATAGAATTTAGTTCTTTTATCTGACTTCTTTGCCATCGTTGTTAGAAAATGTTGCTCAACACCGCTGCTTTCAAAATCACCAAACAGTCTTTGCTACAATAGTTGAGTGTATCCTCCAGGAAGGTCCTCTATATTCACATCATCCAAAACCGATTCCAATGGCACCTGAGAAGGACCCGCATAAGAGAATTGATCTGTTGTCAATGCTATTTTATGCCCATAACCTCCCATAGATAAACCAGCGATAAACGTTTTTCACGTTTTCGACTCATATTTGAAAGAACGTTGCATGACTTCAGGCAGTTCTTTTTGGCTATAGCATCATAGTATTTTTAATCCATAAGTAGTATTCGTGTACCAAGCAAGATCTGTTGATGGGCATAATTACAATTAAATTTGTATGGCGTAACAGACGCTCAATATTCGTCCGCTTCCGCCAAGAATTTTTCATTTCCACCCATACCATGCAAAAGATAAAGAACGGGAATATCGGTGTCTGTCATCTGACTTGGCTCTACCGCGTCTGCATCAGGATAGATGACATTGACACGACGCTCCATTTCTAATACTCGTAGAATGATATTCAATTTGATGCCATGTTGTCTCCTTTTTATATCTACATATGAATGTAAGAAAGGAGTTGGAACAAGTGTCCTGACCCCATTATTTTTGTTACTATCTTGACAAATGCCTCCAGCGATCTTAACGCACTTCCATTGCTAACTGGTGGTGTTAGCTGGCTCGGACGTTTCGTTTTGCTCACAAGAGGTATTTCTGCAAGATTGTCACGTACAGCCCCTTCAATTCGCCCCAATCAAAATTATCCTCTTTGCGAGGTATCTTCAAACTCCGTCTTATTGATTAAATCAGCACTTTCACGTAAAATATCGCGACTTTTTCTTTCTGACATAAACAAAACCACGTGTATGAATCTTCGTCGAAATAATCTTTATCACGTCGGTTCACTGCAATCGCTGCTGATAAAGATACTGTCCTCGGACACTTTACGGTCACTGACAACAATGGCTTCACATCACTCAATCGCATTTCCGTCAATCATGACGTCACCAGCAGGTACCGCTCCAGCGTGGGTAAAAATCGCCTCATATTCCATAATGCTACCACGTTTTGAGAAATGTTCTCTGGCAATATTCCAACAGCCATAGCAGCTTTTAGCATGTGTTGCTAATTCACGGTATTCTCCTTGAATCGGAAAACAAGAATTTATGGCTGCAAGATTTAACATCAGGTTGCAAATCGCGTTCATTTCCATGACCGGACACTCGTAAATCTTGGTAATCAATTCTAACTAACACCACCTGCTTGTGTAGATCATATTTTCTACACGTGCCACCAAGGCTTCTTTTGCGATAGACGGTGTGGTAAACAATATAAATCAAATCGCCTTCTTTGATTTCTACATAACGGTGACGACCAATAGACATCTTAGCAGCTCATTGATGGGCTCACCCATTCGACCAGTTTCCAAAATGGTCAATTCAGTCTTTCAAACTTAGACATTTCTTTTAGGTTTAATCAGCAAGCGTTCATCTACACAGGGATAATTTCTTCAAGCGAATAGCTGCACAGAACGATATTTTCAACATCAAATCCAGTTAATACAACACGACGTCCCGTTCTAGCAGCCGCTTCAAAAACTTGCTGAATACGAGAAAGATTGCTCGCAACTGCCGCAACAATCACGCTAATTCATCCCAATCCCCAATCGTATCACTAATTTCCTTGCAACTTCACCTCACTTGCCACTTGAATACTACTATCCGCATTGGCAGGAGAATCACTAAGAAGAGCTAGACACCTTCGCGACCAATCTCTGCCAAACGAGCAAAAATCTGTCGCATAAGACTGGCTGCTGTTTGATCAAACTTGAAATCACCCTGTAAACAATATTGCCTTCAGGCGTTTTCAAAATAATTCCTAAACTCTCTGGAATTGAGGTGTTGTTTTAAAAGAAAGACACAACCGTATCTCCAAAGTCAATCTTCTGTATCTTCATCAATCACACGAAAAATTATTGAATTTTGACTGCATCATTTCCTTTGACAAATAACTTGGCCCAGCTCAATCGTCAGTTCCGAACCAAATACAGGTACCTTTATTTCCGCCAACAAATAAGGCAGAGCACCAATCGCGTCTGCACGACCAAGTGTGTCAAAAGACTCTGCAATACGGTCTTATTTTCAAATAAATAGTCCATATTTGGAATGAGAAGTCCACACTAAGCTGTTCATTTTCCGGATACTTTAGTCCGACATCAAGGATAAAAATAGATTCATCCACTTCAGCGATGTAAAGATCCATTTTTCACGTAACCGCCCAAAAGCAGTTAATTTAATATTGCTCATTGATTCTCCTTTTCATATTTTTCTTACTAACGTGCTCTTGGCTCGAGTCGAATTACAGTTTTGCAGAGTATTTTTGCATATTCTATTTATTATACTACTTTTCATGATCAAAGAGGAGAGCATACTCCTAGTTACTGTATTTCTACAGAAAGCTAGGAGCCGTCTCTATTTGCTAATAAGTGATAGAGTAGACTTTCAGAAAAGAACTTTTCTGAAAAGAGATTCTTCAAGATTCCATCGTTATTTTAGTTAGAAGAATGATTTTCTGTCCACAATATATCAAAAACAAGTTTATTCATCTAAAACAATAGTGGTACCAAAGCATGCAAAACTCATTAAAAAGCTTTTATCGACTACATCAAATAATATTCTTATTTTATTCTTTTCACTGCGTTCTCGATACGCGATGCAGCTCTACAAACCACTACATGCCATCTTCAGAAATATTATCAAATACCTCAATTAAGAAAAACAATTAGCAGTAAATAGAAACAATACATCATAAACGATTTAAAAACATGATTCCAATCCCCATTGACATCCCTCTGTATCTTTTCTTCAACTACATTGTACACTTTTCTTTTCCGAAAAAGCAAGCGTTTACATTCGAATTTTTAAAACAGTCTTTACAAATAAAAAGAGGCAGAATTAATAACTCTCCCTTTCAATGTAGATTTTATGCTCACTGTGACGCTTGTTCCACTTTCTTTCGCAAAAGATTTATCGTCCTTCTTTACGACTACGTACCATATCGCCTGGATAAACCGGGTGCGGCAAGGAGATGGTACAATTCCATCGGATTTGGAGCACGGTCAATTTTTATTCCCATCTGAATCATGTAAATCTGTAATTACCCCATCAAAATGCCGGAAACCAGGACCATAAAATTCGACTAGATCACCTTCATTGATGACTATTTCGTTGTCGAATAGTCGCTGTTTGTGTGGCAGAGTCATAAGCCACCACTTCGCTACAAATTTATATGTGGAATCGTCGCCCCAAAAAGTTGCTCATTTTCAGTCGGTGTGTGATAATAAAAACTCTGTCACAACTCACGCTGCGCTACTTTCCACATTTCATCTACTAAATCTTGTGATCTACTTTCAAACTTTTCTGGACTTTCAAGATAAGCATCAACTGCAGCTTTATAACAATTTGAAACAGTGGATACATGGTGAATAGACTTCATACGCCCTTCAATTTCAAGCTATCTACTCCATTTTCGATCATGCCTGAATGATCAATCATGGACATATCAACAGCCGATGGAGAAATTCTTCTGAATTTCCCTTTTAAGCTTTTTCGCGCTCTTGCCCAAAATGGCATACTGTACAAATCATTCCAACGATTAAGATTGTGAGCAAACCTCCACGGTTGGCATCGCGCATACTCATGTGGTTGGATAAAGGTACAGAGCGTCCTGAGTAAGAAAAATGCACATAGCTCCATGAACAAAAGCTTCAATCTCAACATCAGTATGCTTGCAGGATTTCTGCTAATTCTTCCATGGAAACTTACGTGCCAAACCACACGCGTTAAACCTAAATCTCCAAAATTCTAGCGTTTCATAGTTTGTTGCACTAGCTCAGTGATGATAAGTGTACTTCAAACCTGGTGCTTCTGGCAAAGTGATGGCAATCAAAGCTGGATCTGACGATAACAGCTGAAATCCCAACATCACGTAGAGTGCGGAACCATTTCCCAGCCCCCTCTTCATTACCTTCGTGGGTCACCATATTTGCAGCAACATAGACTTTAGCACCATGCTGCGAGCAAAAGTGGACGCCTTCTTCCATTTCTTCAAATGTAAAATTCTCAGTTATCGACCTACGCAAGCCATAGGGCTTGTCCACCATGCATACACAGCATCCGCTCCATAGCGAATGGCCACTTTTTAATTTTTCCAACGTTCCAGCAGGTGCTGAAAACTTCTGGTCTTTTAAAGTTTTTGTCATATCTCGCTCTTTTCTAAATTCTATTGCTTAGCCTTTTTATTTTTATAGCAAAAAGACTTGAAAGGCTTTCTAAAGGAATCAGAATTTAAAAGATAAATAAGCAGTCACAATTGTGACCACCTATATTCTTTATTTCACCTGATCCGGATCATAGTCATGTAAAACCAGTATCTAAGAAACGATTCTTTGATGTAACTGATGAACCTGTTCATCCAAAAGGAACGCTTGAGTTCCGATGTGAATTGATTGAGCTCAATCAATTCACGCCTTCACAAAAGTTTGGCAATTTCAAACAATTTGTGTCCTGGCGTATAAATTCCTTCTAGTTTCCAATGTGTGAAACCATGTTCTACCAATTCGCTCAACTTGGTCATCATATCCAAATCATTATTTTGCAAAAATATAGAGTGCCATGATTATCCTCAAAAAATAGAATAATGACTTTCTGGATCGCTTGGCTCTGCAAGGAATAAATCACGCTCACGGTTCTTTTCATCATTAATATGAGTGGAAAATTATAACAATTCTGCAACAGTGGTCGTTTAGAAGATGAATGACGCTCGCACCATAGACTCAAAATTTCAACAGGGATTTCTAAAATCTCTTGCACTTTTGAATACCTCTGCCGATGGAATTTCGCGTGCTAAAACTGCCTCTGTAAGCACCTGCCTTTTGTCCCCCAAAAATTCACTTGGCGACTGCTGCTAGCAACCATGGTCGAGGCATCATAAATCGTCTTAAAATATGGATAGCCATCACGTTTTACGATATATAAAAACACCAGCATCTCCCACCGTTATATAATCTGCCTGAATTCCCACTAAAAATCAAGAAAAGGCTTGATTTGATTCATCATTCTGATGCATCAGGAGTTGACAGCAACTGTCAACTCCTTGCCCTGCTTCATGCACAATAGTTGCAATCTGGCGCAATTCATCATAAGAAAAAGTATGGGGTGACGAAGACCATACTCTTTCTCCAACATATATGCGATCTACACCTGTTTTTTAAAAGCTCTTTTGACTTGTCCACACTCTCAGCTGTTGCTGTAATGATAATCTCCATAGTAATTATATCATATTTTCTATTTTACTTCTATTTTTAATTTGAAAAGCATTTTTATTCTTTTGTAACCGTTATGTAATATTTGATCTAATTAAATCATGGTAAAATAAAGAGAGTACTGTAAGGAGAGAGAACATGACCGCAAGAAAATATCAGTCTTACCAAGAAGACTACACTTATTTAAATTAGAAGAAGAATGCTATCCTTCATCAAGATTATATCCCTGAAGCAAAAACAAATCCAAATCTGAAAGACTCTATATTTTTGTCAATATTATTACATGTTTTGTATCTTGACAGTTTTATTTAGTTTTTATTCTATCCGTTAAATTAAATACATTCTTTGCTTTTTACATTAGCAATTTCTTCTTAGCTTGATTTGCGTCAAAGGCAACAAGCGTTTATTCGTCGCAAAACAAAATAAATAGTTTTGATATACAGCAATCCACTTTCTCAGAGGTGCTATTTTTGTTGTGATGCAATTGGATCAGTTAAATCAGTAGATTGAGGTGTTAATCCTCAATTTTTATCTGCATTTTCTGATTCTTGTGTCAAATCAACAATGTCCTCGGAAGTCGTCTCTTTTTCTGCGATTCTGGGGCAGGCTTTTTAAATCTTCTGGGAAATCTCTCACCGTCTCCATCTTTCCATTCCTTAAATTTTTCCTGTGAAAAGTCAACTACTTGTTTCTGTTGCTTCTTTAACAGAGTCAAGAACAGTTTCACCCTGTAATTTCTCCACTCTCGACCTTTTTCTTTTTAGCTTGATTGACTGCTTCAGCAGCCTGATTAGAGAAATGATTCGCTTTTTGCACTACCTGATCTTTAAAATCGTCTGGATTTTCTTTAACTTCATTCATGAAATCTGAAAACCCCTAGCCGTCATTCTTTTCCTTTTTACTGGTGAGAAATACTGCTGCAGCCGCACCAGGATTGTTCTAAAAGGATAGATGAAAATTTACCCATAATAATCCTTCTTTCTTATTTTTAAATAATTTAGTAATCATACGCAAAGCCGTAAAGTTGCACCAGCTTTCACTCATTTTACCTGCTGTAGCGGCTTTTTACTCAAATGCCGAGCAGAATCATTTAAATCTGAAACTGACTCTGACAAATCTGCAACTGCAGTGAAAAGTGGATCAATTGTTGTCATTTTCCGTTAATATCATCTGCTAAAACATTCACTTTGGTTACACAATTCATTTTGTCTGATAGAGTGTCACATTGACATCCGTTGTCAATACCTGAATTGTCTGTTTCATCAACGACAGTTGAGATTTTCCTAGGACTCAGTAAATCGAAAAACAATCACAAAGCAAAGAGCCACCAAACTATAAGCAATTTCAAGCATCTTTTCTCCTAACTTTTAATAATAAGGGGTATCTACTTTTTCTTTTGGTAAATGATGAAGAATAATTCCTGCGACCACTAGAACAGCAGACAACCATTGTGATACACGCAAACCCACAAACATGAGATCATCTGTTCGCATGCCTTCAATCACCATGCGACCTATTCCATACCAAATAAGATAAAATCCAGTCATTTCTCCACGTTTGAGGAAGTCTTCTCTGAAACCATCACTCAAAGCAAATCCTAACAAATTCCAAAACCGACTCATAAAGGAAAGTTGGTCTGCCGATAATGCCCATCAATATACATTTGGTTTGCGAATAAAACTTGGCATAATCCAAACGTTTAACAATCTCCCGTAAGCCTCTTTGGTTGAAGAAATTGCAACGCTAAGACTTTGAGCAATCATTACACCTGGAACAGCAATATCTAAGTCAGTGTGTTAATGAATTTTCGTTGGGAGAAGAAAATATAAGACAATCGCTCCAGTAATTAAACCACCATAGCTGTAATTCATGCTAAATAGCAAAAATCTCTAGCAGGATTTTTAGCACTAATAGTTCCAGTCAAGCAAATGACATAGTAAATGCGAGCCCCAACGATCGACAGAGATAGCAACAAGAATAAAATCAAGAATGTCATCTGAATAATCTTTTTCCTTGGTGCTTCTTTCATAGCTAGATAGACAGCTAAAATCAAGCCTGTCACAATACAAATCGCATACCAACGAATACTAAAAAGGCCCTATCTTAAATGCAATTGGATTAATCATGAGCCACCTCATTTTTACTAATAAGATTGGTTTAAGCGTCTCAAAAGTCTTCGTTGCATCAAAGCATTTCTTTTGCGCGGTAATTCATCGCTGCCGATCTCAATCACCGAAATATTGCGACCTGTTTTCACAGGGAATGCTGATTCTTGGAACTCACACACCTGATACTTCAAACTCCCTCACCATTGTTCCTCAAACGATCAAATGTTTTATTGACATCACTAATTTTCCAGATAAACAGCCAACTGAACCTGGGATGAATCTTTTACAGCACTTGCCCCATAAAGGCTCATAACATCAATAATCCTGACGCCACGAATCTCAAGTAAAGTGGCGCAAAATTTCAGCTGGCTCACCCCAGAGAGTCATTTTCATCTTTTGGCATAGATGTCTCACTCGATCATCAGCCACCAGACGATGACCGCGTTTGACCAATTCCAAGCCAGTTTCACTTTTCCCGATTCCATCATCTCCTCGAATCAAAAACACCCATGCCATAAATATCCATTAGAACGCCATGAATACTGAGTTCGTTCAGCCAAACGTGAATCTAGATAGCTAGAAATTTCACCTGACAAACGACTTGTCGGTAGCTGACTGCTGAGAACAACAATTTTGTTTTTCCTTCGCAGCCTTCAACATCTCATCAGGTACTTTTCAGATCACGCGCCACAATCATAACAGTGTCTCGTTCAAACATTTTTCCGTAAAACTTGAGTAGCGATTGTGAGAGGTCATCTCACACGTAAGACCATTCTTTCATTCCCATTAGCGTGGATACGTTCTGTGTGTAATAGTCAAAATAGCCTGTCATTTCAAGTCCAGGACGAGAAATATCAGATTTGTCCCAAATCCAACATTTTTCTCATCACCATAAAACCCACATTTAATCTGACTTTTATTTAATAGATCTTTTGATCATAACCATATTTTTCCCCTTTGATAATTTCTTTATCTATTATAGCAAATTTTTCAGACTTAAAGAGAGTTCATCTTTGATTTTGCAGAGAAAATGGATTCAAACATCTAGTGTAGTACCCCCATGTCCTCTGACTGGAATCATTTGTTCTACAATTTGTTTTTGATTTTGAAATACAGGATATCGCTCCATAAAAGATCGAAGCTCATAGATCTTCAACCAGATGTGACCATCCGTTTCACTCTCTTGATACCTCACCGCTTTTTCTCTGCCACGATGGCCTCATAAAAATCAAAATGACAGCGATCATTAGATGACGTCACTTGGTCAATCAGTTGTAGTTCTATAGGAATTAGACCAGTTTCTTCCCGCAATTCACGATAGGCTGCGGTCGTGCTATCTTCACCAGCCAGCACACTTCCTCCTGCACCAAACTCCTAATAATTAGGATGAATCTCTTTTTAGGACTGCGGTGCATCAGGAGAAATTCCCCATCTATATGACGAATAAAGACATTGACACAAAAATGGTACTTCCCTTCTGGAATCTCTTTCTCCTCTGAGCAATTTATATCCAACTTTTCCCCGATACTCATCGTAAGCATCCCAATATTCCATCTCTTCTCCTTTCAAAATAAGAGAGTCCATTGCATGAACTCCTTTTTGCATCTATAAACAAACTCTTTATTCTATTATAATCACCAAAACCAACCATCTTCTTCTTTGATAGCTTCTGCTTCTTTTGCGCTTACGAGGTCCTGTTCCATACATTTCTCTTCCACATCTTCCTTGTAAGGCATTACAGCTGCTAAGATGATATAGATGATAATCCCTAAGCCAAAGTTAAAGATAGTAAATAAAACGAATAAAAAGCGAACGAGACCAACATCCAAACCAAATTTGTCAGACAAACCTGTAGACTCTGATATAGCGCTAGTTCGGCGTACTTTATAGAATTGTGTTTTCATAATCATTCAGCCTCTTTCATTGATACTAGAATTAGTGTAGCATATTTTAACCATCATGCCATCCGTCCTTAGGCGGATTTTTATTATCAATGCTTACAACTACTGCTTTCTGATAAATTTCAGCTTGCCTTTGACACTTTCCACAGCAATACCGTTTTGGATTGATTTGTTTTCTGGACGAGAATATATGACATTGTTGACATTGATAAATCAAGACCGTAGAACGATAATCAAAACCCGGTGCATAACGAAGCCCATCAACCTTTTTCAACAAGTTTTTAAAATCCTGATCCCTATGGCGATAGCCCCCTTCTTTTTCAAAGTAAAGATGATAATGACACAGCTCATGTCGAACAATTTTCGGAAAGTCTCTAAACCAAACCGTTCATAGATTTTGAAGTTAAAATCAAGATGACCATCTTTTTGGAAAAAGCGTCCGCCTGTTGAGAGGAGACGCTTGTTCCAGACAGCCCTCATGACGAAATTCCTTGCCAAAATCTTCTGAAGAAACTTGTCTAACATAGTTAGTTAGATTCATGTGGCGACACCAAGGAAAGATTGACTTTTTCTTTCTATATCCAATTTATCTACCCAGACTGTCACCAAGTCACCGACAGAGACAATCCTGACTCGGATGTTTGACATAGTTGTTGCTGAGCTTAGAAATATGAATCAAGCCATCTTCATGAATACCAATATCCACAAAAAGCTCCAAAATCAACAACATTGCGAACAACACCTTCTAATTTTTGCCCAATTTGTAAGTCCTTTATATCTAGAACATCTTGACGAAGAACTGGTGCATCAAACGAATCACGTAAATCTCGACCTGGCTTTGAGAGTAAGTCTGCAATGATGTCTTTAAGTGTTGCTTCCCCTATTCCCAAGTCGTTAACTCACCTTGGCTACATCCAATGACTGTAATTTTTCCTGACCATCTTGATTCAAGTCTTTAATTGCTAGCATTTGGAATAATTTCTCAACAGCTGGATAACTCTGGTGAACACCTGTATTGTCTAAAATATTGTCACTTTCGGGAACTGTAAGAAACCCGCTGCCTGTTCAAATGCTTTTAGCAGCCCAAGGAGGCACTTTTTAATATCTTCACGCGAATGAATCATACCTTCTTCTTCACGATATTTGACAATATTTTCAGAAATGTTTTATTCAATCCTGCACATGAGAGAGAGAGGGACTTGCAGTATTGATATTAACGCCAACCTGATTGACAACGGTATCTACAACAAAATCCAAGCTTTCAGATAATTCTCTGACTAACATCATGCTGGTATTGCCCAACACCGATTGATTTCGGATCAATTTTTAACCAACTCTGCAAGCGGATCCTGCAAACGCCGAGCAATCGAGATAGCCGAACGTTTTCAACGGTCAAATCTGGGAACTCATGCCGCGCTAATTCGCCAGCTGAATAAACAGACGCACCACTTTCATTTACAAATGACATAGCTGACATTGGATGAGTTTTCAGCACTTCAGCAACAAACGCTTCACTTTCTCGACTGGCTGTTCCATTTCCAATAGCGATAATTTTCAACGCCAAATTGTTCAATCAAGTTCGACAGTTCTTGCTTAGCAGCTTCAATTTGCGCTGCTTTTTGCTGGCGGAACAGGATAGATAACCTGAGTTGTCAGCATTTTCCAGTTGCATCTATGACTGCTAGCTTAGCTCCTGTCCGGAAAGCTGGGTCAAAACTGAGTACTACGCGCCCTTTGAGTGGCGCAATCAAGAGCAGATGACGAAGATTGTCTGCAGACAGCTGAATAGCACCATTTTCCGCTGCTTCAGTTAATTCTGTTCGAATTGACGTTCCACAGTTGAAACGATTTTTCTTCTCACTGCTTGTTGGATTGCTTCATGAATGTAGTATGTTTAATCTTAAACCGCAATTCAAAAAGCGGATGATTTTTCTACATTATGTTCAAAAACCAACTCTTTAAGTACACCTAGCTTTTCACCCCTGATTTAAAGCTAAAGTCCGATAACCTTGCATATCCGCAATCAGAAAAATCATAATAAATTTTGAAATACTTGTTGGTCCAAATTTGCATCTTTCAAAGTTGAAACAATGTTTGAATTTTCAGTATTTCATGATAGGTCCATGCACGCAGTTGGACATCTTCTAAAAATGGCTTCCACCAAAATATCTACAGCCCCAGACAGAGCTGTTTCTGCCGTTGGAAAAGCTTCACTAGTTAAACCAATGGCTTCTTCGAAGATTGCCACATTTTGTAATATAAGCTGTGCGGAGTCTCTGCACGCGCAATCTAGCTTTGTCCCACGTTTTTCTTTTGTAAGGAAGATAAAGTTCTTCCACATCAGCCAATCTTTTTCAGCTGCTTCAATAGCTGCACGTAATTTATCCGTCAGCTTTCCTTGCTCCTCGATCTTAGCTCTTAACACTGTTTTTACGTTCTTTTGAGATTTGTCAGGCTTTTATCCAAATCAAGAATTGCCTTGATCTCTACCTCATCCAAATTCCCCGTCATTTCTTTCCGATAACGAGCGATGAAAGGAATGTGTTGCCTTCAGCTGTCAATTCAAGAACTTTTTCAACTTGTTTTTGACTAACATTTAAACTTTGTGCGATTTCAATAATATTTGTTTCCATAAAGAGTATTATACCATATTCCAAACTTTATTACATAGGGGAAAAATAATTCACAACTTTATTTCACCATAATCTTTCAAAATGATAGTATAATAGTAGAAAAGGAGGCTGCTATGGCTATTAAATTTACGCGTTCAGATGATTTAGATAAAATGTTTGAAGAATTTGCAACGTTACCTAAAAATCGAAAAATAGAATTTCCTGATGGAAAAGAAAAAGATTAAAAGAACAAAAGGCTAAAAATCATGAATCATCAACTGCCGCCTAGTGTACTGCAAAGCTGGCGATTTTTCTCCATTATTAGTTGAAGCACTGCCTTTTGTGCTGATTGGGAGTATTATTTCAGGTTTTATAGAGGTTTTATATTACACCAGACAAAGTTTATCGCTATCTACCTAAAAATAAATGGGCGGATTTTCTTTGGCACTTTTTATAGGATTTATTTTCCTTCCTGCGAATGGAATTGTCTCCCATTATCAATCGCTTTTTGGAAAAGAAAGTGCCAGTTATACAGCCGTACCTTTATGGTGACGGCGCCAGTTATCAATCCTATCGTTCTCTTTGCAACTCTACTTCTGCTTTTGGAAATTCCTTTTAAAATGGCGTTACTCAGAGCTTTTTGATCATTGTTGTAGCAATTGTCTAGGAATCTTCTTGGCTTTTCAATACTGCAAATATTCAAAAAGAAAAATCGAATCATTCCGCATGAACATGATTTTTCTATTTAAGTCAAACCCAAAAGTATTCCAAGTATTTGTGCAACTATTGACGAATCTGATACTGGCTGCTATTTAGTTTTGGCTGTCTCTTTGCCAGCATCGTTCAAGTCTATGTTCCTACACGCATTCTGACTTCCATTATGCAACACCACTTATGGCTATTCTATTATTGATGGTGTTTATTTCTTTTCCTCACTAGCAGAAGCTGATGCCTTTATCGAAGCTCACTCATTTTCTAGTTTTGGGTTAGCACCAGTTCTAGCTTTCTCGTCATCATTGACCAATGTTAGAGTAAAAATATTCCCATGATGTGATTATCTCAGGATTTTGTTCATCTGGCAATTCTATTGGAATTGTTAGTTTAGTCGTTGTTCTTTATTCTTGGCTTGTGGGGTAGTGCTATGATTCGTTTTTCTAATTTTTAGCTGGTTATTTTGAAATTACTATGTATTTGCAACTTCTGGCAAACTCAACCAGACATCAATATGCATTTCTCTTATTTGGCATATATTTCAATGGTGCTTTTTATGTTAGCTATTGTTCAGCTCATCGTTTTGATGAAAAATGAGTACACAGCCATCTGACGAGTCGTTCGGCAAAATTTGCTAGTATTGCTTTTCTCATCATACCGTTGCTGGTTGCTCTTCTTTCCAACAGTCAGTTTAGACTCTACGACCGTTTCTGCTAAAGGTTACTATTTCCCATTAGCTGACGGCAGTTCAAAAACATTCAAGCTGATGAAGGCACTACCAATCAATACCTAAACCTGATACTAGCACCTATTTCACTAAAAGTGCTTATGAGAAAGATGAGAGCAGCCGCCAAAAATATCTGAAAAAGATACCATCTCTGTTACGAACTGAAACATTACATGGAGGTCATGGAAGTTCTCATGATTATCCATGATGAATTTGCTGAAAACGACTAGAATTTCACCGGTTTTGTTTATAATGATCCAAGGATGCTAAAAGTCAATTTTTGTTCCGCTTTTGGTATTATTCACTGTATCGCCGATTCTGGGGTTTATGGACTTCTCACAACTGAAATACTGAACATTTTGAAAACAATACCTGGATAAGAGCAAGTGGGAAACATTGATTCGTTACCATAAACACCAGGACAAAGCTTCAGGCCAATACTTGAAGTAGATAGTTTCAAAAAGTTGAGAAGCCTAGCAATCCTTATGTTCATCGTGTCTTTTTAATCCATATTGAATAACGAGACCAGTCGAAACTAGTTTCTAGGTTCCTATTATGCCTTTTTGTGAGCAACATGATAGCAAGAAAGATTTTTGATTTTTAGGAGTTATTATGTCACATCACAACCAAGTCGTCTCAAGATCGCTTGCTATCGATTTTGCCACTGCTCTAATTACTTTTGCTGAATTCTTCGGAAACTAGCATGAATGTCACTCTCCCGCATCTTATGAAAAGTGTTTCATACAGATCTCGGAACATTGCAGTGGATTACGACAGGTTACCTGCTCGCCGTCTCCATTACAATTACACTAGGAGCCACACTAGCGCGCACAACTGGTCTGAAACGTAGAATTCTCTTTACCAGCCCAGCTATTTTTACAGTAGGAAACGGTGTAGCGATGTTGCGCCAAATTTCGCCCTACTCATGTTAGGACGCATTTTGCAAGGTTCAGCAACTGGAATTGCCACGCCACTTATGTTTAATCTTATCGTAGAACGCATTCGCGCAATCAAATCGGGTTTTACATGGGACTGTCTGGACTTGTTATAAAGCCTAGCTCCTGCGATTGGTCCCACTTATGGCGGCTTTTGAGGATTAGTTTGTTTGATTGGCATATGATTTACACATTCATCATGCCGATTCCGATCATCTCCTTCATGTTAGATTTTTCTTTTAGAAAATATTCCCAATAGAAAGAAACGCCCTTTGAATGGATTTCTCTACTCCTTGCCCTCTCGCTTACTTTTTCTATTATGGCTATTTCAGCTTAAAGAAGGTAGTTTTAATTTGGAACTTCGTCATTATCTTTTTATTATCACTTCTACTTTTCATTTGGAGCAGTTTAACAGTGAACATCCTTTTAGATATTCGTATTTTATCCAGCTATTTTACTCGGACTCATCCTGTTTTTCCTCTATCAATTTTCTCCAATCTATCAGCAAATTTTCTAATTCCAATTTCTTGGTTTTAGTAAAACACCAAAGCAACTTCTGCATCTGGTTTTGCGTTACTTCCTGAACAATGTTAGAGCTTTTCAGCACCTTTCGTAGGCAAATTATATGATAAACAAAGGACCCAAATTTTCCTTATATGGTGGCAATATTCTCTTTTTCTTAGCTATCTTCGTAATCCTTTACAAAAGCCCCAACATTGCCATTCATCATTCTACTCTATATTTTCTTCACGATCATGCAATATGGCGTTCAACAACACAATGGCATTATCTGTTTCAAATTAGTCGCGAAAATCACCCGATGCTACAGCACTCAAATGGCGCAAACATTTGCCGGTGTGCTTTTAGGAACAGCTACCGTTACGTCATCATCAATCAGGCTCCTGATACCACAACTGGTGTGCACCTTTGTTTTTCTTCTTCTATTTCGTCCTTGTTATCTTATTATCTTTTACCTTATTTCGAGCTATCAAAAATCAGAAATTTTAATCAATTTGTGGTAAATAAATAAAATATTAGAAAATGGGTATTCTAAAATGTCTTCAAAATTGATTATTACAATTTTTGGTGCTAGTGGAGATTTAGCAAAAAGAAAAACTCTATCCTTCTCTTTTTAGATTGTATAAATCTGGCAATCTGTTCAAACAGTTTGTTGCTGCTATCGGTACGGCTCTGCAGACCTGGAGTAAGGAATATTTTGAATCTGTTGTAGTAGAGTCGATAACAGACCCCAGCAGATAGCCCCTGAGCAAGCGCAAGAATTTGCTACTATTTTCAGCTACCAAAGTCACGATGTGCAAGATACCGAGCATTATATTGAATTAAGAAAACTACAAAATCGTCTCAATGACCACTATCACGCAGAACACAATAAATTGTTCTTTTATCTTATGGCACCTCAGTTTTTGAACGATTGCCACACCCTCAAATCTGAACAAATTGTTGATGGAAAAGGATTTGAACGCTTAATTGTAGAAAAACCCTTTTGGTACAGATCTTAGCCTTTCACAGCAGGTTGAACGATGATTGTTGGCAACTGATTTGACGAAGACCAGATTTTTCCGTATTGACCATTACCTCGAAAAGAAATGATTCAGTATTTTTGCTATCTGCTTTTGCCAACCTTCTTTTCGAAAATATCTGGAATCGCGATTATATTGACAATATCCAAATTACCTTGCAGAAAAGTTAGGCGTGGAGGAGCGTGGTATATTACGATCATTCAGGCGCCTCTACGTGATATGGTATCAAAATCATCACACCCAGCTCCGTGTCCACTTGCTATGGACAAACCCAAAAAGCATTCACCAAAGATGACATTCGAGCTGAGAAGATTGCTTTTCAAGAACTTCATGTCTTTGCTACTGATAACGATCTGAAAAAGCCTTTTATTCGCGGTCAATATACTCTGGCAAAAGTTGATGGATATATATTTCCTATCGCAGCGAACCAAAATGTTGATCCAGAATCTACTACAGAAACTTTTTGCTTGGTGCATGTGTAGATAGTGAGCGTTTCCGTGGTGTTCCATTTTTCTTTTCGTACTGGAAAGCGTCTCACCGCTAAAGGAACTCATGCCAACATTGTTTTAAGCAAGTGAATCCATTTTTGACTCCCGCTCCAACCAAAATGTGTTGACCATCTACATTCAGCCAACTGAAGTTTTTTCTTAGCATGAACGGCAAAGAAGTAGGTGAACAGTTTAGCTTAGCTCCGCTAATACCCCTGATTATCGTACAGATGCGACCGCCTCTGGTGCATCAAGAGCCTTACGAGAAGCTCATATACGATGTGTTAAACAATGACTCAACGAACTCAGCCATTGGGATGAAGTGCTCTAGCTGGGAATTGATTGATCGCATTGAAGCCTCAGGGCAAACAATGAAGTTCCTCTTCATCATTACAAACTCAGGTATCATGGGGCCTGCAGCTAGCTTCGAACTTCTGCACCACTGAACTACACTGAATTGGCGACCAGACGAAGTCTATCGCAAAGAAGGGCGACTGAATAAACGTAAATATATATAATCGATTTTGGCAACTCATCTCATTGCTGTTTCCTAGTTTCAGCTAATTTCTGTAGTGGGTAGATCCCATACAAAAAGTTAGTAGAGCTGGCCCACACAAAAGTTACATCACTAACGTCCTTGAATCTATTCAAATGCAAGTTGACGATTATCACAAAACTCATCAAGGATATTAAACGACAAGCTCTTACACTGGAATTTTCCAGAATCGCAAAATGAGAATTATCATTGCGTTACCACATCAAAAGAGGAGGTCACTCCTCATTCTTTGTGCCCTCAATAGAAGTCATCTACTACAACAAAAATCCCCACCAGTGGGGACTAAAGGCACTTTCGTGTGATGAGCAGGTTCACACAACTCCATCAAGGTCCGCTCCTGCGTATATGACCTCCTCACAGTTTCAATATGTGACTTACGTCACCTATCGACTCATCGCATGAACCAATCTTACTATACTTATCAAATTAAGTCAAGAAAAACTATTACATTCTCAACTCCTTCCACGTTTGAAATTAACATGAAAAAGAGTAAAATAATTTTAGAGGATGAATTATGGATACAACAAAACAGCTCGTCCTTATGCCTCAGGATACTGAGAATACGGTTTCTTTACTTGGTGCTGTAGGTGGCTGCCTTGATGTTTTCTCGCATATGCAATTTAGTACGCCAATCGCAACTCAAACAGGGAATATTCCCTTTTTAATTGTAGCCGACTGGATGGTCCAACCGTAAAGATGGCTTATCGCACTTTTCACTTGTCTTCTTTACTTTTGGTTTTATCCTTCGGTATTCTACTTAAAAGAACAGGCTCAAAGTTCACATTGGCGTACTTGGGGAATCTTACCAGTTAACCTCATCACTTTTCCTCTTCCGTTCTTTTCCACCTCATTATTTTATCTGGGTGATATTATTTGCAACCTCTACAGGAATGGTCATGTTAACTTATACAGGCTCAAAAGTCGAGTCTCACCTCTACATGATTATGATGACTCAGGAAATTATCGGAAAAATGGTCACTGCTTGGTATGAATATATTCGTTTTAAAGATCGACATATTATTAGAAGGCAAGCGGCTAATTACTCTATGATTGTCGCTAGTTTCATCGGCGGTGCTGTTTTTACTGATTTCACACGCTTTAGCTCACCAATACGCTATCTGGACAGTCACTACTATTTTGACGATTATTATCATTCATTATACCAGATACAATCATATACATCACTTAGAGCATATCTAGCATCATAACAATAGGAATGACGATAAAAAGATATCAATCATTTGAAATCACAAATATTTACTACCTTCTTGAATACTGAAAGATGCTAGGCTCTTTGCGCTTAGTTATAATTCATCTGCTATAATTGATCAGAAAATCAAAAGTTAGATTTCATCCAACTTTTGGAGTGCAAATCACATCATAGAATTTTACCAGATTTCAATTCAATTTTAATATCTTATTATTTTTCATTAATTACATTTTTATAACATCAATGTAGCAAGTGCATTATTAAGAATATGTGTTAACATAGAATATTCGATCTCATAATAAGGTAAACTCATCCCAAGTCCCATTGCACTATAAAATAATAATGCTTTTGATAAATGAGTCTGGATTGCTTTCACTAGTTGCATGTGCAGCACCAAAAAGTAAACACGTAATTATCAGTCCCTTTCGACTCATTGAATAGTAATTCATACTATTCCTCTAAACATAACTCCTCAAGTATTGGCATAAAGATTATAAAAATAATAGAAGAAGAGGCTCTCCAATTTAGCATAAAGTAAATCAACTAAATCATCATTTGCAAAAGGACCAAGTATTGAACAAACACTCTTAGACGAAACATCGTAAAACAACTGCTATGGCAATGAATAAAGAGCGCTTCTTGAACTCTAGTTGCTTCCGCAAAATAGGATTTACAACTCAGGCCTGATTGAAATTTTTGTAGCATAACAAAAATCAATATCAATGTAAAATATTAAGATTAGTATTCTCTCATAAGCTTTTGGAAGATCTCATCAATTTCAATACTATAATCCAAAAGACTAGATAGAATACCTAGTGAAAAATTACCATCAGTTTCTCATAATTTTTCTTCATTTTTGATTACCTCTATACTTCCATCTTTTGAAAAATTTTTAAATAATAATCTATATATTTCTTAAAACAATTCAGTATTATGAAGTATAATAATATTTATAGTATCTGGAATTCTATTTTCAAAGAATCAAGCATTCTCTCATTTGACAACGCATCAAGATTAGAATTAGGCTCATCCAAAATTTAAATGTAGCATCTCTATACTTTTGCAATGTAACACGTTGCCATTCTCCAGCAGAAAAGTTGCTGACCGCTATCAAACCAATACCCTAATTGAAATTGTTCATTACCATAAGAAAATTCATTCAAATTAAAATTTGATAAGTGTGTATTTAGTGAAGTCTCATTTTGACTGTTTAATTTTATATTTTCTTCTTAAAGTTCTCTACTTTTAAGAAAATCTTGAAACAGTACAGAACTACATTCTACTTGGACCTATCTACTTTCTCAATAAATCACTCCATTAATAATAATCTTTCCCTTCGAGTCCTTATATATCAAAACCTAGTAAAAGTTTTATAAATGTTGTTTTTCCGCTACCATTAGGACCAACTAATGGCTATAGATTTCCACTTTTTAATTTTAAACTTACATTCTTTTATGATATTTCTTTCCAGTTTTAGGATATTTAAATGATAAGTTTAACCCTCTATCTCTTCTATACTTGAGATATGCTCATTAAACTCAGATTGCCAACTGAAGACTTCAATTTTAAAAATTCTAAAAACTGTTCAAAATATAACCTCTTCTTCAATATCTCAGTTCCCGTACTAAGAATAGTTGTAATTTGTAGTTGCAAAAGAATTCACGGATCTAATAAAATGATAACATCTCCTAATAAAACATCTCCTTCAAAACCTTTATATTGTGACAAAAACAGCTCCTAAAATAATTGAATTTAAAATTGATAATAAGCCATTTTTCGTGAAGTGCTTTCTTTGGCAATCTTTAAATCTTTGCCTTTTAAAATAACTGTCTCCAAATTAATGTGTTTTTCCTTTAATTTTTATAATAATAAATAACTTTATCTCTTTAAAATATGTACCTGTATAGTAATAAAAATTTTATAATACCAAGATTCTCTAGTCTTGTCTGTCCGTTTTCTAAGGATTGAATACTGTTTCTCATTGATTATATTATTACCACAAATTGAATAATAGGTATTATAAGAACAAGAGGGAGCAAACCCATAAGAGATACTCGTATAATTACATAAAGATAAGAAACAATATTAATAATTGTTGAAATCTATTTTGATATGTTCTTGACAAAAATCCAAAATATCATCAGAATTTAGATTTTGTGTTCTTTGAATTATATCAAAAGTCTCACTCTTTTTCAAAACTGCTTAAAGAGAGAGTCTTCCGTGATTAAGAATCAATTTGTCAACATATACTTTAAAAATTCAGGCGTATTTTTGTCCCATAATATGCAAAACCAAGCATCACATATTTTTCAATAACTTCAGATATACATATACGGGAAATCAGTACCAAGTACTCTGTTACCACTCCCTGCTTTCATTTGATTCTATTGAATAAGAATTGTAAAATAGCTAGTCTAGAAAGAGAAAAGCAGATTGATTGTAATCTGCTAATATTACAAATGTCCAAAGATAGTCTTTTCAAAGCTATTTATTAAATTAAATGAACTTTGCACAACTGAAAATAACTTCTCATACAGTCTCCTAGATATCTACCTCAAAAATAATAGTTCTTCACCTCAGAGTTGCTATACAAAAGTTTAGAAAAAGTATCCCCGTTCCTCCTTCCAAAATATTTAAATTTTCTGGATGTCCTTTAAAAACTGAAAAATCTTCTGAATTGGATATTAAACTATACTTTTTCTATAATAAAATTTCTCATTTGAATTATTTCTAATAATCCTTAACATTAATTCAATCTTAGTATCTATAATCTCATTATCACCTACTCAAAGACAAAAATAATATTTCACCAGCAATTCCATGACATAAAGATATATCTTTTTCCTCTATAATTTGTCTTAATTCATTCATTTGCTTATTCATATCAATAGTTAAATGGCCATTAAATTCAACATGAGTAGTGTTACAAATTCTGTTGATTGAATTTGAAATGCTTACATATCCGTAACACCAACTTGGATAATTATAAACATCCTTTCTCTCTATAGTAATCTCCTTTGGAAAAATTTCCGATAATCCTAGCTGAGAAGGCCATTTTTATAACCCTCATATAAGGAGTATTTTTCATAAATTGCTAAACCAAACTTTATTATTTTTATAATACTCACATCTCAAGTTTATTTCGTCAATATTTTTTATAAATCTGGCTTTAATGCCAAAAAGTGGTCCCAAAAATACCATGGAGATAGACCAAAATTCATATGCCCCTCAGGAAAATCGATCTTTCTAAAAATTGTTGTTCACAAAACTCTTATATTTATATCGCCATCCTTATCAACTTCAAATAAAGAACATAGATATTTAACTGTATTTGGAAATTGTTTATCATAGTATTTAGATAAGTATAAAAGCAATCCCTGGATATACCTCCCATGATATCGTACTCCGACATACTCACTATGGAGTTATTGAATAGAAATTGCGAATGTTTTTCTAGCTTAATATACAATAACTCGTCAACTTGATTTGAGAAAGTAACTAATTTACCAGTATAATTTGAATACATTTAATTCCAAAAGCAATCTCTCCTAAACCTGAAAAATGCTGAAATATCACTTATCCTATTATTTTTCAATTTCGATGTTTGAAATATAAACATATCTCATATACAAATTCTTCCCACTCCATACCAACATTAAAATATTCATGGATGATTGGATATAACATTAAAACAACTGATCTCTAGGAGATACTGTTTTGTTTTAAAAATTTTAACATTTAATTTTGAGACAACCCCTTTCATATATTCATACATTTCTTTCTCTAATTTTCTTTTCTAAATTCATTTTTCAGACTCCTTGAATTATTATATACAGCATACTCTTGGAATGAATTGAATTTCTCTATTTCGTTGTTAATGTAAAATTCTTTTTCATAGTTTCTGAAACGAGAGGTGTCTTTACTCAGCCAAATGTTTTGTAAATTTGAAAAATATCTCTCTAATTCTCCATTGGTTAAAAATCCTCTTAATACCTTTATTAATCTTATCTAATTGCACCTGTATTTCATCCTGTGAAATATCACCGAAGTTAAACCTATAGAAAAATTGTTTTAATCCCCATACCGATTTGAATTTCTTGTAAATATTGTTCAATGGACAATGTTTCACTACCAGCAGATAAAACTAAAATCCTCCTAATTTTCCTGCTAATTCCATTGTATGTGAGTATACAGCAATTCTATCTAAAAGACCTTAAATACACCTGATACATTTTTTCATATATACGGTAAGTTATCCAGATTATTATGTCAGCTTCTTTTTAGGCAATTTTTGCAACAGATTTATCTTTAGATTTTAATGGGTCAACATCAAAGATTTTCTCCGTTTGTTAAGCAATTGAAATATTCGCTTCATTCAAATTTATCCACTTTACTATCCAATCATCAAAAATAATTTACAATCTTCCTAGCTATATTAATAGAATTGATTGATATTCTTTTTCCACCGCTAATAAACACAAGTCATCGCACTCTCCCTCTGTCTATTTCAAAGAAGAAATTATACATATACCTTATAAATATCCAAATACGTACTAAGCCACTACCTAAATCACTTCATATTAAAACCACTTTTTATATATTTTAGCTACCTTTTACATCTAGGATGCGTAACTCGTGCAGCCTGTATGTAATATTATCGGCACAGTGCCTTGTTAAACAACTCCTGTGCAGCCTGTAACTATTGAAGTTAATACTGTTCCTTTCGCCTAACAAGAAAGCGGACCTCTTACTTGATCATTATCAAAATTAACTTTGTTTGTATCTAATTGAAAAATCATCATGATTTGACATTTTATTATCCTCCCATTCCCACAGATATGAAACCACCTATTTCTTTATTTAACCAGATGATCTATCATCTCCACTGCAAACCAAGAATGACGCACCCTTCTGTATGCATGATCCTAACAAAATCACTTAATTAACTGATCATCACAAAAGATATTTTTGATTTCATATTTGATAACCATCCCAGAAACTGATTAATGCTGTTGAAAATCCTTCAAGAAACCATTATGTCATCCTAGTTAAATATTATTAATGGAAACCGTTTTAAATACTGTCAAAAATAGAGCTGCCTGCTCCACCCACTGAGACTACTGAGATGAACTAAAGACTGAATTGTTAACATCATAGAAAAACCGTTATAATTAGAATAAATCAGTCCAATAATAGAACCATTTGATTTTGATCAAATATATAATTTTTAACCATCCATATTGATAAAGATTTAAAGATTTTTTCTATCACTGATGATTAATGAATGATCAATAAATACTTGTAAAATCTTTCTCTAATAAGACAGCATCTTCAGGAGTCTGAAGGATAAGTTTCTACCCTCTTTTATATTCTTTGAAATAAAAATTTCTCTGAAAATTGACTTTGTCTAAGTTTATTAACAATCTGTTATCATTATTAGATAGATACACAATATTTTTAGCAATATATTTATCTCTAAATTTTAACAAATCTGACTGAAATTCTTCAAATGTTGTCTGAAATACAGAAGAATCTAAAAGCCAAGTCTCTAGAGCTACCGTTACATTCTCTCAACAGGATTCTTGGAGTATATAAAAATCAAGATTGTTAAAAATATTTAATCTTTCTACAACTCTATCATACTCATATGTAATCTCTTTGTAACAGTTGTTAACTTTTACTATTGAAAGTGAAGCATATTATCATTGGACTATTCGTACTGCTTCCATCGTCTTTCAACACTGATAAATTTCTATGCTTATCAAGCGTTAAATATAAATCATTTATTGTCAATTCTTTACTTTTCATACTTTCTGTTGTTGTACCAAACGAAATACAATGATTGTACTACATATTTAAAATATTATTAGCTTTACCATATGCAGTTCAAAACAGTTCATGCAAGAATATCTTCTGTATAATTCAACGATTCCCGATTATAAAAAGCTTTAACTTCATTTTTAATGTATTTGGCCATATAACCTATAAAATCGTTGAAATGAATTTCCTTGTTTTAATGTCACAATTAGGTCCGATATAAATATGACCAGAACTATCAGAAAACTATAAAATTCAAATCAAACAACTTTATCATTAGATGTCTCTGAAAGACTATATCCTTAGAAAAATATCAAACTTAATTCCAGAAAATCCTTCCTTCTTTTTAGAGTCATGATAACTTGTTGATTAATAACACTTTCTGTATGTGTTTTTCTAATAGACAGCTTCAATTGTATCCTCTAAAAACTCTCAAACCGTTAAATATATGCTCATCATGACACCAAGGTATTTGTCTCAAAAATAATCATAAAATTGAATCTTTAAACTTTTCTAATCTACAAAATCCATCTTATCTACAGCAAATTACTGATAATGCAGAGGCGAATTTTTCAGTTTGTCTTTGACTCACTAGTCAATGATTTAATAGGATAAACTAGCCCGATGTAACAACAATAGTAATCATCAGACCATGAATATCAGACATAAAAGTTCAGTATGTATTCTAGTTTCTCAATACTAGATTATCAGAAAAACCAGATATAATCCCTTTGAAGCATTTCTGCTTCTAGATAACTTAATCATATTGTCACCAGTAGCTTGAAACGTAAGTAATCAAGAGCATCAATCTATATGTTGGACCCCAAATTGAATATAAGAATTCACCCTCCAATAATGATATTAGAAATTGTCAAAAGAATCCTTTATCAAATTAGGATAAACACTTACGAAACTATATACAATTCTGAGAATGATACAAAGTTTCTGTTAATTCTATCATCAGTAATACCGCAGTAAACGTGTTTCGTATATCTATTGTCATAAATGTATCATTTTTAGATAGATTAGCCCGATTTGTATAAGACGTATTGATAATATCTATCTCCTGAAACATAGCAATTATTATTGCGGAACATATTTAATTTCTTTCGTGTTAGTCCGTTTGATTTATCAATTGTTCAACCATAAATTACTACTATTCCAACACAAAGCTTTACATTGAAGGTATTTGTATTTTTCCTCCAAATTTGTCGAAACATCACAAAATTTGAAAAGGCTACTTAGCAAAAAGTCCGAAAGGAGTTGGTCTAGCGGACATTCTCACAAGTACTTCAACAGACTTTCCCTTGATTTATGAGATTTACTGTTAAAAATACTCCCATTTCCTGTTGCTATTCTAACAGCTAAACAAAAACAGTTCTCTAGATTTTGGTTTCAAAGAGTCTATAAGTATATCTCATCATCAATACTTTCAGCATTATTCAAGGCATGCCATGCATAGTAAAAGAGGCAATCGACTCTCTGCACATAGTGTACGGACTACAAAACGAACTCCATAAACAAATTCATTCCTTTCATATAATTAAAAATCATACCAAATTAGTACAAATTTCATTCCTTAAGATAAGTCAGTATAATTAGAAAAGGCGCTTTTTGGTTGAAAACTTTTCACTTCTCCCACCTATCCTCTACAAATTATACTTTTATCTAATTAGCTCAATTAGATCTTAAGGATTGCACAAATTAGATTTCTTATAACAATTCTAATATCTGAAAATGCTATGAACCTTTGTCTATTTTTGACAAACACAATTTCTAATTGTGGGTATTGTTGAGTGTCCTTTTACAAACTCTCAGTTAAATTCTACCATTATGTCCTTGAATTAAATACAACTCTTTCTATCAGAATATAGATACCAATTATTTAATCTTGCAACTATTCAAAAGCCTTATAATATCCAATTAACAAACTTTTGCTAGCAGCTTTTGAAAAATATAGTAATATAAAACCTATATAGACATTGTCTATATTTGATAACATCCTCATAAAAAGGAAGAATCTTGTGTTAAGTTTTGTCACCTTAATCTATAATTTCGCAATAGTAATCCACTTAGTACCCAACCCTCTCTGAACTCAATTTTCAAAGGGAAATTTACATGTTAAATGCAAACAAAACGTTGAAAAATATATTATTAATTACTTTGGCCATAATGTTTTTATTCGTCACCCTAATTCCAAGGGATATATTATATTTAAAATTCGTAAAATGAAAACGTATATAATCTTTTGGAATTTTGTATAGATCTACATTGTAAATAAGTAGAAATGAGAATTCATCAAATCTACCAATGCCTCATTCTATCATAAAATAATCTAGTCATCAATTAAATGCATAACAGAATCATGATACTTCCCCACTGAGTTATACAGGACTAAAAAACTAATTTCATATCGAACAAAAGAAGAGTTTCATTAAGTTCATATTTAATTGTAAAATGTATAGTAACTTTTTAACAATATCAGGACTACATATTACCAGTATATTATCCGAAAAGTCACCACTGTTTTGACGATTATTAGCATCCGTTATACTAGATACCCGTTGTGCTAGTTGGATTCCAACATACAATAGCTCAAAAGGACTACATTGTATGTGACTGAAACATACAGGATACTAGTCCAAATGAGCTACTTGATAGTACAATAAATCTGTAATG
>BNJT01000894.1_pt1 | contig 153771 bp, 297 predicted proteins | sample 8540491 | NCBI WGS metagenome assembly BNJT01 (sample SAMD00202455, study PRJDB9452) | human saliva metagenome | host: Homo sapiens
TTATGGCTGCTTTGCATTTACTGATGTTGCCCGCAGCAGATGGGGGTTGTTGGGAGCGACCGCACCGACTGAAGGCCCCGACGCGTCGCACCCGCAGAGGCGTGCGTTTGCCTCGGTACCGCGCCGGGCATCCCGCGCGCGTGCTGCGGTGGTCTGCCCGGGGCGTTGACGATCCGGCTCTAGCGTGGCACCGCCTTGCCGAACTCCGGGCACGCAGTGCCGCAACCGGATCGCGCTCACCTACGACCCTGATCTCGCACATTTCGAGTGCGCACCCGGCTGCAGCTGGTTTAACGATGTCATCTCCAGCAGGACCCGCTGAAGCTGGTGGGCTGACCTCAGTGGAGGAGGTGGAGACGATCGACGGTGTGGCGGGCGGTGCCGCTGGCCAAATTCCCCTAACCAGAATGCTGGAGGTCGCGGCTGCTCAGGTGCCCACCACTCGATTCCACGACGACCACCGCGCGGATCTCGCCCAGGCCCCGCGAGACGCACGATCAGTGGCTGAACGTTACGGCGTCGAGACCGCCGTTACGGGCATGACCGCGCGCGCAGATCGACGTCACGCTCGTCCCGTGCCTCCTGCCGTTTGTGTTTCCGCGTCGGGTTGTCGCTGGTGTTGCTGGCCGCGGTGTTCCGGTCGGTGTGGTGCCGTCAGGCCACTCGGTTTTCCTGCTGTCGGTCGAGCCGCTTCAGCCACCACGCTCGTGTTCAACGACGGCCACCTGAAGAAATGGTCAACCTGGAACGGCGGGATGCCCAGACGTCCTTCCTGCCGATCCTGCTCTGCGGAATCCTGTCGGCCTGGCCGATGCTACGAGGTGTTCATCTCCAGGGTTCGTGAGGAGTACGTGCACGGCAAGAAACCCGTCGACGCGATCCACGACGGCATTGTCGTCATCCGGCCCACGTGGTGGCCGCCGCGGTGATCATGTTCGCGGTGTTCGCGTTCTTCGTCCCGAGGGCATCAGCTCCATCAAACAGATCGCCTTCGCCTCGCTGTCGGGGTGGCCATCGACGCTTTCTGCGTGCGCGCATGACACTGGCTCCCGCGGTGATGGCGCTGCTGGGGAGCGGGCCTGGTGGCTGCCGCGTTGGCTGGACAAGATCCTTCCCACCTTCGACGTCGGGGTGAGGTTCTCACGGAAAAATTGAACCGCCCGATGCGGTAGTACACGTGCCTACGCCCGAGGAGGTCGCCGTCGAGGATCTGTTGCCGCCCACCTGCCTGGCGCTGGAACTCGGGAACGTGATCGGCATCGCGGGTCCCGTCTCCTCCCGCACCGGTCTGGCGCTGGCACCGTCGGGTAGGGCTCGGCATCACATCCGGGCGAGCCCGGGTGGCGGGGGAGTCTACTTTCCCGGAGCTGCGGCTGCCAGCGCATCGCCGAACCCGCACACTGACCCGGGCCAGGGATCCCGAGGCCCTGAGTTGCTGCGTCGGGTTCCGGCGGCGTCGTCTTCGTCGACTCGGTCGAGAGCATCGATGTGGGCGACGAACGCCTGACCGAGCTGATCAGCGGTTCCGCAGCGACGGCACCTCCGCGTTGGTGCTGTGCGCCAGTAGCGAATCGATTTCGACGCCTTCCTGCCGGACGGCGTGCTGGTCGTCGGCCCATCTGTCAGGACGCATCCGATGAGACTGAAAGCATTCATTCCGACATCGCCTCGGTTGGCCGGGGCTCGTCGTGCTGGCCTTGGCGCTCGCTGCCTGCGGCATGGGTTGGCGCGGCAGGCAACGAGCACGGAATCCATGCCGCGCAGGGTCAAACCACGACAGGGCGGTCATCGCGGGCAGATCGTGCGGACGGCAGCTAGCCTCGAGATGGTGGCTCGGAGGGCCTCAACATTTCGTGGACCATCGCCGATGCTGAGACGCCGGAGGCCGGATTGAAAGACGGTCGCTATGCCGCATGGGTCACCATCCTGAGGGATTCTCGAGGCCGCCACCCTCCTTCAGCAGCAACGATGCCGCCATCGCGAAACAAGCCACCGTCGACGTCTGTGGTTTCCAGAACGCACCCGCTCGATGCGCCTCGCGCACGATCGCGGGCCTGCCTACGACACCATCAACGCCACCCTGACGGAGAGCCTACCTGGAGAACATCTCATCGGCTTCAACGGGTGGGGAGCAGTTCACGAGGTCGTCGACGGGCGGGCAAACGCAATGACGCCGATCCCCAGCCTACGAGGACCACCACGGCAGCTGGAAACTCGAACTCGCGACGGGCTTGGTGAGTTGTCCACCTGGGACAGGAACTCGGCAGCGCCGCACCACCCTGGCCGGGGAACGTGAAATTCACGGTGCGGCCGCAGCCCTCGCGGGTGGGGCTGGTACCCCTGGCAGTGGTGCCCGGACTGCCGCAGGGGGCGTCGCCCAGCTGAACGCCCAGGCGCCCAGGTCGCGGATGGGGTGAACCAGCTCACCGACGGGGCCACGCCGCTGCTGAAAGGTATTCCCGGATGCACCTCGCGCCGTCGCCGTCCTCGACGGGGTGGGGAGCTGCGCGACGGCCTGGCCCAGCTCGAGCGGGCTTTGAAATCCCTAACCCGACCCCGAGGCCGCCGAGGGCGCAAGCGCCTCGGGCAGCTCGTCCTGACCCTGCGCGAGGCCCCACCCAGGCCCTCGGGCAGTACTTCCCGGGGGCTGACGGGCATCACCATCGAGGAGTGCAAGCTCCAAGCCGCTTCGACGCCCAACTGACAAGTGTCGACTCACGCCGCCTTCATGCCCTGGTGAGACGCCACCGTCGGAGTTGAAGGAGTTCTCCAACGGCTGGTCGCGAACTGGAAGCGTCGAGAACACTGAGACCTGCATATTGCTCACGACGCCTACGCACGGCGGAGTGACGCCCCTGGGCAGGATTCAGCAGGAGCGAAGGCTGCCTCGGTGTGCTGCAGCACACCGATCCGGATCAGAGACCCTGCTGGAAACCGCCCGTGGAGTTCTCGCGGATGGGGTTGGGCATGACCGAGTCGAGTCATCAAACTGCGCGACGCGATGGCAAAGGTCGTTCCACGCGGAACTCGATCCCTGACCGCCCTGGAACAGCTGCCGTCGACGATCGTGAGCGGGCGCGCTAAGCTGGCGGGTCTACGAAACTCCGCGAAGCGCCGACACCATCCTCACGGGCGTTGCCAGCACGCCGAACGCGGGCGCTGGCGCGACCCAGCTGCTGGGCGGGCAGCAACTGCGAAGCAGACCTGCGCTACCTGCGGCGGCGGCCCGCCTGGCTGAGGGGCGGATCGACTTGCCAGCGGAACGTCGTACTGGCCGACGCGTCCGGGTCAGCTTTCCGGGTGGGCGACTTCTCGCGGTCAGCTGGCCCGACGGCACCGCGGCATGCGATCGGTGTCGCCAGGCCGCCGATGGGGCAACCCAGCTCGCCGCGGGCTGCTGCGGCTCGGTGCAGGGTCGCGGAATCAGTCGCAGGGGCTCGGGATCTACGACAAGCTCTCCGATGCGAGGTCAGAACTTCACGTAGCAGCGATACGCGACCGCAGCACGTTTCGTCGGCAGGTCGCCTCACATGCTGAGGATGGGAAGGTCTACGAGTCAGCGATGGTGCCGCCGGGCCGCGTTGCTTGCGGTGGCGGCCCTGTGGCTCGGGTCGCTGCTGTCGTGAGCTTCGCCCGTCGTTCTCCGGATCTGATCGCCTCCTCCCGCACCAGCGCGACCGCAGCTGTCTTCACCCTCTGGCCTCGCCGCGTGTTTCGGGCGCGGTCCAGGTCTGCCGTCAGCCGTCAGGCGCTCTCGAGCTGACGCCGGACGTACCCCGGGGCAGCGTCTGCTGACGATGGTCGCGAGTTTCGCGGTCATCAACCACGCCCCGACCGGCTGGCTCGACGTGCGCGATCTCGTGCTGGCCCGGTGATCACCGTCGCCCTGACCGACGTCCACCACGCCGGGCTGGGTGCGGGGTTCAGGAATCTCGCCGCTGCACAACGGTTCGCCGTGCACCTTCCGCCGCGGGTCAGGTCTCAGGCGCTCTGGCGGGCGGCGCTGTTCGGACGATCGCCGTCGGGTTGTCGTACCCTGGCGATCGCATCCCGCCGGCACCTGACCGCCGACCGGTTCCGCAGCCGCGTGCTCGAGCACCAGGGCTGATTCCGGCACGGAATCGGTGGGCCCACACGAGCGCCGATCAGTCTGGCGCGTCTCACGGATCCGGGTGGTGCCGTGACCTACTGCCCGCGCCCTGCGATCTGATCGGACTTCACGGGCGCCGTGCCCGATGAGTTCGCGATGTCCATGCACAAACCCGTCGATCTTGGAATCAGAGGTGCTGTTAGCGGCGGCTCGTAGACCATGCAGTCGTCCCCCAGGTGTCGATGTCGTCGTGTCTGGGCCGTGAAGACGATTACGCTACATTTTTGCCGCCAGTGGCGGGATGATCATGTCGGCACACGTTCGTGTTGTCTTTCTCCCCGGCGCGCCCCACCTCGCGCTGCAGCGCTAAGGGTATCGGGGAGAGAACCTGCGGACGGCACCAGATGAGGTACATCGGTGATTCCGGGCGGATCACAGTGGCTCAGTGCACCCAGCGGTGCGCCCAGCGCCATGGCCTTGTGAGACTCAGCATCGTCTTTCGATCCCGGCTACGCCAGGGAATCGAGTGGCGTCTCCGCGCATGCGGCCTCCCGGACATCAACACCGAGCACCCAGCGCACTGTCATCGCCCCTGACCGGATGAGCTCGCCCGGCTCGGCTATCGCGTCCTGGTCCTCGTCGTGGTGTGAAAAATCTGAGTTACGATCCACATTTTCACGAAGTGTCGTAGAACTCCCTGCTATCGCGCGGTAGGAGGCGGTTCATGTGCAGGTCATCGCGAGTGCCGAGGCAACGCTGTTGTCCTTCACTGAGACAGTTCAAGGTGGTGCTAGTGACCGGGCGCGTCAGGTCTGGCAAGACCACGATGCTGCAACACGTCTGCCTGGAGGACTTCCGCTACGTGACGCTCGACGACCGGCCGAGGTGCTCGCCCGAGGACCGGTGCTTTTCTTCGACGCCAACCGGTTACCTGTGGCTGTTGACGAGGTTCAGCGGGTTCCCGGACCGTTTCAGCAGGTCAGCTTCGTTGATCAGTCCCTCGAGACGGGGTGTCGTGCTGACCGCTCCGGACCTTCCACCTCATGCAGGGGCGTCAGCGAGTCGCTCGCTGCGGGTCGCGATCCCGGAGATGACGGGCATACACGGTGAGCTCACCAGTTGTGGGAGGAGGCCCCTTTATGTTCTGTCGGAGGTCGGCGACGACGGAAAGTGCGAGTCTCCTGAGGGCCTCGATCTGTGGGGCACGATCCACCGCGGATCGATGCCCCGGCTCATGGATCCTTGGTGTCCTGGGACGCCTTTCTCACGGGATATGTCCGCACCTACTCAGAGGGATGTACGCGATCTCATCACAGTCAAGGATGAAGCGAGTTTCTATCATTTCGTCGCTCAGCCTGTAGCGCACGGGCATGTCTCGTCAATCACAGCGCCCCTCGCCCGGATGCTGGGAAAGTCGACACTCAAGACGCGCGCAGAGCTGGCTCGGTCCTACAGGGCCTCTGGCGTGGTGCGCCTGCTGCGCCCGTTCTGGTCCAATGCGACCAAGCGGCTCACCAAGACCCCAAGCTCTACTTCATGGATACGGGGCTGGCCTGTCACTTGTTGGGATGGAGTTCTCCGGAGACCCTGCGCAGAGGGGCGATGGCCGGTCACGTGTTCGAGACCTTCGTCGTCGGCGAGGTCATCAAGTCCTATCTCAACGCCGGCGGTGACGCCCGAATGTGCATTTCTACGATGCCCGTCAACGGGAGATCGACCTGATCATCCAGGGAGGGCGGTGCTGCATCCTGTTGGAGATCACGACGTCGGCAACGGTGACTCGTGAGCTGTAGCGGGCTTCTCGTTCTTAACGATCAGCTCGGCGACTACGACGTGGGGGCGGGGCTGTCATCTGCCAGACCCGCGAGTCACCCGTGACGGACACCGTGAAGGCGGTCCCCGTCTGGTCGATCTGACAGCGCCAGGCATGAGGACGCCTCACAGCGATGACCGCGCCTGCGTGCGGCTCCACCGCCATGGCGACGGCGAAGATCGCGACGGCGAACAGGGCGCAGATCCCGCAGTCGGCGAGCAGGGGCCGATGGCGTCGGCGGACAACGAGGTGGCGGTGAACGCCCCTCGAGATCGCCTGGGCCGCCCAGTAGCCGGGCGTGAGCCTGGCGGCCTGGATGACGGCGTCGGGCATCCACTCGATGGAGACCCAGGAGCCGGCCAGGAAGCGACAGCGCCATGCCGCCGATGTTGGCGACCGCGTTGGCCGCGTTCTGGCCCAGGCCGATCTGCCCCACGAGGAATCCGAGCGAGACCGCCACGAGCATGTAGAGCACCCAGGGCCGCCCCGACAACCCCCAGCAGCGGCGCCGACGTCGTCACTGCACCGGTCCCGAAGGCTGCGACGGCCAGTCCGAAGATCCACAGCCACCCGACCAGGCCGATGACGAGGCAGGCTCCCATGACCCCGAGGCTGCGGACCTGCTGCTCACCGGTGCCGCGGTGAGACGGGAACGCACCGCCCGGCGCCCCAGCGACGCCATGAGCGTCGAGATCGTCACGACCGCGAAGGCCATGATCGGGTAGATGGAGAACTTGGCGTAGACGGTGAGGCCGTACGGCAGGGGCGTCGCGTCCTGGGCGACCCGCTCGGCCGGGGCGGAGGGTTCATCGTGTCCCTGGCCAGGGAGACGGCCCGGGCCGGGTCGTCGGTGAGCGTCGAGAGATAGTCAGCGACCCTGCCCCAGGTAGGAGTCGGTGCGCACGTTCATCAGCGATCCCGCGGCCGATTCGTATCCGATGACCGTGTCCATCCGGGGCGGTTCGGTGCCCTGGCGGATGGCCTCCTGGAGCCGCTGCCCGTAGCCGGCGGGGATGATGAGGATGTAGTTGATGCGGTTCTGCGCGGTGGCGTCCTGGAAAGCCTGCCTGGAGTCCTCCAGCGGCCTCGGATCACCGACGGACTCGACGTAGTCCCCTGACCCCGCGGGAGATCGTGGAGCCGTCGCGGTCGATGACGGCGACAGTCGCCGTGGCCTGTCTAACCTGGTCGGAGGAACTCCCGGTCTGGGTTGCTCCGGCGAGCAGGCCGAGCAGGGACAGCGCCACCAGATAGATCAGGATGTAGACCCGATGGGCCGCCACCACTTTCAACGAGGTCTTAAAGGTGCTCATGGTTCATCCTCCTGGCGCGGATCAGGGCGATGGTGAGGAACAGGCAGGTCATGCCCAGCAGGGGTCGCGCAGCTGCGGGCGAAGGCGCCAGGGGAGTCGTAGTAGAGCAGTCCGTAGAAGCAGCGGGAGGCCTGCCACAGGGGATTGAGTTGCGCCAGCAGCGGGGCACTGCGTTCGACGGAGTCGGCCAGGGCCTGTGCCCCGGTGCCGTACAGGCCGGTGAACAGCGACAGCAGGCAGGTGATCGCGGAGACCATCCCGACCCCCAGCTTCCCGAAGGTTCCCAGCACGGCACCCGCCGCGCTCGACATGAGGCTGGCCACCCCAATCGCCGCCAGGCACAGCGGCAGGTGCGGTCCGAAGTCCACCCCCACCACCGTGGCGATGAAGGCGAAGGCGATGAGCAGGCAGGCCAGGGACACACCCACGAGGCCGCGAGCGTGGCCGTCAGCACCTTCCACCGCGGCAGGCTCCGCCATGGTTTTGCCGTGCTCCCAGGGTGAGTTGGCCACGATGCTCCCGCACGGCGATCATCGCGACGGTCATGCCCATGCCGCTGGCGAAGGCCAGCAGCGCGAAGTAGTACCGGGTCGCGGGTTTGACGGGAGCCGGCGTCACCGAGACCGGCTGGGTGAAGTCCTGCCCGGGCTGAAGGGCAGCCACGTGCTCCGGTGGTGTTCCGGCCTCGATGAGGGCTTCGTGCTCGGCCCGGGTCTGGGCGTAGGAGTCCATGACCACCCGCAGAACCCGCGACTCCTGCACGTCACCCTTCTGGGTCACGTGCAGCACGGGTTCGCTGTTCTCGACGGCGAGGTAGCCGTTGGTGTCCCCGCGTTTCGCGGCGGCCTCGGCCCTCGGACGCGGTGGAGTGGGTGACCCTGGTGATGAGGTGGGGTCGGCGTCGTCGGCTGAGATCCGTTCCACGAGGGCGTCCAGGCCGGGGGTCGCCCGGTAGGCCTCGTCCTGGACGACGCCGAAGCTCATGGGGCTGGCCTCGTAGGACTCCTCCAAGTTGGAGAACTGCACCATGAAGATGACGGACAAAACGATCGGGGAAACCGAGCGTCCACACGATCAGGGGCCCTGTCGCGCAGGAGCCTGAGCACATGGTGGGAGAAAACGGCCAGCATCTCAGGCCGCCCTCGTCCCGCAGGGCCCGCCCGGTGATCTCCAGGAAGACGTCGTTGAGGGTCGGGGGCTCGAGGTCACCCGGCCCGCAGGTGCCCCTGCCGCGGCCAGCGCCCCCATGACGTCGGAGAGGTTGTGTCCCCGGAGAGCACTCGACGAGGACCTCCGGTTCCTGGTAGGTGGCGGTGCGCACGTGCTCCAGGCGGCGCAGACCCTCCAGTGCCTCCTCACCCAGCGGGACCGGGTCCGCGATCTCCACCCGGATGCGCTCATCGGTGCCGATCGATGGCCTTGAGTTCGTCGGAGGTGCCGGAGGCGACCCTGCCCTGCCGCGGTCCATGATGACGATCCGGTCGCACAGCTGCTCCACCTCCTCCATGTAGTGGCTCGTAGATGATGGTGGCGCCCTGCTCGTTGAGGTGTTTGATGCCGTCGAGGATCGCGTTGCGGCTCTGCGGGTCGACGGCGACCGTGGGCTCGTCCAGGATGATGAGGTCGGGGCCGTGGGCGATCCCGCAGGCGATGTTGAGGCGGCGCAGCAGACCGCCGGAGAGTTTCTTGGGCTTGAATTTCATGAACTTCTCCAGGCCCACGAAGGCGATCGCCTCGTCGACCAGGCGGCGGCGGGTGGCGCGGTCGTGCACGTACAGGGCACAGAAGGCGTTGACGTTCTCCGCCACGGTGAGCTCGTCGAACACCGCGACATCCTGGGGCACCACACCGATGCGGCGTTTGAGTCCGTAGGCGGTGGGCGCCGCGGCTGGCTGAAAACCTGGATCGACCCTTGTCGTGGGTGAGCAGCTGGAGGAGGCAGCTGATCGTCGTCGTCTTGCCCGAGCCGTTGGGAGCCGAGCAGCCCCAGTACCTGGCCCGCGCGGAATTCTCAGGGAGAAGCCGTCTACCGCGACGAGTTCCCCGTAGCGTTTGACCAGGGACTCCACCTCCACGGCGTGATCCGCGTCCCGGACACTCCCTTGAGTTCCATCTCAGCTCCTCGGTTCCCGCCGGTGGTTTCCGGCTCATGGCTCTATGCTTCCGCCGCGCCGGTCGCGGCAGAAGTGCTTGCTGTCATGAGTTGAGCGGGCAGCCATGACATCTGGTCACGAGCTGTGCTCACGGCTACCGGAAGCGGGGTTCGGGCCGGAGTGCCGGGGCCCGGGAGCGCCGGTGATCGCCGATAATCGAGGCGTGAAGGTCCTGGTCGACAAAGGCGTGCTTCTGTGTGGTTGCGTCCTCGCTGGCCCTGCTCGCCGGTGAGGTGGACGCGGTCGCCGTGATCTGGCTGCTCCTGGCCGTGGCCGCGAATGGACTGAGCGTGGCGGCCGACCGGTGGCGCTGGGTCGTCGCCGTTCCGGTCTCCTATCTCCCTGCTCGGAACCCTCAGGCGGCGTCAGTGGCGGTGGCGCCGCTGGCCGTCCACGACCTGGCGTGCATCGCCGTCCTCGGGACCCGGCGGAGCGGGTGGTGGCTGCGATCAGCTGCGTGCCGTTCCTGGTGGTCGTGGCCGGGCGGGTGCCGGGAACCCCGGTGCTGGCGCTCGCCCTGATGATCTGCGTGTTCGCAGCCCTCCTGGCGCTGCGCACCACCCAGGAGGAAAACCACGCGAGCGCGCCTGCACGCGATGCGCGACGACCTGCGGGAGAAGGTCCTCGCACTGCAGGGACGCAAACGTCCGGCTGCTGCGGGCCCAGGACCACGAACCGCGTGCGCGCCGCCCCTGTCAGAGCGCACCCGGATCGCCCGCGAGATCCATGACGGTGTCGGGCACGTCCTCACCGCCTCCTGCTGCAGGTCAAGGCCCCTGCAGGTTACCCACCGCGACGAACCGGGCGTCGTCGCCGATCTCGCCACCTTGGATTCGGGCCTCGACGAGGCCTCGACCCATGCGCTCGATCAGTCCACGCCCCATCCGAGGAGGGGAGGAACCGGCCACCTCCCTCAACCTGCTGGGCTCGCGCTGCGGCATCGCGAAGGTGGACGTCGATTGCTCCACGCAGACCGAACCCCCGCCGGCGGTGGCGCGCTGCGTCGTCGCAGTGGTGCGTGAGGCATCACCAATGCCGCCCGCCACGGCCGAGCCGCCTCCGCGCGGGTGGCGGTCACCGACTCATCCCGCTTTCTGGCAGGTCACGATCGACAACGACGGCATCGTCCCGCCCGGGGACGAACCGCTCGTGGACGGCGACAAGAATGCCGGTCTTGGTCTGCGTTCCATGACCGAGCGGGTTGAGGCCTTGGGCGGTAGGGTGCGGATCACCCCGCGGCCGCGGTTCACGGTCTTCCCGCCACGATTCCCAGGGACGGTAGCAGGCAGAGAAGGAAAGTCATGAAGGTCCTCATCGTCGACGACGACGCGCTCGTCGCCCAGTCGCTGTCCACGATCCTGTCGGTCGAGGCCGACGTCGAGGTCGTCGGCCTGGGTCGTTCGGGCCCCGAGGCCATCGGAGAAGTACCGGGAACTGAAACCCGACATCCTACTCATGGACATCCAGATGCCCGGCGGCGACGGGCTCAGCGCGGCCGAACGGATCTTGGCCGGGGATGTGGCTGCGCGCATCGTCTTCCTGACCACCTTCTCCGACGACGAGTACATCGTGCGGGCCCTCAAGATGGGCTCGCGCGGCTACCCTCATCAAACAGGATGTCGCCCAGATCGCCCCGGCGCTGCGATCGGTGATGGCCGGGGTGAGCGTGCTGGAGGGGGAGGTACTCGGACGCAGCGCCACCATGGGACTGAACGCCCGGAGCGAACCGGATGCTTCTCAGGGCAGACCCCTGAGGGGCACCGTCTTCGCGGCCTTGACCGACCGCGAGTACGAGGTGGTCGAGGCCGTCGCCGAGGGGCTGGACAACGCCGAAGTGGCGGCGAGGCTGTTCATGAGCGAGGGCACGGTGCGCAAACCACATCAGCTCGATCCCTTGCCAAACTGGGCCTGCGCAACCGCACCCAGGTGGCGGTCGCGTACTACCGCTCCGCGCAGCCTTGATGGCGGAGCGCCCACGACGAGTCCGTTGCGATTATCGCTACAACCTGGTTGGCCTGCGCAATGACCAGGAGCCACAGGTCCTCGAAAGCGTGCCCTCGAGCGAGTGCAGAGAGGAGGTCGTGGGGCGGGGACGTGGGGTCCCTGACGTGCAGCTGAGGGGCCCTTGGTGGCGGCCATTTCGGGGTGGGTGCGAAGGCGGCGGTGAACAAAGCTTCGGTCACGTTCCGATGTGAGCTTTGCAAGTGCGGAGAGCCGCTTAGCGAGGCCGTCGTGGTCGGAGCTCAGGTCGGGGGCGTTGTGCGCGGTCGTCGGGTCGATTCGCGCTCCGAGCCGTCCGAGTTCGATCAGCAGCGGCACTGTCGCCATGCCTTGTTCGGTCAGCGAGTACCTGCCCTGCTTGCCGCGAGTGACGTCGTCTTTGGTGAGGAAGCCCGCTGCGACGAGATCGGTCAGTCGACGTGAGAGCACGGGGGCGCTGATGCGCTCTCGCCGCCGGTGAGCAGGTCGCGGAAGGAGCGCCGGTCGTGCAGGACGATGTCACGCAGGATCAGCAGGCTCCACCGGTCGCCGAGCATCTCGAGGCTCCGATTGATCGGACAGTGAGCGGGGCTGGGGAATCATTGGGCCTCCTCGCAGGTGGTTGCATTTTGTTATCGCCTACTCTACTCTGGTTTTCAGCTAGTAACACATTGCAACCAGTTGCCGGGTTTCACGGCATGGGAAGGACGTCGTGAAAGCTTTTGTTCTGGAGGGATACGGTCAACCACTGCGTGCCATCGACATGCCGGTCCCCAGAACGGTCCGCGCTAGTGCTCGTGAGGACGATTGCCTCCGGTGTCAATCACGCCGATGAACGCACCCGTGTCGGTGAGTTCAAGGCCGTTTTTCGTCTCGATCTGCCGAAGGTGATGGGCGGGGAGCTTTCCGGCGAGGTGGTTGCCATCGGGGATCAGGTCACGGAGTTTGCCGTCGGGGATCAGGTCTACGGCTACACCGGTGTGGTTGGCATGGGAACCTGGGCCGAGATTGTCGCGGTCGACGCCGAGGCCTTGGCGCCAGCGCCTCGTGGCATTCCGCTGGCTCGAGCAGCTGCCTTGCCGGTTGTCGCGCTGACCGCATGGCAGGCCCTCGTGACGATCGGCCGACTCCAACCGGGTCAGACGGTCCTGGTTCACGGTGGCGCCGGCGGTGTCGGATCAGCTGTCATTCAGCTCGCCAAACACCTGGGGGCCACTGTCGCCACCACGGTTTCGGCGGCCAGCGCTGAAACCGTCAAGGAACTCGGCGCGGACATCGTCATCGACTACCGCAACGACGACTTCGTCGAGAAGCTGGCTGACACACCCGTTGACATCGTCGTCGACACGCAGGGGATGAGGTGAGCTTCCGGTCGCTTGAGGTGCTGCGTCGAGGCGGGATCCTGATCGGTATCGCCGGAACGCCCGACCCGGCACTGGCCGATCAGGCCGGGGCTGGGCCGCTGGTCAAACTCGCCCTGTCTGTCCTCAGTCTCCGGTTGCGTCGCCGGGCCCGTAAACTCGGTGCGCGCTACCGGTTCCTGTTCATCGAACCCGATGGTGAGGCGCTGCGCACCATTGCCCGACTCGTCGATGACGGCGTCATCAGAGCTGCTGTCGATCGGGTCCGCCCTTCGACGACACGTCCGAGGCGCTCGATCAGCTGCTGACCGGGGAGTCCGCGGCAAGGTCCTTGTCACCACCATTCCGGAAGAGGTCGCAACCCATGCCTGAAAACAACATCGCCTCGGCAGAACGCGCCACCTGGATGGACTTCCGTCCCCACCCAGCACCTCCGGGTCGATGGCGAGACCATCGCGTACCGGGACCTCGGGGTCGACGGTGGGACACCGACCGTGCTGCTCACCCACCTTGGGGCCACCTCGACGAGTGGGATCCGCGCATCGTCGACGCCCTCGCCGCCGGGCGTCGCGTCATCGCTGTCGATCTTCCTGGTGTCGGAGGGTCCACGGGACGTGTTCCGCGCACCATCAAAGGCATGGCCGATGCCGCTCGGGCCTTCATCTCCGCGTTGGGTCTGACCCGGATCGACCTCGTGGGATTCTCGCTCGGGGATTCGTTGCCCAGCAGGTCGCCCCTCGAGGCCCCGGGTCTGGTTCGACGGCTCGTTCTGACTGGCACAGGCTCCCGCCGGAGGTAGGGGCATCAACCGGCCCACCGGTGCGGCCTACGTCTCACGTCGACATGGTGCGCGCAGTACTGGCCCGCACCGACGCCAAGGAGTTCCTCTTCTTCCCTCGCACACCCCAGGGCAAGGCGGCGGCACGCGACTACCTCGCCCGGATTCGCGAACGGGTCATGGATCGGGACGCCCCCATGACCCTGGGGAGCATTCCGCGCTCAGCTCGCTGCCATCAGGGACTGGGTCGTCAGCAGCCGCATGACCTGTCCAGGATCACGGCCCCCCACCCTCATCGCCAACGGCGACCACGACCGCATGGTTCCGACATCGCTGTCCGAGGACATGCGCCAGCGCATTCCCAACAGCACCGTGGTCATCTACCCTGATGCCGGCTACGGTGGTGTCTTTCACCGCTACCAGGAGTTCATTCCGACGCTGTTGGCTCACCTTGACACGTGAGATCCATGAGCCATGTCGGTTCACGGCAGAGTCGCGGGTGGAGGCCTGTGGCGGTCTGTTTCAGAGATACGAGTCGTCGATACGCGGCTCTGGCTTTCATCGCGTGAATGATCTCGACTTCACCGTCATCCCACAGCAACACGACGATTTCCAGGAGGCGGCCTGCCGTATCCAGTCCGATCCTCAATTCACGCTGCGGGTTCTCGTCGTCCAGTGGTCCGCCTGCCAGCGCTGACCGCGCGGCAGTGATCGCATCCTCGTCGCTGATCCCGTGTTGACGAGCGGACGGGGCGACGATCACGCGCGAGCCCACTCGCGCACGGCAGCCCGGATCGCAGCGGAGCGGTTCAGGCCCTCACGCTCGGCGCGCGCCATCAGCTCGGCCAGCTCCTCGTCCGAGAATCGGGTCGGTACCACCCGGGAGGCGCTTCCCGCTCGGGGTGGACGTCCCCAACGCTTCTGCAACTCCTCCACGTCATAGCCCGCTTCGGCCTCATCCCGCCCACGCCTGAACCTGAGCATCCGAGACCTCGCGTCCCTGAATCATTCGCGTACCCATGACAACAGTGTATTACGTAATACGAATGGGTTGAACCTGGAATGCGCTGGGCCGGGGGTGGTCAGGACTGCGTGGAGTAGTCCATGGGGGTGGTGACATAGGCCGGCGGTTCGTCGGGTATCACGTGGTAGGGCTTCTGCGGCAGGGCGTTGATGCGGGCCATCTCTCCTCGGTCAGGGTGAAGTCGAAGATGTCGATGTTGTCCGCCATGTGCTGCCGGTCGGGCATCCGCTCGCGACGAGGCCGAGTCTGGGTGCGGCTGAGCTTGACGGTGAGACCTTCCTGCTCTTCGAGGGCATCGGATTCTGGCGTGGGCTGTGCGATGAATACTTCCCGAACTCGGAGTTCGTCGTGCAGGAGGACTGTGCCGTCTTCGAGCAGCTCACGCGCAGCTCGTCGCTTCCTTTATTTCGTCACCGATGCGCCCTTCTTCGCGGCCCGGCCGCCCGGTCGCGCGGTGGTGCCGATCCACGACACCATGGCCCACGCGACCTTCCACCTCCTGGTCCGAGCCGGCGGTCGCCGAGAGGTTATCGATGTCTTCGAGTGGGTGGCTGGCCGCTGAGGGTGCGGGTCTGGTCCTTTTCGCGTGTCGAGCCAAGGACCAGGTGAGCGGTCTCGTGCGTTCGTGAACTGGTTCTGCTGGATGGAGCGGACGAGTTCGTACGCTATGCTCCAAGCCGTGCATGAACGTGCACGAATCTTGCGTTTTTCCCAGTGAAAGCGCTTGGCTTTTGGCTGTTCGAATGAGTCCCGGACGGCGGTGAGGGTCCCACCTCACCAGATCTCCCGTGATGGCATCGCCCAGGCGATGCCCATGACAAAAGTAGTCAGAACTGGAGTTCTGGGAGATGTTCGCCATCTTCCTGTCGGAAGCAGTCGGTTCGACGCTGCTGATCCTCCTCGGCTGCGGTGTGGTTGCCAACACCGCGCTGGCCAAGTCCAAGGGTCACGGGACCGGCTTTTTGTTCGTGAACTGGGGTGGGGCCTCGCGGTATCGTGGGTGTCATCGCCTCCGCCAAGTCCGGTGGTCACCTGAACCCGGCGGTCACCATCGGCCTGCTCATCAATGACGTCGCCCAGGGCAAGCAGCCCATGGATGCCGGAACCGTGATGGCCTACCTCGGTGGCCAGTTCGTCGGGTCGCTGCTGGGTGCCTTCCTGTGCTGGGTTGCCCTACAAGCAGCACTTCGACGAGGAGACCGATCAGGGCGCCAAGCTCGCTGTGTTCTGCACGGCACCTGCCATCCGCAACCCGCTGTTCAACCCTGCTCACCGAGATCATCGGCACCTTTCGTGCTGGTTTTCGTGGTCATCGCATCGGGTCTCTACACCACCAACACCAAGGGTGATCCGGTCAACCTCGGGTGGCTGGGTGCGTTTGGCGTCGCCCCGCTGATTGTCGTCATCGGTACCGGTCTCGGTGGTCCCACCGATACGCCATCAACCCCACCAGGGATCTGTGTCCCCGCATCATGCACGCCCTCCCGCCCATCAAGGGCAAGGGTGATTCCGACTGGAGCTATTCCTGGATTCCGGTGGTTGGCCCCATGATCGGCGGTCTGCTGGGAGGCCTGCTGGCCGCCCCGCTGCTCGCCTTCCCGTTGCAGTGATCCACCCCTATTCCGGATAGATCCCGGTGTTCCACGAAGGAGCCATCACACGACAAACCCCACACACGTACTCGCCATCGACCAAGGAACCACCTCGTCGCGCGCGATCATCTTCGACCACGACGGGCGCATCGTCGCCGTCGGGCAGAAAGAACACGAGCAGATCTTCCCCCGCGCCGGCTGGGTGGAGCACGATGCCGTCGAGATCTGGGGCAACGTCCGTGAGGTCGTCGCCCAGGCTCTCGCAAAGGCGCAGTTGAACAAGAACGATCTGGTCGCGGTCGGTATCACCAACCAGCGCGAGACCACCCTCGTGTGGGACAGGAAAACCGGTGATCCCGTCTACAACGCCATCGTCTGGCAGGACACCCGCACCCAAAAGATCGTCGAGGAACTCAGCGGCGAGCAGGGAACCGACCGGTACAAGGAGCTCGTCGGGCCGTTGCTGGCCACCTACTTCGCCGGGCCGAAGGTCAAGTGGATCCTCGACAACGTCGAGGGCGCCAGGAACGCGCCGAGGCCGGTGACCTGGTGATGGGCACCATGGACACCTGGGTGCTGTGGAACCTCACCGGGGTGTGAACGGTGGTGTCACGTCACCCGATGTCACCAACGCCTCCCGTACCATGTTGATGAACCTCAAGACCGACTGGGACCCTCGCCATCGCAGCCGACATGGGCATTCCGATGTCGATGCTGCCGGAGATCAAGTCGTCTGCCGAGGTCTACGGTGTGTGCCGTCCGCAGGGTCTCCTGGCCGGTGTGCCGGTGGCGGGCATCCTCGGTGACCAGCAGGCCGCGACCTTCGGGCAGGCCTGTTTCGAGAAGGGTATGGCGAAGAACACCTACGGCACCGGCTGTTTCATGCTCATGAACACCGGCGAGGAGATCGTCCCTCCAAGAACGGGCTGCTGACGACGCTGTGCTACAAGATCGGCGACGCGAAACCCGTCTACGCGCTGGAGGGTTCCATCGCGGTGGCGGGGTCGCTGGTGCAGTGGCTGCGCGACAACCTGCGGATGTTCGACTCCGCCCCCGAGGTCGAAAACCCTCGCGGCGACGGTCGAGGACAACGGTGGCGCCTACATCGTGCCCGCATTCTCGGGTCTGTTCGCCCCTCACTGGCGAGCCGACGCGCGCGGCGCGCTGGTGGGGCTCACCCGCTATGTCAACCGCGGCCACATCGCCCGTGCCGTCCTGGAGGCCACGGCCTTCCAGACCCGCGAGGTGCTGGACGCCATGGAAGCCGACTCGGGTGTGAAACTGACCGAGCTGAAGGTCGACGGCGGCATGACCGCCAACGACACCCTCATGCAGTTCCAGGCCGACCAGCTCGGCGTCGACGTGGTGCGTCCCGTCGTCGCGGAGACCACGGCGCTCGGTGCGGCCTACGCCGCGGGCATCGCCGTCGGTTTCTGGAGCGGTGAGCAGGACGTCATCGACAACTGGGCCGAGGACAGGCGCTGGGGCGCGGAGATGGACGAGGCCGAACGCGATCGCCTGTACCGCAACTGGAAGAAAGCCGTCACCAAGACCTTCGACTGGGTTGACGACGACGTCGAGGAATGAGCTGATCACGCACGCACTGCGGTGCTTCGCCCCGTGCGGTCCCGGCATTGGGACGGCGCGGGGCGAAACCTTTCTCGACGACGTGAACACAATGCGCTCCCGCATCATGAAAATGCGGGGAGCGTTCATGCGCACTCCCGGGACCATTGACGTATTCATCCCACCCGGGTGAGTGGTCCGGCTGCCTGGCATCGGGTTCGGACACGTCGTCGCAGGTGATCGGTCGCAGGGGGTGCTGCGATTCTGGTGTGCCATGAGGTGAAGGGACAGTGTGTGATGGCAGTGATGAGTGGTCGTTGGCGCACGTTTCTTGGCTCGTATGTTCTCTCGATTGCCGGGGACCGGTGGCTCGACACCGCGGTGCCCACCTTGTCGCTGTTGCTTTTCGGGGATCTGCAGGGGGCTGCGCTGTATCTGTGGAGTTCCGGATGTGCGCGTCCACTGACCAGTTGGGGCGCGGGACGGTGGTGTCGCGGTGGCCCGCCTTTCCATGGCTGGGCGGGAAGCAACCTTCTGACAGGCATCGCGATGGCCGGCCTGGGCCTGGTGTTCATGAGCGAGGCCCGGTATCGGTGGTGCGGGTGGGGGTCATCGTCGTGGGGGTCCTGCTCGGGCGGCGGCCGGCGTTCAGACGGTCGTGTTCGGGGCCACCGTCAAGGCCGTGGTGCCGGCGTCATGGATGGGGCGCGCGCAGGCCCAGCTCCGAGATCGCCGACTCCTGACCAGCTCTCGTGGCGCCGCTGTTGGCCACCTGGATGCTCCTGTCATGGCAGCCCGGACTCGCGCTGGTGGTCGCGGGCCCCTGTACCTCCTGGTGGCAGCCTTGAGATGGCGCTACGTGATCGTGACGTTGGTTCAATCCCGACCGCGACCGCGGGGTCGTCGGGGGCTGTCGTGGTTCCCGGTGCCTTTGCGAGGGCAGGGAACGTCGGCACGTTTCGGCTGCGGTGCTCACCGCGTCGTTGCTGACGATGCTGTGCGTGCCGGTGGCCTCGGCCCGTCTGGAAATTCTTGGGTTTGTCGCCGGGCCTGTCCGATAGTGATCGCCGCCACCGCTCGGCGGCATCCCGGCGGCGCTCATCGCGGGCGCGCTCATCCCGCGAATGGACGCATCGCGGCTTGTCCTGGTCGTACCGCTCCTCGGGGCGCTTGTCTCTGGTGGGTCTGCATCTCAGTTCGAGCCTGCCACTCAGCCTGGTGCTGGCTGCTGGCTTCGATGCCTGTGCTTGCTGGGCTTCGTGGTGACCCGGGACCGCCCGTACCCAAGGCGAGGAGGCCTCGACCTGGTACGGATCGCAGCCGTCATGTCCGTGCTTGAGCTGCTGTGTCCACCCTCGCTGGGGTGATGTTGCTGGGCGTCACCGACCTGTCTGGGCAGGTGGCGGTGCTTGCCGGTTGTCTGCTGTGCGTTGCGGCCTGCGGGCCTCGGCCCACCCATTGACCTCTCCAGGCCATCCGAGCCGGATCTTCCGGGCGGGTGACGAGAGCGTCGAGAACCGTTTCCTGTGCCCGGGGACGTGGGATCATGGCTTCATGTCAGACACTCCCGAGCTCACACCTGCCGAACCGCGACGCGTCGTCGTCGGGGTGGCTGGTTCCATCGCTGCGTACAAGGCCCCTTCGTCATCAGAGCACTTCGGGAGGCCGGGCACGAGGTCAAGACGGTGCCCACCGAGGCGGCGCTGCGATTCATTGGGGCTCCCGCGTTGGCGGCTGTTTCCGGCGCTCCGGTGTCGTCGGGCGTCTTCGATGATCCCGCCGCGGTCGAACACGTCGCGGTGGGGAGGCGGGGAGCTCGTGGTGGTCGCCCCCGCGTCGGCGGATCTGCTGGCCCGTGTCGCGGCGGGACGGGCCGACGACCTGCTCACCGCGACGATCCTCACCACCACCGCGCCCGTGATGCTGGCCCCCGCCATGCACACCCAGATGTGGCTCAACCCGGCCACCCAGGAGAACGTCGCCACGCTGCGTCGCCGTGGATTGACGGTGCTCACCCCCGACTCCGGGCGCCTGACGGGCAAGGACTCCGGGATCGGGAGGCTGCCCGGAGACCGACCGGATCGTCACCGAGGCCTTGGCCTTGCTGGAGAGCTCGGATGTCGAGGGCAGACCCAATGGACTGGAGGGTCGGCACGTGGTGGTCTCGGCGGGCGGCACCCGCGAACCGATCGACCCGGTGCGGTTCCTCGGGAACCGTTCCTCCGGGCGGCAGGGGCTGCGCCATCGCGCGGGCCGCAGCGATCCGTGGGGCGCGCGTCACCTCGCTGCGGCGCACGTCGATGCCGGCCCTCCTGGCCCAGCTTCCGACCTCCGTCGAGGTGGTCCCGGTGACCACGGCCCTGGAACTTAACGACGTCGTGCGACACCTCTGCGCCGACGCGACGTCGTCATCATGGCCGCCGCGGTCGCGGACTCACCGGCCCGCCACCGTCTCGACCGCGAAGATCAAGAAACACGGCCTGGACGACGACGAGACGGGCCCCGTCCCGCCGCCGGTGATCACCCTGGTGGAGAACCCCGACATCCTGGCCGGACTGGTCGCAGACCCGCCCCGAGGCGAGAACGGACGGACCCTCGTGGTCGGTTTCGCAGCGGAGACCGGTGATGAGAACGGCGATGTCCTGAGTCACGGGGTCGCGAAGGCGTGGCGGAAGGGCGCCGACCTCCTGGCGGTCAACGCCGTCGGTCCCGCCCTCGGGTTCGGGGACGTACCCAATGCGGTCGTGGTTCTGACGCCCAGGGTCGCGAGGTGATCCGGGCCTCCGGCAGCAAAGACGACGTGGCCAGGGTGCTGGTGGACCTCATCGCCGAGCGCCTGGAAAAACGACCGATCACTGATCCAACCGTGACCGCCAGCCGGCCCTGCTTCAGGAGACGGCGATCCCACTTCAGAGACGACTCTTGGCGGGGCCCCACATGGCCCGGTGAGACAGCGGCTCAAGGTCGATCGCCATGTCGGCGATGACCTCAGGTCCTTCTCGGAAGGTTTCGAGACGATCCAACGGGTCGGCATGGCGTCCTCGTGTCGGGTCACCAGATGGGGCAGACGCGCCATGAGATGCTCGAACCACACGATGTACAGCCGGGTGTCGGAGACGCGGAAACCCACCTGGTCCACGAGCGGAATGCTGGTGGTTTCCAGGTCGCAGGAGACGGCAGTCCACGTGAAGAAGTGGTCGTCCTTCACAGCCGCCTCGAAACCAGCGATGTAGTCCGCCGCTTCGGGAGGAGAACTTCTCCAGTTGTGCCCTGGCATCTCTGCATGGGCGTTGCGTTCGGCTCGGAGTTTCAGCATTGTCAGGCGGCGCTGGATCTCCGGTGAAGCCGGGGGCAGATACTGCGCCACCCTGCCGTCAACCAGCTTGTGGGGGACCGGATGAATGCTCGCGATCATCGACGAGGGGTTCGAGATCATCCAGCAGGGTGGCCCAGGCAGGCGAGGCCGAGTTGATGAGCAACAGGTCATTCCGCAGGGCCGGAATCACCAGCCACGGAGTGTCCGTGGTGCGCTGGTAGTGGTTCAGAGCATCGGCCAGCACCTCGGTGTGCGCGAACCAGGAAGCCTGATAGAGCGTGGGGTGGTGAAGGCCACTACGTCGGGAGCCGTGTGGAAGGGCTTTGACCAGCGGCGGTTGTGAGAGGTTCGCCAGATTGATGCAGGCTCGCTCGTAGTCTCGCCACGTTCTCTGGGCTGCGGTCCGCCGGGAGATCGCTGTTGCTCGGGAACTGGATCTGGCTAGGGGTCGATCGCTCAACCCCATACCGATGAACTCGAGTGAGCCGATCCCACAGCGGGGTGTGGAACTTGCTGTGAGGCATGAAGTGAGTCGACGCTTCGCACCACCGGGACCGCCTGCTCGATGTCAATTTTTCCAGGCGGCTCCTCAATCGCCCAGCTATTGACGAACTGTTCGAGACGCTTTCCTCCATTCCTCGCGCGACTCTTGCCAGGCTTCTGGTCGAACAGGCCGAGGGCCATCCCGGCCTCCCCTGCCGCCGTGGAACTTCACCTGGACCATGCCCGCCCGGGTGAACTCTTCGGGTTGCTCCAAGGGAACCTCCGCCACCACCGGGTAGCGACGCAACAGCTCACGAATGTCCTCGATCTGCATGCCTCAAACCTACGTTCTATCCGAGGCAGGCGTTGTTCGACTCGTCATTACTGTTTTCGTGATAGCCCGGGACTTTTCCGGCGAGTTCTCCGGAGCGCCACGGGTTCTGCTGCTGGCTGCAAGACCTGCGGTCATCAGCCCCGGATCACCAGCTCTCCCCAGTCTCCACAACCGTTTTGAGGCCGCTGAGTACGAACATCCAGGCTGCTCCGACGTTCTTGGCCGTGTTCGGGGAGCCATCGAGGCGGTCATGGATCACGGTGAGACAGCAATGGCCGTCTTCCTGGGGTTCGATGAGCCAGGTGACGCGGCTGGCAGGTTCGTCCGCCGAAGGTGGGTGATAGAGCGAACGCCAGGTGATCACGAATCTGTGGACAGGGTCCGCTTCAGCACCTCCCCGTCGACCAGGGGAGCGTCACTCGAGCGATAGACGCACGGTGAGCCGGGTTCCGTGGTCGTGTCGATGCTGGACCCATAGAAGTAGCGACGGGTGAATTCGGGTTTCGTGATGGCCTCCCAGATTGCTTCGGGAGCAGCCTTGATGAAGATGCGGTGCACCTGTGTGGTGGTCATGAGTCCTCCAGATCTGATTTCAGCTCCATCAGAGCGGATGCCTGGTGGGCGGTGTATTTGTCGATCCAGCGGGCATGGATCTGGTGGATCGGAATGGGGTTGAGGAAGTGCCGTTTGACGCGTCGTCGCGCTGCGTGGTCACCAGACCTGCTTCTTCCAGGATGTGCAGGGTGTTTTTGCGATGCCGAACCGTGTCATTTCGAAGTCCTTCTCCAGTTCCTTTTGGGTGAGTCCCTCTTCGGCGAACAGCCGGTCGAGCAGCATGCGTCTCGTGGGATCCGCCAAGGCCTTGAACACCTCGTCCATGTCCACCCCGAGAAAATATGTGACTTAATGGTCACGTGTCAAGGGAGGTGTGAAGGGTGTGGATCCGTTTCCTGCTTGCTGCTTGTGCGCGCTCCAGAGGCGATGGATGCAAGGAAACAGGTGAATGAGGACCTTCTTGAACTCGGCTCACTCAGCTACGGGGAAGGGGCGTGCGTTGGTTCAACCAGCTTCCCGCAGCTTCCCACATAACTTCCCAGGGTGTTAAGTTAAGTGGGAAGCTGGGCGGGAAGCATGGATGAAAAGAGCTACGTGAGCTCGTGGAGCGACTTCGCCTGGTGGGTGCGGATCGGCAGCGTGCGGAGGTCAAGAGTGGGGTCGAGAAAGCGGTGCTGGAGACCCTGAGCGCCTTCTCCAACGGAGCAGGTGGCACCATTCTGGTGGGGCTGGAGGGACGCGGGAGTTCCCTGCCGGTGCCCGGTTTCGACGCGATGGCCCGGCAGGGACGCGTTGGCCTCCCGCCGGGTGTTCACGTGTTGGTTTTAGTCGTTGAGCCTGATTTCCCGGTCGCAGTGGGCTATCACCCTTGCTCCCCGGTAGGTAGTCTGGACCTGGAGCATTGAGGAGAAGAGGTTCGTCATGGCCGATAAGTTCGACGTTGAGGAGCGCTGGCCTGAGCTGTTCGTGCAGCTCGACGAGCATCAACGCCGCGCCGTGGTGCAGTCCCTTGCCTCTGGCTGGCACGAGGGTTTTCACCCCGACGCGTGAGGACGTGGAAAACCCTGACCGACTTCTCCCGAGGTGCGATCGACTTCGAAGAATATCTTCGGCGAGCTGACGCAACTGCGCTGCGGACGGTCGGAATTGCCCCTGTTGGCGGGGCATGACGCTGAGGTTCGACAGCTGGGAGTCGTACTTCTGCCCGGAGACATTCGATCCGGTGACCGGCAACGGTACGCTGAAGAATCTTCTTGATGAACACAACGCGACAGTGCTCGCACGACGTGAAAGTACGTGCGCACATCGGTGCGAACCCATCAGATCGGGACCGGAGCCGTGGCGATCGCTCGAACCTACGACGCCGCCCATGTGCGAGCGATTCATGGGTATTTGTTCCAGGATGTCTATGGAGTGGGCCGGCCAGTACCGAACTGTGAACATATACAAGGACATTTCCACCTTCGCCGACGTGCGGTCCGGTCAGGTGGATCGTTACCGGCCGACATGCACCGCATCGTTTCCGATACTCCATGGGCGCGGTTGGATCGCGACACTTTCGCGGAGCGGGCAGCGAGTGTGTCGCCTACTTCCAACCAAGCGCGCCCGTTCCCGTGAGGGCAACGGTCGCACCGGGAAGGTGCTCATGGAACACGTCGCCGAGCTTTCCCAATTCACTCTCGACTTTGCACGCGTGACCCCTGAAGTGTGGAACAACGCCAGCATGCTCTCTGGACCGGACCTGGGGGGCTACGAGCCTGTGTCAGATTCGCTCGTGCCCGTGTTCCGTGTAGTGGCCCAACCCCGTAAGAGCGGCTCACCGACATCGCGGTCGTCGAACCCCGGAAGTAATAATCTCCTCAGCTGATACCACTTTCGAAACCGGCTCTAGTCGTTGAGCCTGACCTCCCGGGATCGCAGTGGGCGATCACCGCCGGGTCGTGGGTGATCACCAGCATGGGGATGCGTTTCCTGATCTCGGCCAGGACCTCGCAGATGGCGTCGCGGGTGGTCGCGTCCAGGCTGGAAGTCACCTCGTCGAGCACCAGCAGCCGCGCCCCCGAAACCAGGACCCGGGCGATCGCGAAGCGCTGCAGTTGGCCTCCTGACAGCTGTCTCGGATGACGGGTTTCCCAGCCGGGTGGCAACCCGACCAGTTCGGTCGCCTCCTCGACGCCCGTTCCTGCCCCGCCGAGCCGTACTTCCCTGGCATGGGCGCGTGCCAGGGACCGCCCGAGCGACCACGCCGGGTTCACTGACGTCGCGGGATCCTGGGGCACTCCACCCGATCGTTCCGCGCGCCGAACGGGGCCAGTCGTCCAGTCGCGCCGGCAGGGGCCGTCCCGGCCACGCTCACCTCGCCGTCGCGCCTCGGCCAGAGCCCGACGAGGGTTCGCGCCACCGTCGACTTGCCCGACCCGGACGGGCCCGTCAACGCCACCGCCTCCCTTTCGAGAATGTCCAGGTCCAGGCCGGTCACGGGGGATCGGCCAGCCCGGGCGCGCCCGCCGTCAGGACCGCACGCACAACACAGGCTCCCGCGTCCCTCGTGGTCCATCGTTCCGCGGCGCTCCCGGGCGGTCCGCGGCCACGACTTCCCGCGCCGGGACGCCGTCGGTGAGACGCCCGTTGCGCATCTCCACCACTCGGCTGGTCAGGCGCGCCGCCACCGCGGGGTCGTGGGTGATCACCAGCAGGGTCGCGTCCAGTTCCGCCACGAGCCGTTCCACCAGGCCCAGGGCGGCGTCGACGGCCGACGGATCGAGCCCGGCGGTCGGTCTCGTCGAGCACCAGCAGCTCGGGGCGGCGTGCCAGGGCGCGGGCCAGCGCCACCCGCCGCCGCTGCCCGCCCGACAGTTCCGCCGGGAAACGGTTCAGGAAATCGCGGGCCGTCGGCAGTCCGAAGACCTCCAGAGCCTCGTCGCGGAGCCGCTGCGCATCCTCACGCGGACCCCGCGACAACTCCGTCATCAGGTATCCGATGCGGCGGGTCGGGGTCAGCGCCCCGGCCGGGTCCTGGTCCAGCCGGGCGACGCGACGCCGCAGCCCCTCGCAGGGCCCCGGGGAGGCCAACCGGGCTATCGGCGACGACGGGCACGTCCAGCACCGTCACGTTCCCCGCCGCCAGTTCCAGACCGGGCGCGATCGAACCCAGCAGGGCCAGGGACAGGGTCGACTTCCCGGAACCGGATTCCCCTACGAGCCCGACCCGCTCGCCCTGCTCCACGGTGAGGGCGGTTCCATCCAGGATCGTTCCGGCGACCGAATGGATCCGCAGGTCGTCGACCCGCACGGCTGGTTCAGTCACGGCGACCTCCGAGGGCATCAACGAACAGGTTCACGGGCACCGTCAACGCCACCATCGCACCCAACGGGGCCAGCACCGCCCACGGATTGAGCCCCAGCCCGTCGAGGTTCCGCGACACCATCGTCGGCCACAGGAACCCGGACTCGGCGGCGGTGGTGCCCAGGAAGAGATGGTGGGACATCAGGTAGAGGGCGGTGATCGTCGCCAACCCCAGGTCGGGCCAGGACGGGACGCAGCAGCACCGGCACCACCTCCCGGACCAGCGCCACCGACGTCCCTGTCGCCGGCCACCCGGGCCTGTTCAGAAGGCCGCCCCAGCAGCGGCTCCGCGGTCGCCCGGTAGTAGCGGGACGTGAACGGCAGGGTCAGGGCGGTTGCGATCGGGATGGTGGCGTACAGCGACGCCCCGCGCGCTGATAGACCACCAGCGAGGCCACGATCATCGGTGTCACCAGGACGACATCCAGGACGAACCGCGCGAACCATGCCCCCGGGCCCGGGTGGCGAGCCACAAACCAGCGGCCAGCCCGACGCCCTGCGAGACCACCGCGGTCAGGAGGGCCGCGATCAGCAACGCCCGGCCGCCCTCCAGGAGCTGGGGCAGCACCGGCCGCCCCAGGTAGTCGTGTCCCAGTCCGCCCGACCGCCCACCGAATAGGCGAAGGACGTCGTGGCCGCGGAATTCCCGGTCGCCGGCGCCAACCACGGGGCGACCATGGTGACAAGCACCACCAGCAGGGTGATGCCGCCCCAGATCCTCGCCGAAATGCTCACCTCACACCACCGCAACCATGCGTTCCTGGCGCGCCGACAGCGCATCCGCGACGGTGAAGGCCACCACCGCGACCACCATCATCAACGCCCCCGCGGCCATCACCACCGGCACCTCCCTGTCCCCGACGGCCCGCACCAGCGCGAACCCCTAGACCGGGGAAGGAGGTCACGGTCTCGACCACCACGGCCCCACCCAGCAGGGTAGGGGATCGTCTGCGCGAGCAGCTGCAGGGACGCCGGAGCCACCGACGGCAGCAGGTGCCCGGACAGCACCCGCCGCCGCGTCAGGCCCGCCAATTCCGCCTCGCGCACGTAGGGCGCCGCGGCGTGGGCGGCCACCAGGGCCTGGATGCGACGGGTCAGGGACGCGGAACACACCAGCCACAGCGACAGCGCCGGCATCACCAGGCAGACGGGGTTCTCTCACACCGTGCGACCCGCGCCAGGGCACCGACAGCACCGGCAACCAGCGGGTCCACACCGCGAGGACGGCCAGCAGCGCGATCGCCACCACGAACTCCGGTATCGCGGCGGTGGCTACCGAGATCCCCGCCAGGAACCGGCTGACCGGATGTCTCGGACGCGCTCCGGTGACGACCGCGACGGGCAGGTGACCAGCACCAACCCCAGCAACACCACCGCGGCCAGGCTCAGCGACGCCAGGGCCGGTTGCGCGATCGTCTCCGCCACGGGCCGGGACGTGATGAGCGTGGTCCGGGATTCCCCGCAGGATGCCCGACACCCATTCCAGGTAGCGTTCCAGGACGGGCCGGTTCAGGCTCATCCGTGCCCTGGCTGCCTCCACCGCGGCGGCCCCGTTCCTCGAGGCGCTCGCAGTTGCCGCATCCCCGGGCAGGGCCTGGACCAGCAGGAACAGCAGAAACAGAGGCCGCCAGGGCACTGGGCCGCGGAGCGCGCCAGCCGCCGCAGCAACCAGCCGGTGAAGGCGGGTCGCTGCGGCGACGCGTCGATGGTTCGTCCCAAGGTCGGATCAGCCGACCGGGTTGAAGGTGGCCTTCGTCAGCCAGGGAACCGCCTGGGCGGAGCTGAAATTCTCCAGCCCAGCCCGGTACGCCGAGACCTGCTTCTGGTAGCCCCAGATCAGGTCACCACCCTGAGTCGTGGATCTCCTTGCTGATCTCGCCCACCAGCTTCTTCTGTTCGGTCGTCTCCAGGGTGGCGGTGGCTTTCGTCGGGTTCTGCTGGACCGTCTCGGAGGTGAAACCGGACAGGTTGAAGGGATAGTCGGGCATGACCTGACTGCGGAACTCGGTGATGGGGTTGCGGTTGATCCAGAAGGCGGTCGCCGCCTGCGCCTGGTGCAGCTCGGCAGGGTTGCTGTAGTAGGTCTGCGGGTCGCGTTTGTCGACGGTGACCTGTACCCCACCTCGGCGAACTCCTGGGCCATCAACTCGGCTGAGGCGACCATGCCCGGCATGACGTCGGCTGCGACGATTGTGAAGGACGTGACCCCCTTCTCCGCGAAGATACGCTTAGCCTCCTCTCTGTTGGCCACAGTCTGGGCGACGTCCTCCGGGTAGTTGTCGTAGCCCCTTGCCGAGCATGTCGTTGGCGACCTCACCGGTGGATCCGAGGACGGTGGTTACCAGCTTGTCCCGGTCCACGGCAAGCTTAGCGGCCCGCCGTACCTCCGGGTCGTTGAAGGGGCGCGATGCGGGTGTTGAGGGCCAGCTCCAGGGCGGATGCGGACTCCAGGGTGGGCTCGGCCACCTTGACGTTGGGAGCCTCGGACAGGGTCGTGAGGGCAGCCGAGTTGGGAGGCCGGTGGCGAGGGTCGATCTCGCCGGTGCGCAGGGCGTTGGCCTGGGCCGTGGAGTCGAGGATCGGCACCATCGTGACCTGCAGGATGGACGGGGTGCCGTCCCAGTACTTGTCGTTGGCGTGCAGCTGGTAGCCGGTGCTGGGATCCCCTTGTCGACGACGAAGGGGCCGGCGCCGATACCGGTGAACTGGCCCTTCGGGGCAATGGCGAGAACATGCCCAGCGAGATTCGAGGAAATCGGAGGCGGGTTTCTTCAGCTTCAGTGTCGCCGTCGACCGGATGCGCTGGAGGCCTCGAAGTCGATGTCGGAGTACAGGCTGGCGTAGCTGGGGGACTGGGCGAAATGGGAGGAATCAGGACGTCTTGCCCGGTGGCGGCGGTGCCGTCGGAATAGCCAGGCCGTCGCGCAGCGTGACGGTCCACTCATCGGCGGTGGCGTTGGGTTCGATGGACTTGGCCAGGGACAGCGCCGCCCCCTCTGGTCATGATCGCTAGGGAGTCGTAGACGTTGAACGCCAGCAGCATCGAACCCGGTGAGGATGCGGTGACCGGATCGAGTGAATCGGTCGGGGCGAAGAGCGCCCCGATCCTGACCGGCTGGGAGGCGCCCGAGGCCGACGGGGAGCTGCCGCCGGAACCGGAAACGCATCCGGTCAGTCCCAGGGCGGCAGCCACGATGACGCGCCCAGACGCAATCTCAAGGTTTCATCATTCCTGCTTTCTCGTGTTGCTGTTCGGTTTCTTTGACTCGGATTCAGACCAGGGGACCATCCGCTGGCGCTGCTCCGGTACTGCCAGAAGTCGCGGTAGGGGCCATCGACGCCCACCAGGTCCTCGTGCCGGCCCTGCTGCGCGATCCGGCCATCGGCCCCAATACCACCACCTGGTCGGCGGCGGCGATGGTTTCCAGCTTGTGGGCGATGACGATGAGGGTGGAGGGCGCCTCAGTTCCTCCAAGGCGACCACGATGTTCGCCTCGTTCTCGGCATCCAGGGCGCTGGTGGCCTCGTCGAGAGCACGATGGGTGCCCGTTTCAGCAGGGCACGGGCGATGGAGACGCGCTGCCGTTCACCACCGGACAGGGCCCTGCCGCCCTCACCGACCCGGGTCTCCCAGCCACCGGGGAGCCGTTCGACGATCTCCGTCACCCCGGCGAGGGTCTGCGGCGTGGCGCACCTCGTCGTCGGTGGCGTCCTGGCGGCCCAGGCGGATGTTGGCCTCCAGGGTGTCATCGAACAGGTAGACGTCCTGGAAGACCATCGACAGCTGCGACATCAGGTCCTCGGTGGTCAGCTGCTTCACATCCACCCCGCCAACCCTGAGCTGCCCGGAGTCGACGTCGTAGAACCGTGCGACCAGACGGGCGATGGTGGTCTTGCCGCTGCCGGAGGGGCCGACGAGGGCGCACATCGAACCGCTGGGCACCATCATCGAGACCCCGCGCAGCACCGGCACGCCGGCCTGGTAGCCAATCGACGTCGACCAGTTCGACGCGCTGCCGTCGGAGGGCACATCGGGAGGGTGTCGGGTTCGGGCAGCACGGGGAGTCCATGACCTGATCGATGTGGTTCATCATCTGTCGGCGCTCCTCGAAACCGATCATCATGGCCCCGACGTCGCTCAGCATCGTCATGAACCGCAGGCACATGCCGATGGTGACGATCGCCTGCAGCGGGGCGAGTTGCGACGACAGCGCCAAGGTGGCGGACAGGACGATCATGGAGATCACCACGAGCTGGGCGAAGGCGCCGTTGACCATGTTGCCGACGGCCTCCCACCAGAAGGCGCGCCGCGAGTCGCGGTGGTTGTTCTCGAATGCCGTCCTGAGGCCCGGCGGGTTCGGTGCGTTGCAGGAACGCAGCGCCCCTTGGCAGCAGGGAGAACTCGATGATGCGGGCCGCCAGTTCGACCTCGGAGGGTTCGGCGATGGCCTTGCCGTGGTTCAGGATGCGCCGTCCGATGATGAGGCCCACGGTCAGCACAGGAGCCGCGCAGGTCAGCAGCAGGCCGAGCCGCCAGTCCCAGAACCAGGCGCCGATCCCGATCACGACGCAGGCGGCCGCATCGACCCGCAGCTTGTACGAAGTGCGCCACCGACTGCGACAAGGACATCATCTCCTGGCTGGCCATCCGCGACATCCAGCCCGCCGACGACGGGTCGAACCAGGACAGGGGCAGCCTCGCGACCTTGTCGCCGATGCTGTGATGGACGCTCTGCATGAAACCGAGCGCACCCAGGTACCCGGTGCGGGTGCCTATGAAGTCGATGACGAGGGTGGCGACGGCGGTGACGAGCAGAACCACAAGCCAGCCGCCGAAATCCAGCCCCCAGCTCGGGGCACCCGTGGTCAGGGCGACGGATGTGGGGAGCAGAGCCAGCAGCGCGAACCCGGTCAACGCCCCGGCCACCACACCGATGGTCAGGCCCGTGGACAACTGCCGCCACTGGGACGGTGTCATGAGACGGCGGTAGCGGGGCAGCAGCGCGTTGCGGTCGATGTCACTCATCGCGGGTCCTCCTTGGGTGAGGCGGTGAGTAGCTCGCCGCTCTGGCGCAGCAACGCCTGGTAGTGGGGTTCGTCGAGCAACTCCTCGTGGAACCGACCGCCTGGATGCGTCCTCGGTCCATCACCACGATCCGGTGGGCTCCCCGGATGGCGGCGGGCCGGTGGGCGATCACCAGCACGGTGCGTCCCTTCACCAGGGTGCTCAAGGCCTGCTGGATCTCGGCCTCGGACTCCGGATCCGCGAAGGCGGTGGCCTCGTCGAGGAGCAGCACGGGGGCGTCGACCAGGAGCGCCCTGGCGATCGCGATCCGCTGCTCCTGCCCGCCGGACAGCGAGGTGTCGGTGCCGATGACGGTGTCGTAGCCCTCGGGAAGCGACATGACGAAGTCGTCGATCCTGGCCATTCTCGCGACTTCCGGACCTCGTCGAGACCCGCCCCCGGACGGCCCAGGGCGATGTTGTCGCGGACGGTGGCCCGCAGCAGCTGGGCGTCCTGGAGCACGAACGAGACGTGCGAGTAGAGGGTCTCCTCGGTTAGCTGCCTCAGGTCGACGCCCCCGAGTCGGATGCTCCCGGAATCCGGGTCCGCGAAACGGGCGATCAGCGTGGCCAAGGTCGATTTGCCCGGAACCTGAGGGGCCGAGCAGGGGCCGTCACGGTTCCTTCCTCCAGGTGAGACTGACATCGTCGACGGCGAGGGTCTGGCCGTAGGAGAAGGTGACGTGGTCGAGTTCGACGGTGCACCCCTGGGGGATCTGCGAGGTCTCGGGGTAAGGCAGGACGGGGGTGTCGAGGATGGCGCACAGCCGGATCGCCGCTGCCCCGGCCATCTGGTAGGACCAGGAGATCGACGAGACAACCTGCACGGCACCGGGGAGCACCAATGCGATCAGCGTGGCCGCTAGTACCTTGGGCAACGTGACCACCCCGGCCTGCATCAGCAGGGCCCCGCCCCCAGGTTCACCACGAGCGGCAGTGGAATGGAGATCCACGCCATGGAATGCAGCTGACCGAGACCAGGGGAAGCGCCCAGGCATCGGAAGAACACGGGAGAACTCGTCGGCGGAATCCACGTGAGGCGGAGTGCGCCCTACAGACTCGCCCGAAGGCCCTTGACCACCGAGATCCCGGCGACGAATTCGGCCATGGTGGAGACTTTCGCTAGTTTCGCGTCCATCTCGCGGTCTTCTCCGGCATGCCCTTCATGGATACGGCGTATGTGGCCATGTGCAGCGGGATTAGTAGCGATGCTGAGCAGCCCCAGCCGCCAGTCCAGCCAGAACGCAAGGCAAAAGCAAGGGCCAGCGGGGTCACCACCGCGTTGAGGATCTCGACGGGGCCGTGGGCGATCACGGTGTGGACGGTGCGGGTGTCGTCCTGGACGCCCTTGCGGATCATGCCCGAGGTCGACTCGGTGAACCACGACAGCGGGGCCCGGGCCAGGGCGCTGCGCGATGCCGCGCTGCAACTGGTCGCGCAGCCTCAGGTCGGCGATGTGGGTGATGAGTAGGCCGACGAAGTACAGCAACAACTGGCCGGAGAAGGAGCCGATCAGCAGGTTGATCGCCGACCATGCCCGGTCAGCATCGACGGTGGTGCCGGCGCTGTGGGCGGCCAGCAGGAGGTCACCGAGCTGGACGAGGGCGAGGTGAGGGGCGGTCGTGAGAATGGCCGAGGCGATCACGAATACCTGTCCCAGCCGTTGCAGTCCGCGCACCGGGGCGGCCAGGCGCTTGATCGCCGCCTGCCCCTCCTCTGCCTTCCGCTTGTTCTCAGCCTAGGATCGGCCCGTTGGTCCGGTTCGACGCGCTTACGTTCCTGCGTCGTCATGAAGTGCACCTCGAAAGATTGGAAAATGGCCTTCAGTATCAATGAGGTTCACCTTAACGCCACGCTGTGGCGTGGGCAACGAGTACGTAAACCGCTTGAGATCGCATGGGAGCGCACCGGTCCGAAAACCGGGTTTCACCCACGACGACGTCGTCACCGCCGCGTTGTAGAACTTCAACGGGGAAGAGTTCACCGGGAATTGCCGGAGCAGCTCGCTCCCCAAGGACGACTGGGCGGGGTTTCCTGGACCGCGCAATCAGGTCCGATCATCGAGGGCATGGCCCAGCGGGTCGGCGGGTGAGAGCGCGGACCGGACCCGTGCGACGATGGTGACATGCCCCGGAACGATAAGGACGACATCAGGGCCGATTCGACAGACACGATTTCCGAGAAGGAAACGGATAACCTTGAGAAGGAAAACCGGATCCGGAAACGAAGGCCGAGGGATGAGGAGGTCCTGCCTCGGTGCGTCCCGGTTTTCAGGGCGCTTCAGGGTCGGGGCGTGCTCACCTTTCTGGCGGCAGTAGTACTGACCTTCGCATGGGGATGCGTGGGGAACGCGTTGATGTGCATGATCTCGTGTCGGGTGGGGTGTGGGTGCGATTCTGGTCTTCGTCTGGTCTATCGCCGCAGCGATCGGGAAACGAAGGATCGTTCCGGCGGTAATCATCAGCCTGGGGTGGGCCGCGATCGCCGTCCACCAGATGCGATCGTGGTGGACGCTCTTTGATAAAACCTCGGTTGGATGCTGCCCGTCTGTTGGTATGGGCCCTGGGTGCGTTCGGCCTGGGAATCGTCTTCGTCTTCGGCCTGTTGCTGCGCGGAATACGCGATCAGCGGAGGTTTCCGGAGGGCGGCAAGGGCGATCCCGCCGGGATCGTGTTCTCTCGTCATGATGACGACAACGCCGAGTTCGAGGATTGCCAGAAAAAGCGCGCTGGGTGGTTGTTGCGCTGATTCCCGTTCTTGTTCTGACCGGCGCGACCGTTTCGTTGCGTGCTCTGACGGACCCTCCTGCCCAGCTGACTCCTTTTTCCCACACCACGGCGGCCATGCCGGAGGGCGCACTGCCGAGTTGCCGGCCACGGTGGGGTCCACGGCTGCCTGGACGAAGGATGTTCCCAATCTGCTCGCTGTCGTCGCAGGCGCGGCGGGCTCGATCATCCCTCACCACGGATGGGGTGACGGCGCTGAGACCCGATGGAACCACCCTGTGGACCTATCACAGACAAGCCGAGTACGAAGATCCACTGATCAGTCCTGATGGTCGGCATGTTGTGCTGAGAATGTCGATTCCCGAGGTGGGTCCGGCTCCGACAATGTGATCCTGGTGCTGGATTCCTCACGGGGCAGGTGACCAGCGACACCCCGCCAGAGGAAAGAGCATTCAACTCACGGATTCTGTTGTTCTGAACGGTGACATCGCCTACGAGCTGGCCGATGGCAGCCAACGTTGAAGACTTGCCGGATGGTTTTGAGGTCGCCAACAGCCGCACCAAGTCCGCAGGACATGCCTCCGTGATCCTCCAACGCCGACGAGAAAACAGCGATCGCTCCAAAAGCCCGTCCTGCTCGTTGCCCCGACACAGACCCGTCAGCTGCCGTCGAGGTGCAGGGGTATTCCGACCAGGGATGCGTGTGGAGAACTGAGGAGGAGGGATTGTCGCAGTGAATGGGTGGGTCGCACAGTATGCGGAGGGCCTACCAGAGGAGAAGGAAATGCGTGGTGAGAAGGTTGTCGAGAGCGCCGCCATGCAGGCGGTCACACTCGATTCTCTGGCGGACTGGAAACGACGCGCCAATCTCGCTGGGCAGGACAGCCGGAGTCAACTACCGCGCATCCACTGCATCGGAGACACTCGCCCTCTATCCCGAGTACTCCCTAGAGGAGAAAAAGAGGAGAATGCTACAAGATCTTCTCCGGAAAAATCGGACAAGGGCTGGGTGGATGCTGTGTTCGATCCCGCCCGTGCCACGACTCCCCGCCTCCCAGTACGCGGGCGTGGCAGCCGCCAAGGTCGGTGACGATCGTGCGGAAGCGAGAGACCCTCTCCGGGGCGGTGGTCGTGCAGCCCGGGGACGGCTCCGACGGGGGCCACGATTCCCCATCGCGCCCGGGTCCACTTACCGTCGCTGGAATCGTATGGCAAACTCGGCTCCGGAAGAGGCAGCTGAATGCCACCCTCATGCTCCTGTCCAACTCGCTGGAAGATGCGAAAATCACGGAGATGTCGAATTCAAGAATGTGCCGGGGTCACCGTGGTTGTTTTTTGATCCAGAAGACGGAGCAAGATCGAATTACCGCCGCCTGTATGGCCTGATAGGAGGCGTGTCGTGAGACCCGGAAGTCGATCCGGTCTTTCGTTGTCGCGGGACTCTTCGTGGCGCTGCTGCTCGGGGCGTGTTCGCTGGGCCAGGGCGCCCTTCGTGTCCGAATCAGCAACCTCGACGACGCATCGGGTGCCGTGCAGGCTCCCGAGTCCACCGAGGCTGGCTGGTCCGCCGTTGTGAGCGACCTGAGGAATAGCACCGTGATTCCCGCCGTTAGCGGCCGGTCATTGTCTCTGGAAGTCGTGACCCCTGGGGAAAGATGGATAGGTCGTCCGTCAATCAGGTCGTCTCCTTGAATCCCGCGGATGGATCGGTCCGATGGGCCGCGACCATCGAGCAGCCGATGGAAAGCGGTCTTCGAGCTGTGCATCAAGAAAGATTGGAGGACGAAAAAGAAGATTTTGCGGATCCCGAAACTGTTGCCGTCAGCCCGGACGGAAAGTACGTGATGATTCAACTCGAACCGTACATGGTCAACGGGAAAGCCAAGAACATTGCCGATCAGCGCATGAACATCGTCGTCCTGGATGCCGAGACTGGCAGGAGGTCCGCACCGTTCAGGTTTCCGGTCTGGTCCTGGGACAGGCCCCTGACCAACGATTCTGGTGGTGCAGACCGCGGAGAACTATTTTCCGGCAGGCACCGGAACGCTTCACATCTATTCCCTGGAGGACGCCCGGGCCGATCCAGCGACGGTGCGTGCCGATCAATGGCTCATCGGAGCCACCGCCGACTCCGTGATGCTGGCCCAGGAAAACGTCCGAAGGGGAGGGCGTGTGGCATCGCCACGAGGATTTTCCCTACACGGTGACCCGGATGAGCACATCGGGTGAAGACCTGGGAACCCTGACGGGCATCCTCGATGTTCATCCCGGCGGTTGGGTGGAGCGTTTCAGCGACCCGGCGGTCGCAATCCAAGAACCCGGCGTGAAACAGCCCCAGGAACTGATCAATGTTGATACAGAAGCGAGCATGGACATCTCCGACATGTCCGTCAAAGACGTGATCCTCCCGACAGGGCCTGGCCTCCTGCTGGAAAGAGATGTGTGGGCCGAGAAAGGCACAAAAGAAGGCAGAATCGGGTGGATGGAAGCGCGCGCCGAGAGCAAGGACATGAATGGTGAAGATATGACGACCGTCTTTGTTGACGAAGAGTCAGGAAAAGTGGGGATTGCGGTCTTCGCAATGGGAGAGAAGTGAGGCGATAAAGTTCGTTCGCAGATGGTGCGGCGACCAGCAAACTCCTACTCGGTGCACAGCCGAGGTTGGCTGTTGATGCGCTCCATGATGGCCGATAAGGGTAAGCGGGTGTTGTCGAGTCGCTGAGCCGGTTGTGTTCGATAAGAATGATCATCATGCCCCCGAGGGTGGCGGCTTCGGACCTGTTGTTGTGCTACATCCCGGTGCCCAGGGCATCGCGGCCAGCCGCCGATTTCCTCTCCTCCGGTTCCGTAACGAGGTTTTTCCACCTGCTTGTCCGTGTGCGACCAGCTCGCAGGACCTTCCCCGCCTCGTCGATCATGCGGTTCCCGTCGTAACTCGTTGTTCCAGCTCCTCGCCGATGCTTCTGACGCCGGCGCAACGTGGAGCCATTCCTTGCGTGGTCGATGACATCTGTTCTTCAGGGCTGCTCGTGACGCGCTCGGGGTCCTCCAGCACCTGAACTTTTGGTCAGAGTTTCCCTTTGTTGTCTCCGGGGTTGGTGTGTGGTTCTAGTGTCGGTGGGATCCCGGGGCGGAGGGGCCGGTTCGGGGTGTGGCACCAATGGAGGTGTTGTGTGATGAGTCGATTGTTTGTGTGTCGCGTCGGTGTGGTCGGCGGTGATGTCGGTGCTTGTGTCGTGTAGTGGGGGTCGTCTGGTCCGGGGGTGGTGTGTCGGGGGTCCTGTTTCCTCGTCTCCGTCTTCCGAATCGCCGTCTTCTGAGGTTTCGTCTTCTCGACCGTCGAAGTCGGTGACGCCGTCGGGGCCGCAACCATCGGAGACTTTCAGTTCGAGCAACTGGAGGCAGCCAATGTTTTGGTCGAGTACTACCGAATTCGTGATGAGGTTCTCGGTAATCCTGATGCTGATTCTCAGCCTTTGAAGGACATCACTGCAGGTCAGAGCCAAGAAATACAGATGAAACATTTTGCGGAGTATCGAAGGCTTGGGCATGTGCAAACAGGGCTACGGTTGTTCACATCACGGGTGCGTCGGAGCCGGTCGAGGTTGATGGCGTGCGGATGGTGGATGTGCAGATGTGCACGGATGCTGGGCAGGTTGATGGATTGATTCGGCGACCGGGAAATCGGTGGTCATTTCGGCGGAGCGACCGCGGTATTTGCAATGGAATGTGGCCGTGGTCAAAACCGAGGAGGGGTGGAAGTTCGGGGATGCCACGAACGACTCGGCTCCGGGGTGTCCGAAATGAAACGCATGATCATCATCGCCATCATCGCTGCCTGCTTCTTGGGCATAAACAGATTCGTGGATCAGGCCAATGCCGAGGGCAGTATTCGATGCGGACAAGTAGACAGCAGTACGGGGTCCTGATGATTAAGGTCGAGGCTCCTGGGTCTGGTGGGCAGCCCGGGAAACCTGGGAAGAGCCCTGCGCGACCTTGCGGGCACACCGGTACCGGCGATACCGGTGGGGATTCTGAAGAGAAACCACCCGGACACATAGAAGGCTGCATCCGCTACGACAAGTTTGGAGCGAAATGTTTGATCTTCAAGCCATCTGAGTCTCCCGACCCACGCCCTGCGGGTGCGCCTGAGCCTGTGGTGTTGGCGAGGGTCGCGGTGGAGCGGATGGATCTTCACGCCCCAGACATCGGACTGTGGCCTGACCCGTTAGGAGAAGCTGCCTACAGGGAGGCTTATTCATAGGGGTGTTTTGGCTTTCCCAACTAACGCTTTATCCGAGGGGGATGTGGGGGCGGCTTGCCCGATCTGAGACAATTCAAGGTGTAGAAAGAAAACCCTCAGATGAAAGACAAGCCGCTGCCGTGAATACTACCACGATCCTTGAGCGTGATCAGATCCTTGACCTGTGTGAACTGATCCACACATCCCGTTCCGGAAACCTTCCCGGTAGCAGGGTCCCGTGTCCTGGGTTGTTCCGCTGTATCCAGGTCACTGTGTTGACGCTCAGACACAATCTCACCCAAGAGTTACTGGCCGACATCCACACAGTTTCCCAATCCACCATCTCACGAGTGGTCACGGTTTACACTCCCTTGATCGCCGAGGCCCTCCAAGCCTGGGTGCCCGGCACGGGGACCTTGACCCGGACCGTCAGTACATCATCGACGGTAGCTCTGGCGCCTTGTTGGTCGTGGCACGACCGTCCCGAGCTGTACTCAGGTAAGCACCACACGACGGGGTGAACCTGCAAGTGGCCTGCACCCCTGGCTGGACAGCTCGCCTGGATCTCCACTGCCCCTGCCGGGTAGTGCATGATGCGAAGGCCATCAGGGAATCCGGATTCCTCACAATCCTCAATGGTCAAAGTCATATTGGGGACAAAAAGGCTACATCGGATTGGGATGATCACCCCCGTGAAGAAACCCGCCCATGGTGAACTCACCGACACCGACAGGAGAAACAACACGACCATCAACCGCGTCCGCTACCCTCATTGAGCGTGTCATCGCGAACCTCAAAAACCTGGCGTGTCCTGCACACCGATTACCGCCGCCCCTACAACACCTTCGAAACCACAATACAAGCCGTCACCGGACTCATCTTCGCCTACACCCCATGAATAAGCCCTCAGGGCATAACTATGTGGGGTGGCATAACTGGATGTGGATCAGAGACCCAGGTCCTTCCACGTGGGGCCGATCACCAAAAACCGTGACCGAAGCAGGCTATGCGATCACAGCCACCGCGGCGGTAACGAAGGTGACCTGGGAGATGGGCAACGGAGACACCAAAGTGTGCGACAAGGGAATGGAACACCTCCCCATGGCAGGAAGACGACAAACCATCACCGACATGCGGGTATGTCTACCACCAACGCGGGGACTACACGGTCACCGCGACCGCACACTGGGTGATCGTATAGAACGGGTTGGGGCAGCAGGGAACCATTGAGATGGATTTGTCGTCCTCCAGGTGCACACGAGTGTGATCGAAGCCTTTGCGGTCAATATTCCCAACGGAGGCGCCACAGTGCGCCTTCCTCGTCGCCGTCTCCGAACCCAACTGGCACCCCCGACCGCGCTGGCTCCCCGCCCCACCAACCACAACAAACACGGCTGCTGACCCTGCTGTTGAGGAACGCTGGAAGGGTTCAGAGGCGGTGGGCCGACCTCGGGGCGGGTGATCAGGTGGTGGCCCTTTCCGCGACCTCCGGAACTCAGCCGAATAACGTTCCAGCCATGCGGCGGCGAAATCATCGGACTCGGCGGTGGGCACCAGCGCCCACACCGAACCGCCGAAACCCCGCCCTCGAAGCTGGAGGCGGCCTGTGCTAGGTCGCGGGCCAGGGCCTGCATCCGGATGGTCCTCAGGCACCTGATTGCCCCAGGTTGTCGTGGGCGTTGCGGCTGGGAACGGTCGGCCAGTCTGCCGAGAACTTCGAGGTCACTGTCCCCAAGAGCGGCGACCGCCGCCGGTATCAGCTCCTCTGACCTCGACCAGGAAAGCCCGCAGTCGCGCCGACAGCGCGGGGGAGTGGGCGACGACCGCGCTGAGGCCTTCCCAGGTGTCCTCATCGCTGGCCAGGATGCCGCCGATCGTGGACGCCTCGGCGCCGGTGGCGGAGTTCCAGGCGGAGACGATCTCCCGGGTTTGCAGCGACGCCGCGTTGTACAGTTCCAGGGCCGCCCCGCTCTTCTCGGCCAGGACCCCGGAAACCCTGATGACGAAACTCCAGATCTCCGGGCAGCGTGACGGATTCACCCTCCCGGATCGGACAGAACCGGAATCGCGTCAGCCGGTCGGCCTGGCAGCACAGCATGGCGGTGTGGTCCTCGGCCGCCGAAGGTGCCGACCCCCCGCACCCCGGTCAGTGACCCGAGGCTCATGCCGTTCTCGATGCAGGCCAGGTATCCGGCCAGATCGGTGACGGAGGTGATGTTCTCCTGCCACGCGGTGCTCTCCCGGAAACCGTTGTGGTCGATCAGGGGTCAGTGCCACTGCCACCACCAGGGCTGAACTTGACGACATACCGGAGGCCAGCGGCAGCGTTGAATCGATGACCAGTCGCGCGGGACGCAACTCACCGAAGTTAAGGGCCAGCCGGTCGATCACTGTTTGCAGGTAGCCGCCCCAGTGCCCGGCGGGAAGGGCGTTGGGACGGTTGGGAATCAGGACCAGCTCCTCACCAGGTGAGGCCGTCGTGACAGCCGAGATCCCGGAGGTCGCATCCTCAAGTTCGACCGTGATTCCCTGTTCCCACTGCGGCCAGCAACGAGTTCCCGCCCGCGTAGTCGGTGTGCTTTCCGAGGACCTCCAGCCGCCCGGGCACGAACCACGCGGTCACAGGCGCACTTCCCGGGTGCGCAGGGCTTCCACCACGGACGCGATATCCCCGCGGCTCGACATGTCGAGCACCCTCGAGGTCCGCCCGAACCAGGCGGTACGGGTCGCCGTCGGCGATGGCGCGTCGCACCGCATCGGTGATCTCATACTCACCGCGCGCCGACATCGGAATGGCGCGGGCAGCAGCGAAGATCGCGGGCGTGCACAGCCAGCAGTTCATGGAGATCACGGCGTCCTCGCCCAAGCGTTCCACCGTGTCCTCGTCAGGTTTCTCCACCAGCTCGGCCAGGTTGCCCTCTGCATCGGCGGTAGCCAGCGCGAATGCGGCGATGCGTTCGGTAGGAATGTTGGAGCGGTTCAGCATGCCCTCGCGGGTGAAACCCACCAACGCGGAACCGGGCACCTCGTGCAACAGCTCAAGGGCCTCGGTGGGGTAGTAGTTGTCCGAGTTGAGCACCAGCACCCGGTCCTCGCCCGCGAATTCCTCCGCTGCCAGCACCGCGTTGGCGGTGCCGAGGGGTTCGGCCTGCACGGCGTAGGAGATGTTCACGCGCTGTGTGGCGAGGCCGTCGTAGTGGTCGTGGATCAGGTCGTGCTCGGGGCCTATCACCAGGCAGATCTCGGTAAAACCGGCGTCCGCCAGGGCCGAGATCACAAAGTCCAGAAAGGGACGACCGTCTAGGGAAATCATGGCCTTCACCCCGGCATCGGCGGCCCTGCTCTGCTCGGTGTTCAGTGTGACGTGCTCGGCTGCCTTGCGCATGCGTGACCCGAGACCGCGGGCGAGAATGACGGCTTTGTGTGGTGCGGCGTGCGAAACCATGCACGAAAGCCTATTGAAACTGAGCGAAATGCTCGCCTCGGGTGTTGGAAATGAGCAGAAATTTCGCAGGGAGGAAGTGGTTCCCCGCGACGGATCAGAGAATCTGGGACGCGCTGTCGAGGATCAGCGCCATGGACACCGCCCCCGGATCGATGTGACCGATGGAGCGTTCCCCATAGTGCGCCGCGCGACCGCGGCGGAGCCAGCATGCCACAGGGTGGCCTCGGCGCCCGCCCGGGCCGCTGCTGCTGCCCTGGCCAGGCTGGTGGAGGTGTCCTCGTCGCGTTCCATGGCCGCGTGCTCGAGCACGTCGACGGCGGGACACAGGGCGTCCAGTATGGTCTTGTCCCCCACCTTTGTCCTGCCTCGCGAGGCGATTCCGTCACGTCCGGCCTTCAACGCCTGCCAGATGCTGGAGACGCTGTACGGGGATTGCCAAAGCTGCCCGACGCGCAGGAAGAACGTCCCGAACAGAGGGCCCGATGCTCCGCCGACGGAACTGACCGGGGCCATGCCCACCTGGTTGAGGTACTGACGCGTGGTTGTGTCCGGGCTGGGAACGATCGTGGATGCGGTGGCCATGCCGCGTGCCATGTTCGTGCCGTGGTCGCCGTCGCCGATGGCGGCGTCCAGTCCGTCAGCTCGTCGATGCGTGCCTCGAACTCCGCGGCGGTTGATTTCAGCCAGGTGCTCAGGGCATCGGGGCTGCCAGCATGGGCGTCCTTTCCGTTTCGGGCGATCTACCCGCAGAAGCAGTCGAAGTGGAATTCAGCGCAGGCCGCGCAGGAAGTCCTCATCCTCGTCGGGGCGAGAGGGCGTGGCCGGGAGCGTGAGCTGGGACGTCCTGAAAACAACCAGGCGAGCGGGTCCAACCACCGGGACGCAGATCACGACGAACAGCCACAGCCACCGGGGCATGGCGCGTACGCGGGCTCCCTTGGTCTGCGCGAGTTCGACGACGCAGTAGATGGTGAAACATCACCACCGCGATGAACAAGAGCACCCTGAGCACGCGACAATCCTAGCTCCCGGAACCCGGTTTTCACTCCCGGTGTTAGGGGTCGCGTCGCGACCGAAAAGCGGAGGTGGTGACGATGAGCGCGGACGTGTCCCGGATGTTGGAAGGCGCAACGGCGTTGTGGCTGGCAGACGGGCCGGCCCCGCGGCTGTCGCGGGATGTGGGAGCAGTGGTGCAGACCTCTGGCACGACCGGGTCTGCCCGGCGCGTTGTGCTCTCCAGGGACGCGTTGCTGGCAGCCGCGAAAGCGGCCTGGGAACGCGTGGGAGGCGACCTGACCTGGCATCTGGCTCTGCCGGGGCGCTACGTGGCCGGCTTGATGGTGCAGGTGCGCTCGGCGACGGCGGGGAGGAGGACACCCGTAGTTCCTGCCGACCTCGAGGGGCTCGCTCCCACCGGCGACGGCGACGCCATCAGTCTGGTGCCCACCCAGCTGCACCGCGCCCTGAGGGACGCCGCCATCACGAAACGACTGCAGGCCTTCGACCTGATCCTGCTCGGTGGCGCACCTCTTGGTGCCGAACTGCGGGAACGCGCTGACGACGCGGGGTTGACCGTCGTCGAGAGCTACGGCATGTCGGAGACCTGCGGTGGGGTGGTCTGGGACGGGACACCGCTTCCGGGCGTTGGGGTCGAGCTGCGTGACGGTCGGGTGCTCATTGGTGGCCCAACCCTGTTCGACGGCTACCTGGGCGATCCCGCCGCGACCGCTGCGGTCATGGACGACGGTGCGCTGCTCACCAGTGACCGGGAAGTTGGAGGAACGGAGGCTCGTGATCACAGGACGCATCGACGACGTGATCATCTCCGGCGGGGTGAACATCGACCTGGCCGAGTGCGGGCCGCCGTGACGCGCCTCGATCCGGAGACTGCGGTGCTGGCCGTCCCGGACGCAGAATGGGGCAGGCGGGTTGTGTTGTTCGCCACGAGCGGGATCTTGCGGGTTGGCGCGATGCCCTCGCGGCCACGCTGCCCCGGACGTGGTTGCCGAGGCAGCTCGTCGTCACCTCGATTCCACGCACCTCAGGGGGCAAACCGGACCGTAGGTGTTGAACCGTCTCGTTGCGGACGGATAGCACTAGCATGACCCCATCATGAACTTTTTCCACATGGGTGGCCGGTGCCCGGCCCCGGACCCCTTCCCGCTGCAGCCGCACCCATCCTGGCGGGAGTGGCCGCGGGGCTCGGGACCGGACCCACACCGCCCCTGTGGCGTCTGATCCTGCTTCCCCTGCTCTGTCTCGGGGTGGCGCTGGCTCTTCAAGTAGGGGTCAACTACGCCAACGACTACTCCGACGGCATCCGCGGGACCGACGATGTGCGCGTCGGCCCGGTTCGGCTGACCGCATCCGGCCTGGCGCGTCCCGAGTCGGTGAAACGAGCTGCCTTCCTGTGCTTCATCGCCGCCTCAGCGCTGGGAGCCGCGATCGTTGTGATCAGCGGACACTGGTGGCTGGTGGCTGTCGGAGCCGTCAGTATCCTCGCGGCCTGGTACTTACACGGAGGTTCCCGACCCTATGGGTATCGGGGCCTCGGGAGGTCATGGTTTTCCTGTTCTTCGGTCTGGTGGCGACGGTCGGCACCACCTGGTCACCTTCGACTCGGCCCCGCCGGTCTCCCTGGGTGGCGGCTGTCGGGATCGGGGCCCTGGCCAGTGCACTTTTTGGTGGTCAACAATCTCCGCGACCTCGCCGCCGACGCGGAGGTGGGCAAACGCACCCTGGCGACCCGCCTGGGGATTCCGGAACCCGGATCTTCTTCGTGGCCCCTGCTGGGGGTGGGGCGGCTTCGGTGCTCGGGGTGATGGTGCTCAGCACGCCCTGGGCGGGGCTCGGACTGCTGGAGTTTGTCCTGGTGCTCGGACCTGCAGCGCGACTGCTGGGCGGGGCCATCGGACGTGACCTGATCGCGATGCTGCAGGCCACATCTTTCACGGAGCTGGCGATGGCCGCCGGGCTGCTGGTGGGAGCGGTGGTCGGTCGGTGATCGTCTTCGACATTCCCCTGCGGGTTCCGTTCCGAGGGCATCACCCGGCGGCAGGGCATTCTGTTCGAAGGTGAGGCGGGTTGGGCCGAGTGGAGTCCCTTCCGGGAGTACGGCGACCAGGAGGCTGCCACGTGGCTACGGGCAGCCGCCACCGTGGCCTGCAGCGGTCATCCCGAGCCGCTGCGAGACCGCATCGCTGTCAACGGCATCATCCCTGCCATCGGTCCCGGCGAGGTGGCGCAACGGGTCGCGGAATCCGGGTGCCGCACCCTCAAGGTCAAGGTCGCGGCCCCGGCGAGAACCTCGACGACGACGTCGCCCGGGTGGCGACCGTTCGCGCCGCCCTGCCCGGTGGGGCGATCCGTGTCGACGCTAACGGGGCCTGGACGCCCGACCAGGCTGAGGAGGCGATCCGGGAGCTCGCGCAGTTCGGCCTCGAATACGTGGAACAGCCCTGTGCCAGCGTGGAGGAGCTCGCCGAGCTGCGCCGTCGCCCTCGACGGTGTGGTCGCGATCGCTGCCGACGAATCCATTCGGCGGGCCGCCGACCCGCTACGGGTGAGGGCTCTCGATGCTGCCGATGTGGTGGTGCTGAAGGTGCAGCCGCTCGGCGGGGCCGTCACCTGTCTCAACCTGGCGGAGCAGTTGGGGCTTCCGTGGTGGTCTCCAGCGCCGTGGAGACCTCCGTCGGTCTGGAGGCGAGCCTGCGGCTGGCCGCGGCCCTTCCGGAGCTGCCGTTCGCCTGCGGCTCCGGAAACCGGCAGACTCCTGGCCTGTGACGTCACCGCGCACCCGCTGCAGCCGGTCGCGGGGCAGATCGAGGTGCGCCCTGTGCGCGTCGAAGCCGATCTGCTGACGGCCCTGCCGCGCTGACGCGCTCACTGAACGCTGGTGGCTGGACAGGTTGCATCGGGTGGCCGCGGTCGCGGAGGTGGAGCTGCCGTGAACTCCCCGTTGCTGGGAAAGGTGATCGTGGAGGCCCTGCTGGCCTCCGGGGTCCAGGACGTGCTGCTGGCTCCCGGTTCCCGTAACGCCCCCATCTCCTTGGCGCTCCCACGCCGCCGAGGCCGCCGGGTTACTGCGGCTGCACGTCAGGATCGATGAGCGCGTCGCGTCTTTTACCGCTCTCGGGATGGCGAAGGCCTCGGGCAGGGTCGTCGCGGTGGTCACCACCTCCGGGACGGCAGTGGGAAACCTGGTGCCCGCAGCCATGGAGGCGCGCGCCTCCGGGATTCCCGCTTGTGCTGCTGACCGCCGACCGCCCCGCGTATCTGGTCGGAACGGGGAGCCAACCAGACCTGTGACCAGCTGGGGATCCTCGGCCCGCTGCGGTCGGGTGCTGCGGCTGGCCTCCGGAGTGGGCACCGAACCGGCCTGGCGTGCGACGATCACCCGTGCCTGCTCTCCTCGCCGCGGGGACCAGGACCCGTCGCCCAGGACCCGTGCAGGTCAACGTGGAGTTCGAGACTCCGCTCGTCGACGCCGCCACGCCTGCGCCTGAACCTCAAGAGATGCTCCCGGGTATCGCCCCGAGTGTTGGCGCCGAGGTGTACGAGGTGACGGGAAAGGCCCGCACGGTGGTGCTCGCAGGGGACGCGCCCCTGCGGTGGGGGCGGAGGCCAGGGCCGCCGCGGAGATGGCAGGTGTCCCGCTGCTGGCCGAACCCTCTAGTAACGCCCGCACCGGCAGCGCCGTGCCCGATACCGGAACTGCTGCCCGTCCTCGGTTCTGGGATCGAACGCGTGGTGGTTTTCGGACACCCCACGCTGTCGAGGCCCGTTTCCGACCTGCTGGGCCGCAGCGATGTCGAGCTGATCGTCGTCGCCCCACACGCCGACTGGATCGATCCCGGGCACACTGCCGCGCGGGTGGTCGATCGCGTACTACTCGTCACCTGGGGACCCCGCCTGGCTGGCCCGTTGGCACCAGCAGGCGGATACGACCCCGCAGGAACCACATGAGCTCACGGGGCAGACCGTGGCAGCAGAAGTGGTCGCTGCTGTGCGTCCCGGCGAGAACCTGGTGTTCGGCGCCAGCTCCAGCATTCGCTACGCGGACCTCGCGCCGATCAACCCGAACCCCGGACTCTGCTGGGCGAATCGCGGACTTGCCGGGATAGACGGTACTGTTGCAACTGCAACCCGGGATCGCACTGGTGACCGGAGCGCCGACGACATTGCTGCTGGGTGATCTCACCCTGCAGCACGACCTGAGGGGCTTTGGCCCCGCTAGAGGTTGGACACGAGGCGTGTTTGCAGTGTCATCCTTTTGGATGACCATGGAGGAACGATCTTTGCCTCGCTGGAGCAGGGACAGCCGGCGTTCGCAGCCGCTTTCGATCGGGTGTTTCGCGCTTCACAAGGGGTTGAGCTGGGTTCAGTGGTCCGTTCGATGGGGTGGCGGACGGCGGAGTTACATGCATGCAATCGCTGCGTCAGATGCTCGCCAGGCCAAGCTCTGACCGAGTTACTGCATATTGTCCTGGGTCAGGACTAGCCTTCAAGGAGTGGCGAATGAATACTCGTTCAAGGAGGGAAGACGACGTGCGTCAGTTCCACAAGCCTGTGAGGCGACCAAGCGACATCCTTGAAGAGTTCAATGGTTCAGGGGACCCCTGCGGACGAGACAGTACGGCTCACGACACCGCCGCTGTTCTCGTTCACATGGTGGGAGACAGCGGTACCTGCGGTGCGCACCCGGTTGGTGGAGTACATAGCGGCTGAGGGTATCGAGGACCTTTTTGGAACTCTGGTCCCGGATGGCTGCGGTCTCGCTGCCTGGTCGCTGTGGCGGTTGCGGCAGATTGAGCGAAGCTTCCCGAGGGCCTGTCGCCGAGGACGTGCGCAGCGTTCTTGCGGGGGAGTACGAGGGTGATTTCGGTGATCTGTGTGCCCGAGCAGCCATCATCGGTAGACGTCTTGGGCCTCGTTGGGATCAGCTCGCCGCTGAGCTGGAGGGGTGCTCCAAGTCCCTGGTACGCCGGAAAGCTCTGGTGATTGACGCAGTTCGCGCTAGTATGGGTCTCGCCGGATCGCGGTAACCCCTGGCTCACCTTTAGCCGCTACGAGCGGCCTTTCGCCGAGAGGCGTTCCCGGTCCGGTTTGCACGTCGGGCGGTTGGCGGTTTTGTCAACCGCCCGACGTCGTCTCTGGAAATGGCATCAGCTCCACCTTGGATGCGCGGGACGGTCGATGAGCGATAGCGTGACCCCATGGACATTGGTGTACCTCGGGAAGCCAGCGACACGCGCTAGCCGCGACTCCCACAACCGTTGCTCCAGCTGCGGAAGCTCGGCTATCACGTCTTCGTGGAGACAGGGGGCCGGTCTCGGAGCCTCATTCGACGACGATGCGTACCGCGAAGTCGGCGGAGTGATCGTCGACAACGCCTGGAATCGTGACATCGTGCTCGCGGTCGGGGCGCCCTCGGATGCACAGCTGTTGACATGCGTCCGGGAGCCACGCTGATCTCCTTCCTGGCGCCTCGGCAGGACCCCAGCCTGACCAGGAGGATCGCGGCCCAGGGCGTCAACGCGCTGAGCATGGACATGGTGCCGCGTACCTCCCGTGCCCAAGCCCTTGACGCTCTCAGTTCCCTGGCGAACATCTCCGGGTATCGGGCCGTCGTTGAGGCGGCGCATGCTCGGGCGCTTCTTCACCGGTCAGGTGACCGCGGCGGGCAAGGTGCCCCCGCCACCGTGCTCGTGATTGGCACCGGTGTCGCAGGACTCGCCGCCATCGGCGCCGCGAACTCGCTGGGGGCCATCGTGCGGGCGACCGACGTGCGCCCCGAGACGGCGGAACAGGTCACATCCATGGGCGCCACCTTCCTGCACGTCGGCCAGGTCGATCAGGGGTCAGTTCCGACGGCTACGCCAAGGAGGTCGGCGCCGACTACGCGGCACGGGCAGCCGAACTGTATGCCGCCCAGGCGCGTGAGGTGGACATCATCATCACGACCGCGGCAATTCCCGGGAAGCCCTCGCCCCGGTTGATCACCGCCGAGATGGTGAAATCCATGAAAGCGGGTTCGGTGATCGTGGACATGGCAGCCATCGGTGGCGGCAACTGCGAGCTCACCCGGCCCGGTGAAAGCTACGTCACCGACAACGGGGTGACCATCATCGGGTACACGGACCTGTCCTCCCGGTTGCCCGGGCGAGTCGTCGCAGCTCTATGGCACCAACCTCGTCAACGCCCTCAAACTCATGACCCCCGAGAAGGACGGGAACCTCGTCATCGACTTCGACGATAGGTGGTGCGCACCATGACCATCGTCCGAGACGGGGAGGTGACCTTCCCGCCACCCGAGATCAAGGTTTCCGCCGCCCCCGCTCCGGCTGCCGCCGCAGACAGGGCCCTCGGCGCCCGTCGCGCCCCCGAAACCCCGCGCCCCTGGTGGCACCAGGTTGCTTTGGGTCGGGGTCGGGGCGGTGGCGTTGATCGTGCTGCTGACCTTCGTTCCACCGCCGCTGGTGGATCTGATGGCCGTTTTTGTGCTGGCCATCGTCGTCGGCTACTACGTGGTCTGGAACGTCACCCACGCCCTCCACACCCCACTGATGAGCGTCACCAACGCCATCAGCGGCATCATCGTCGTCGGCGCCATGACGCAGCTGCCCAGCGACAACTGGGTCATCAAGATCATCTCCTTCGTGGCGGTGCTGATCGCATCTATCAACGTCTTCGGTGGGTTCACGGTGACCCACCGTATGCTGATATATGTTCCGGAAGGGCTGAGCCGTGCTGGATAACCTGCATAACCTCGTCAACGCCACCTATATCGCCGCCGGCTTGATGTTTATCCCTCGCCTGGCGGGCCTCAGCAAACACGAGACCGCGAAGAAGGGCATGCGTTCGGCATCCCTCGGCATGGTCCTTGCCTTGGTGGCAACCAACTACGCCATCGCCCAGCCCGCTGACGGGAGAAGTTTCGACTGGACCTCCGCCGCCCTGTTGTACGGGGCGATCGCCATCGGCGCGGTCATCGGCACGTGGAAGGCCCGCCGGGTCGAGATGACCGGGATGCCGGAGCTCATCGCTCTGCTTCACAGCTTCGTCAGGGCCGCCGCAGTGCTCGTGGGATTCAACGTGCACCTGATGGCCACCACACCGACGTGCTGCACGCCGTCGAGGTGGTGCTCGGGATCTTCATCGGTGCGGTCACTCTCACCGGGTCGTTGGTGGCCTGGGGCAAACTCAACGGTCGCATCGCCTCGAAACCGTTGATGTTGCCCGGCAGGAACTGGATCAACCTGGGCATGCTTGTCGCCGTCGCCGGGCTCGGGTGGTGGTACGTCGCGACGCTGTCGCTGGTCCCGCTGCTGCTGGTGACTCTGATCTCCCTGGCCTTGGGCTGTCACCCTGGTGGCTGCCATCGGTGGCGCCGACATGCCGGTGGTTGTGTCGATGCTGAACTCCCTACTCAGGGGTGGGCAGCTGCCTTCAGCAGATTCATGCTGGACCAGAGCGTTCTCATCATCACGGGTGCCCTGGTTGGCGCCTCCGGCGCGATCCTGTCCCTACATCATGTGCCGCGCCATGAACCGCTCCTTCGTCTCCGTGATCCTCGGAGGATTCGGTGACGCTCCAGTGGCGGACAGTGGCGTGGCAGGGAACACCGGGAGGTCAGTACCGCAGAGGTCGCGAAACTTCTGACCGAGGCCCGTTCCGTCGTGATCGCACCCGGATACAGGGATGGCGGTGGCCCAGGCTCAGTATCCTGTGGCCGAGCTGACCGCGCGGCTACGGGAGCAGGGCGTGAATGTGCGGTTTGCGATCCATCCCGTTGCGGGACGGCTGCCCGGCCACATGAACGTGCTGCTGGCCGAGGCAAAGGTGCCCCTATGACATCGTCCTGGAGATGGACGAAATCAACGACGACTTCGCCGACACCGACGTGGTGCTGGTGATCGGGGCCAATGACACAGTCAATCCTGCCGCAAACGAACCCGGTTCCCCGATCTCTGGTATGCCCGTTCTCAAGGTGTGGGAGGCCGGCCAGGTAGTGGTTTTCAAACGCTCCATGAGCGCAGGCTATGCAGGCGTGCAGAATCCGCTGTTCTTTAATGAGAACTCGTGATGTGTTTCGGCGATGCTAAGGCGACTGTCCAAGCGATCCTGAACGACCTGTAATCGCCCCTGGCAGTGCTTTCTCGAATTCGTCGTCGCGTCGAAGGATTTTCTGGGGCCCGTCAATGTTCGTCAGTTGTAGCCTTCAATCGGGTTGGCGGCGCGTACAGTGGAGGGCCCCAAGATCTGCTCCTCCTCCAGCAGAAGCTTCTCTCGGAGCCTTTCCGGGGATCGAAGGATCGGTGGTAGCCTGAATCAGGCGGAGGGGACGCGTCAACAAGAAATTCCGTGGTCAAGGCATGTTTGAAAATGGTCATGAACAAACCTCCAGGTGAAATGTGGGTGGTGAATAAGGCGGGAGGTGGTTTCAATTCGGGCATTCCGAAACTATTTCTTCACTGCCTCCTTCCCCGACTTTCCAGCCTTCGTTGGTCCTGACCACGTTGGTGCTCTCTTTCACGTACTGTATCCGGCTTACGACCAATCCGCGCTCTCCGGTTTTTGAATCGATTGCGTCAATGTTGCCGTTGTCGACGCATACCTGAACAGTCACTGTCCGTACGCCATTCACATCTTCCGGAGTCGAGGCTCCCAGCAGGTGAACAAGAGTGAAGCCCTTCAAGACGATCCCGATTTCGCGGTTGCTCTCGAGAACATCCAACTGCAGGGTTTGCATTTCTCCTGTGGTGATGTCCTTTAGAGGTTGTGGGTCGGCATCCATACTGCTGTACACCTCATCTCGGACGCGGTGGTACTTGATGAGTGTGGTGGCTGCCTCCAGTTGTTCGGTGTTGAAGGTCTCTGAAGGGTGTGGTGTCGCTGAGGTTGAAATTGGTGGGGACGGGGTCTTCGTGCTGTTTGGTGCCGGTTCTTCACTGCATGATGACATCATTGCTGCAGCAGCAATAATTGCGATCGTGCCAGCCAGTCCGCTGCGTTGCTTCATTGCTCAATACCTCCAATGGTAACGAGACGTCCTGTTGGCCTTCCGCTTCCCAAGGATCTTTCTGAAATTTCAAAGCAATTCGTGATCCCAGAAGAAGGACCTGGGAAATGTAGTTAGCGTCGAGAAGAAATTCTACCGCTGTTCAAGGATGAGAAGTTTCGATGTGGGCCATTCGCGTGGCGTGCGGCCGCTTTCGGAGCGTGGCATCAATGTCGACAATCGTGGCTTTTGTGGTTTCTGCGTCGAGCCGATCCATCCACTCCCTGACGTGCCAGGTTGCCCTGACGTCGTCCTCGTTGTACTCCAGCACGCGCTTGCGCGCGGCTTTACGCTCCGCGGAGTTGAGGCCGTCGACTGCGGTGGCGAACCAGGCCTGCGAGTTCAACCCGCCCGGTTCCTCATCGCGCCACGAGAACCCTCGCCCCCTGCTCGCGACCACCTTCAACCCCAGGCCGTCCACAGCGACGAAATTGTCGCGGACCAGCTGGAAAAAGATCCACGAAATGATCCTTGATGAGATCGCAGACCGCTGACAGCTCAGGGTTCCCGCTGCGCTGGGCGAGACGACGCAGGCGCACCACCTCGTAGTCGGAATAGTGGTAGACGAGCAGATCGGGGTGTGTGTTCACCAACCGCAGGAGCCAGCGGGCGAAATTGATCGCGAGATCCAGCTCTCCGCTGGGGGAGAGGTAGGGTGAGCGCTGAGTGCCGGTATTTTTGCTTCCCCGTGGAGCGGTCGGTCAGCATGGCCCCCACAGGTAGGTGCGGTCGCCGTCGTCGGTTTCGATGTCAGGTCCACCTCCACCGGTGCCCGCGGAACCTCGATGGGCTCCACCGAGGCCCTTTTTCCAGGGGCGACCCCTCGCTTCAGCATCCGGGCGCGCCGGGCGGCGGTGCGCAACCTGGCCTCCGAGCGGTCGCGATGCGCCCAGTGAGCGGCAGGGTAGTCGGGAAGCAGAGCATCGACATCCGCGTCGGCCAGCTGCGAGACGGTCGTGATGCCGAGCCCCATCAGGGTCTGGAGTTCGCGGACGTCGAGTGGTGTCTTGGAGATGCGTAGCGAGATGTCGTCGTCGTCCATGCGAGGTCGCACGTCTCCCACCAGGCACACCACTCGCACTCCGGCACGCGGATGGGACGCACCGCAGGGGCGGGGATCATCCACTTCGCGGGTCATCGCCTGCTGGGCGACGTGCACCCGGAACCCGTGCTCGTGGTCGTAGCGTTCCAGCGCGGAACGGGCCGGTGACCGCTGGGTGATGTGCGGGAGAAGGTGCGCAGGAAACGCAGCTCGAGGGGCACCCAGACGATCACCCCCGGGCGTGGTCGTCGAAGCCGATGGAACCGACGATGGCGGTGGCAGCCGAACGACCGCAGGCCTGGAGAAGTCTCCAGTGATGGGCCAGCTCAACAGCACCCCCTGCCGGTAGGATCGGAAGCGGTATCCCGGGAGCGGTTCCAGAACAGTTGGGGAGGTGAGTGTGGAGCGCGCGGTTCCTTGGCGTTTCGTTGCTCCTCCAGCAGGCGATAGGGGCTTGACGCGCAGCGGCCAGTATCCGGGACGTCCACCGGGCCGGTCGCCACCGCGCACGAGGGCGTCAGGACTTCCGACGCGATGTCCCTGCTCGTCTGCCGGGAGTGTTCCGCCGACGATCACGGATGCGCCGGCGTCCATTGCGTCCAAGGTGTCGGTCGCGTTGTTCTCTCCGCGCAAATCGACCACGTCGGCGGTACGGCAGAGGTCGTCAGCATGGAATCGCGGAATTCCGAGCCACGCGAGAATGCCTCCAGCAGCGACTCGTCGAGAGGTTTCTCGGGTTTCGGTGTGCCGGGGTCGAAAGCGTTGAAGGTCTTGACGGGGCAGCTTCGGGCTGCGTATGGGTCCAGCAGAAACGTCATTTCCAAGCCCGGTGCAGAGCAACGATGCCGCCCGTCAGGTTTTTCCACTCGACGTTGCGCCAGCCGCAGTCCGCGATCAGGTTTGCCAGTTCTTCCTGCGCGGGCCACGCGAGGATCGACTCCGCCAGGTATCCGTAGGCGACGGGGTTGCTCGACACCTTGGCGGCCACGGGTAGCGCCCGCAGCGCCCCCTGGGCGTAGATGAACCGGAGCGCCCGGTTCACCGGGGTGGAGAACTCCGCGATCACCATGCGCCCGCCCGGGCGGGTCACGCGCAGCAGCTCCCGCAGGGTCGGCGGCGGTGTCCTCCACGTTGCGCAGGCCGTAGCTGATGGTCACTGCGTCGAACACCGGAGTCGGCGTAGGGCAGGGGCCACAGCGTCGCCACGGACGAAGGACAGCCGCGGGTGTTGCTGCTTGCCCGTCCTCAGCATCCCCATCGACAGGTCTGTGGGGAAGACGTGTGCACCCGCCTCAGGAAAGGCAGCGAGGAGGTGCCGGTGCCGGCAGCTAGGGTCAGGACGCGTTCCCTGGACGTATGCGGCGACGGCTGCCACGGTTTCCGGCGCCAGCCGCGGTCCCTGCCCAGCGACAGCAACGAGTTCAACAGGTCGTAGCGCGCGGCGACCCCATCGAACATGGCCGAGACCTCGGCGCGTTTCTTGTCGAGGTTGGCTCGGGTCTGGTGCATGCGCACACCTTATCGCCAGCCCTTGGCAAATTTCAGTGCAGAACGGCCAACAAATCGACGCGCTCGATGCCGCGGTGGCGCCACTGGCCCATCAGCTGGCCGACGACGTCGTTGATCGGGGCGCGGTTGAGTTTGTGCACCACGTGCGGATATCCCGAGGTTTCCCCGGCTACCAAGCCGCTGCCGAAGACCTTGATGTTCCTGGGGTATGGCGTGTCCTGCCCGATCGCCACGATATCGGCGTCCGAGTCCTTCTCCCGGATCACCCGCACCAGCTCGTCCAGGTAGACCGGGTCGGTCTGGGCGTCGTAGCAGTATCGGGTTCCCAGCTCTGAATGCTCGAGGGTTCCGATCAGCGCGCCGCAGTCCAGCAGGGTGGGGACGCCACGTGACGGGGACGTGATGAGACGGCATCCATGGAACGCACCAGCATGCAGTCGAGCCCCACAACGTCGTTGGGATCGACGAATCGGAACCTGGCGACGATCTCCAAGTCCGAGGAATCGCCGTCGAACCACCATTGATCGGGAAGCCACCTGGCAAGCAGGTCGAGTTTGCCGGGATGCAGGGTGGCTTCGGGCTGGACGCGGGCAATTCCGCTCATACGGGCTACCTCCGTTGGTAATTTCCTGCATCCTACACAAAAAGGGCATGTGAGGGCAGCACATGTCGTGAGCGTCACCCTACCACTGCGTGGTGCCCTGGCACCCGGCTGGGATACGCTACAATGGTCGCCGTGGCGAAGAAGGACATCGTTCTCAAGGTTGAAAAACTGAAGAAGGCCTGCAGGGCCCGTGACCATTGTGGAAGGCTTCGACCTCAAGGTGGCCGCGGGGGAGGCCGTCGCGCTCACTGGGCGCAACGGCGCGGGTAAGTCGACGGTGCTGCGGTGCCTGGTCGGGCTGATCGGCCCGACGAGGGCACCGTCAGGTGCTGAGCGTGAAGATGAAGGAAACCAGCCCGGAGATCCGCCGCAACGTGGCCACTGTCATTGATGATCTCGATTTCTTCCTGACCTGTCTGTCGTGGAGCATCTCGACCTGCTGGCGCGGGCCCACTGGGATTGCTGACCCCGACAGGCTGGTCGACGAGATCCTCGAGGAGGTGCAGCTCGTTCCCCAGGCAGGGGCAGCTGCCCTCGACCCCTGTCGTCTGGTCAGCGGCGACGCCTGGCGCTGGCCACCGCCTTCGTCAGGCCCCGTCGCCTGCTGGTCCTCGACGAACCGGAGCAACGGCTCGACGTCGAAGGGGTTGAATGGCTCGGGGCTCGCCTCAAAGGCGGAGCTCGGTGACGGTCTGGCGATCGTGCTGGCCAGCCACGAACCCAGCCTGCTGGCCGCCATTGGTGCCCGCGAGGTGAGGCTGGGGGAGCGTCGATGAGCGACGAACGGTTCGGGGCCATCGGCGAGGTCGATGAAAAACAGCTCCGTCTCCTCGTACGTGACTGGCGCCGGGGCAGGGCTGACCGCAACCTCTTCCAGGCCATGCAGGACGCCTACGTGATGGTTTTCGCTCTCGTCCTGATCGGCGCCATGGTGATCAGCTCCATCATGCAGGCCCAACGCAGCGTGGCGGATTGCGCGATCGAGTCCTGCCTGGCGGCCTGGGGCTGTTGCCCTGGGCCGCCGTCGCAGGATTCCTGGCTCTGGCCCTCGTGGCCGCGCGCCTGTTCGGTCCGGTCGTGGCCTCGGCTGCCGAGGGTTTCTGGGTCATGGACGGCAACGTGGACCGGCGCAGGGGTGCTCACGGGGCGTCTCGTCGCCTCGGTGGTCGTGGCCCTGGTGCTCGGCGCAGGACTCGGGGTGCTCGTGGCGTCCCTGGTTGGTGGCGGCACCACGGAGGTTCTTACCTGGGGGCTGGCATCCGGCCTCGGATGCTTTGGGCTAGTGGCCTTCGCAGCCGCCGAACAAGGAGCAGAACGGCGCTGGATCACCACCGCGCTGCTGTGGTTGATCGGGATCATCGCCTTCGCCGCCCTGCTCCTCCTGGTCGCGATCTCCGCCGGGATGGCGCCCATCGGTCTCGTGGCCGCGCTGAGCGTCGACTTCGCCTGGGTGGTGGCGGGCGGCGGTTTGCTACTGGGACTGATCTCCATCGTGCCGGCCTGGCTCCGGTTGCGGCACATGCGTCGCCAGCGACTCACCGCGGGGTCATCGCTGCTCGCGGGCATGCAGGGCGCCGCCTTCGCCCTCGATTTCGCCCTGGTCCGCGACATCCTGGTCGAGGACCAGGCGCGCCGTCGTGGGCACGTCCGTCCGACCCGCGGGTCGAGGCAGCGGCACGTGGGCCATCGTCCTGCGCGACCTGCAGCGGCTGTGGCGTGCCCCAAACCGCTGGCGTTCTGGCTGGCCTCCATCGCTGTTCCTTACGCCGTCCACGCACTCGGCATCGAGGTGCTGAACCCGTCGATCTCCGCGCTGGTGCTGATGACCGCCCTGATTGGTTTCTGCAACACGCTGCGTGTGCTGACCCGAACCAAGGGTCTCCAGCGCTGTTTCCCATTCTCCCCAGGTGATGTCAGGCAGGCTGCCATGACGGTTCCCGCCCTGCTGGCGCTGCTCTGGGCGGCTGCGACGATGCCCGCTTTCGGGGGATCTTCGGCGGAGCTGAATTCGATCCGGTCACCGGACTCTCGGCCTCCCTCATCACCGCTCTGGGCGGTCTGCTAGCGACCTCCGATGGGTGTGTGCGAAGCCCCCGAACTATGGCGGCCCCATGGTGTCGGTCGGGATCGGGGCCATGCCGCCGGGCATGATGTTCTCCTTCATCCGCGGCATCGACATCGTCGCGTTGATCACCCTGCCGCTCGTCCTCAGGGTGGCCATCCTGGATCTCGTTGGTCATTGCGACGGTCACCTGGCTGGTCCTGCGTTCCGGATTCGATCAGCAGGCCCTGATGGATGAACGCGAGGAGCAGCAGCGCCTGTTGGAGGAGCAGAAGTCCGGGCGTTCCGGTCGTGGTGGGGGCGGTCAGAAGGTGAGGGTGCAGCGGAAACGCTGACCTCGCCGCCCGCCGCCCGCCGCGCGTAGATGAAGTGAGCATTCCTTCTCAGTTTTTCGGTGCGCTGGGCTGACGTTAATCAAGCTGGAAGGCGGGCGCGGATGACCATTTCACCGGAGGCTTCCCAAGACATGTGTCTTGAGCGCGCGCGCTCCGTGGCGGCGCGGATGCTGCGGGAGGTGCGGCCTGCTCCCTGGTGGCTTGGCGGATCAGCAGTCAGTACGACTTCGTCGCCCACGGGTTGACCGCCCAGGGGGACATCGTGGTGGCTGTCCGTCCCGACGAAGACTGCCTGTTGTCCACCCTGTCCCCCGGCTCCGGCACCGTGGTGCGGATGGATCTGACTCGGCACAGCAACGACGTGATGCTCTCGGTCATTGCGGCCTCCGCCCATCTGCTGGGTGAGCTCGTCCTGCTGCCGAACGCCGCTGTGAACCGCCTGCTGTCGAGAATCAGCTTCCCGGGCGGGTCGCGGAACTGGCGCGGATCAGCGGGACCCGGATCGGACTGGTGGTCACGGATCGTGTCCTGGTGCACGACCACGGTGGGGTCACACCTGTCCCGTGGGGAAATCCAGGCAACCTGTTCAGAAGAGGCCCGAGGCCTGGTGTGACGATTTCGAGGCGCACGACGCCGTGGCTTCCCAGGGATGTGATGCCCTCTGGTGGGTGTGTCGGGCCGTTATCAACGGCACTTTGCCGGGGCAGGCAACCCTTCGCCCGAGCAGCCCCGGGCTCTGCAGGCACGTGCTCGACAAGGTTTTTGTATCGACGTCGACCGGTCGGGAGTCACGTTGATGCACGTAGGGGAGCACGAGACCGCGACGGTCTTCGCGCGTTTCGAGGATCGCCCTGCGACGCTGTCGGCGTTGACGCAGCAGGTGGCGCGTCTCGTTGAGGACTCGAGGCTGGCGCACCCCCACCGTGCATCTGACGGCTGGCCCGGGGAAAACACTCAGGCCCCGCATCGAGCGGGGCCCTGAGCTGCTTTCAGACGTGGTGGCCCTGTGGGCCGTTCAGGGAGCTCAGCGGGCCTCGTAGGAGGTGCAGACGCCGTCGACCACGGTGACGCCGGAGGCGCTGCAGAGCAGGTCCTTGTTGTGGGCGCATTCGAGGGCGCTGGCAGGCGCCGACGCGTCCCTCAGCGGTGGGCAGGCCAGCGCGGGCGTCGAGGGTGATGAAAGTGGTGCGAGGCCGAAGAGCCGTCAACGGTGATCGCGAAGGCGGTGCAGCCCCTTGTTGTTGAAAGCGCAGGTGGTGGTGTCGCAGGACTTGACGGGGGTAGCGGTGGGCATTTCTAGGACCTTTCGTCTGTGGTGCATCTGACGAGAAATACGTTACGTCTGGCGCCAACCCCTGCAAAGCAAGAGAATCCTTTGCTGACTTGGGTAAATGAGCAAAAACGACGCGTAATTACCCCGCCTTTTAATGGCCCCCTTGTGTTTCGGAAAAATTGAGGGCTTGCGAAATATTGTCCGCCCCCTGTGTGGGGCGCCTTGAGAAACCCCTAGTGAAGGAGGGAGAAGCAGGAAAGCCTTGCCTCGAATCAGCTGGCTCGGGACGCGTTGCCCCTTCCGTGAGTCGACTGTCCCTTCCGATGGGAATGCTTACCTTGCCTGTGCCTGTCGGCTCTACGGCTCGAGCGGATGAGCGCGAGACGGGCGGATGAGTGCAGGTCAGGCGATTGCGGGTGGGGAAGGCGTTTCAGGCCAGGCCGAGGGCTTGGAGCATCGGAATGAACTTGGCCTCGGTCTCGGCCAGTTCTGCCTGTGGATCCGAGTCGGCAACGATTCCGGCGCCCGCGAACAGGCGGATCTCCTCGGGGTGAGCGGGATTGATGAACCCGCCGCGTAGAGCAATGACCCATTCGCCGTCGCCGTCGGAGTCCACCCAGCCGATGGGGGCCGGCGTAGCGTCCCCGGTCCATGGATTCCAGTTCCGCGATGATCTCCCCGGCGAAGAAGGTCGGGGTGCCGCAGACAGCCGCCGACGGGTGCAGCGCTCCCGCCAGTGCCAAGGAGCTGATGTCGGGTTCCGCCACCCCTGTGATGTCGGTGGCCAGGTGCATGACGTTCGGGAGGGTCAGCACGGAGGGGGCTTCCGGCACGTTCATGGCGCCGCAGTAGGGTTCCAGTGCCTCGGCGACGGATGCGACCGCGAACTCGTGTTCCGCGATGTCCTTGCCGGAACCCGCGAGCTGCTCGGCCCGGTGGAGGGGGTTGGTGTGGTCGGGGTCCAGGGAAACCGTGCCCGCTAGGACGCGAGACGTGACCAGGGTGCGGTGACGGCGGATCAGTAGCTCCGGGTCGCACCGACCATGCCGTCGACCAGGTAATTCCAGGCCATCGGGTAGGCCCGCAGGAGCCTGCGCAGCACGTGACGCGGATCGATGGGGGCTTCTGCGACGGCCTTCAGGGAGCGGGCCAGTACTACCTTGCTGATCTCGTTGGCGCGGATGCGCGCCACGGCCTCAGCGACGATGCCCGCCCAGTCCCTGACCGGACAGGGCCGTCAGGACCAACCGGATCCCTTCGGTTGGTACCACGGGATCGCCTCTGCCGGGCGGCTCCAGGCTAAGGCGGCTCTCGCCGATCCTGGTCATCCAGGCCTCGCCCGTCGCGTTTGCCGACGATGGTCTCGGGGACGATCAGCACGGAACGGGTGCGGGAGCGGTCCGGGTCAAACGCGAAAGAACCGACTGCCAGGGGACCGGTTCCCCAGGCGCCGGGGAGCTCTGAGTCGTGGTCGATGTGGGCGCTGACCTCGCTCCACCAGACGTCGGCGGCGTCGGGGGAAATCGGTCTCGAAGCGGGCCACCTCGCCTAGGGTGATGAATCCCTCGCCTTTTCTCAGGAATGCGGTGGCTCGCTCGGTGGTGAGGAAGTGCGCGAGGTCCCCCGGATCATCGATGGAGACGGTCGTGGCGCGCAACCGTTTCGTTGCGAAGTCAAGGCTCACTCGGGGAACGATAGTCGAGGCTGGTTCCTGGAGGCCAGAAGGCTTGAAGGGCGAGTGGCGACCGAGGTCGACGCACACCGCCCGGCGGTGCGATTAACGAACGTTTTTCGTTGTCAAAAAACTGAGGCGTTGTCCCTAGCCAGGATCGATTTGTCGGGGGTTTCTGGGTGGTTGGTGAGAGAGAGGTCACCCACAGACTGAGGTCTGAAGTCCGGTTCGCGGCAGCCTTGGGAGCCGGGTTCCTGATGAGATTAGGGCGAGGAGAGTCGAATGCCAGAGGCGGAAGCCGACGTCATCGTCGTCGGTGCGGGTCCCTGGAGGATCCGCTGCTGCGGCCAACCTGGCGCGGCGGGGAGTGGGCGTTCTGCTGCTGGAGAAGAGCCATTTCCGCGCGAAAAAGGTGTGCGGCGACGGAGTTCACGCCGCGCACCACCCGGGCTTTTGGTGCGCCTCGGCATTGACACTTCTGAAGAGGCCGGATGGCTTCACAACAAGGGGCTGCGTGTACGGAGGGCGGGCGAGCCCTTCCAGCTGAGTGGCCGAAGCTCGCCGACTTTCCCTCCTATGGGCTGGTGCGAAAGCGCGTTGACTTCGACGACCTGATGGGCCAAACACGCCGTCGGGTGCGGGGCCGAACTGGTCCAGGGGCTAACGCGACCGAGGCGATCCCTGACGATCGCACCGGTCGCATCGTTGGGGTGAGGACCCGAGACGGTGAGGAATACCGCGCCCCGCTGGTGGTGGCCGCTGATGGCAACTCCTCGCGGTTGTCGGTTGCCATGGGGTTGAACAAGCGTTCCGACCGTCCGATGGGGGTGGCCTACCGCACCTACTATCGCTCCCCGCGCAGCAATGACGACCACCTCGAATCGTGGCTGGAGTTGTGGGACGGCAAGCCCGTGAATCCACTTTGATGCCTGGCTACGGCTGGATCTTCGGGATGGGCGATGGCACTCTGCAACGTCGGGCTCGGCGTTCTCAACACGTCCCGGTGATTCCAGAAAACCGACTACCGGGAGCTGATGAAACGCTGGCTCGCCAACACCCTCGAGGAGTGGGGTTTCGGGAGGAAAACCGTCTCCGGAAAGATCCAGGGGGCGGCGCTGCCAATGGCTTTCAATCGGCAACCCTGTCTACGGTCGCGGCCTGCTGCTGGTGGGCGACTCGGGCGGCATGGTCAACCCGTTCAACGGTGAGGGGATCGCCTACGCCACGGAGTCCGCGGAACTGGCCGCCGACGCCATCGCCCAGGCACACGCCCGCGGGGTCGGTACCGAGTCCGCCGAACGTGCCCTCGCACGGCTATCGCACTCAGCTGAAGGCCAGCCTCGGCGGCTACTACAGGCTGGGAACCATCTTCGTGAAGCTCATTGGCGACCCACGCGTGATGCACCTGTGCACCACCTACGGGCTGCCCCGCAAGACCCTGATGCGTTTCGTCATGAAGCTGCTGGCGAATCTGACCGACAGCCACGGCGGGGATGCCATGGATCGCGTCATCAATGCCCTGTGCCGGGTGGCGCCGGCGGCGTGAGCAGACAGGTGGAAGGGAAGGAAGCGCAGTGAACCTCTACATTCCAATAGTCGGGATGGTGGTGCTGGCCACGGTGTTCGTGGTCGTGTCCATGATTCTGAGCATCCTCATCGGGCCCGGTCGTAAGAACCGCGCCAAATACGACTCCTACGAGTGCGGCATCCAGCCCACCCCGCAGCCCGTCGGTGGGGGACGCTTCCCCGTGAAGTACTACGTGATCGCGATGTTGTTCATCGTCTTCGACATCGAGATCGTCTTTCTCTACCCGTGGGCCGTCACCTATCGCCAGCTCAGGCTCTTCGGGGTCATCGCCATCATCAGCTCCATCGTGACGGTGCTGGTGGCTTATTTCTACGTCAAACGCCGCGGCGGCCTGGACTGGGACTGAACGAGAGGACCACAGATGGGTATCGAGGAGAAACTTCCCTCCGGGATCCTGCTCACCACGGTCGAGGGGATCTTCGGCTGGGTGCGCAAGGCATCGTTTTGGCCCGTGACCATGGGCCTGGCGTGCTGCGCCATTGAGATGATGGCTTATGCCACCCCCCGCTTCTGACTCCGGCGCGCTGGGGGCAGGGAGGTCTTCCGCGCCTCGCCGCGCCAGGCCGACCTGATGATCGTTTCCGGACGGTTGTCGCAGAAGATGGCCCCCATCGTGCGGCAGGTCTACGACCAGATGCCGAACCCCAAGTGGGTGATCTCGATGGGTGCCTGTGCGTCCCTCGGGTGGCATGTTCAACAACTACGCCATCGTTCAGGGCTGCGACCACATCGTGCCCGTCGACATCTACGTGCCCGGCTGCCCGCCCCGCCCCGACATGCTGATCGACGCCATGTTCAAGCTCCGCGAGGAGGTCGGGAAACGCCCGATCGGCCTGAACGAGGCCGCCGCCATCGCGGCCCGCGAGGAGGCCGCCCCGGCTGCGCCCGCGACCCACGAGCTGAAGGGACTCGCGCGATGACCGAGACCCCCGGCGAGATCACCCCACGGCAGAACACGCCCCAGGCTCCGGTGTTCGAGACGAAGGCGGGCATGTGGAGCCGTGGCTCCGGCGACACCTCCGGATATGGCCGCATTCAGCGGCAGGTATCCATGCCCGGCCAGACTCAGGGTCCTTCGGGGAACCCTTCGACACCATCGTCGCCTGCGGGGCAGAACTCGTCCCCGCTCTGGCCGGCGGCCTGGTGCTGTTCGACCGCGGTGAGCTGACCATTTTCGTGCCCCCGTGAACACCTCCATGAGACCGTGAAGGCATTCCGCGACGACGCCCATCTGCGTTTTGAGATCTGCGTGTCCGTCAGCGGGGTGCACTACCCACAGCAGGCCGGCGCGGAACTGCACGTGGTCTACCACCTGCTCTCGATCACCCACAACCGCCGCGTCCGCCTCGAGGTGACGGCCCCCGAGAGCGATCCGCACGTTCCTCGGTGGTGGCCACCCTATCCGATGGCCGACTGGCACGAACGCGAAACCTGGGACATGTTCGGGATCCTGTTCGACGGCCATCCGTCGCTGACCCGCATCCTCATGCCCGATGACTGGGTGGGGCATCCGCAGCGCAAGGACCACCCGCTGGCGGCATCGACATCCAGTACAAGGGCGCCACCGTGCCTGCCCCCGATCAGCGGAGGACGTACAACTGATGAGCAACGACATCTTTGCCGCCACCGGCGAATCCACAGCCGATCGGGTCTATCTGGCTCAAGGAGGCGACTGGGCGCAGATCGCCGCGGAGCAGGCCGAACGCGGAGACGAGACCATCGTGGTCATATATGGGCCCGCAGCACCCGTCCACCCACGGCGTGCTCCGCCTCATCCTGGAGATGGACGGCGAGACCGTCACCCACATCCGGCCCGCCATCGGCTTCCTTCACACCGGCATCGAGAAGAACATGGAGTTCAAGACGTGGACCCAGGGTGTGGCGTTCTGCACCCGCATGGACTACGTCGCGCCGTTGTTCAACGAGGCCGTCTACCGCCTGGCCGTCGAGAAACTGCTCGGCATCACCGACGACATCCCGGAGCGCGCATCCGTGCTGCGGGTGTTGGTGATGGAGCTAAACCGCATCGCCTCCCACCTGGTGGCGATGGGCACGGGCGGCATGGAGATCGGTGCCCTGACGGTGATGACCATCGCCCTTCCGTGAACGCGAGATGATCCTCGACTTCCTGGAGGGGCTGACCGGGCTGCGCATGAACCACGCCTCACATCCGTCCCGGCGGGGTGGCCAACGACCCGCAGGACGGCGGCCTGGAGCATCGCGCACCGTCATCGCCTGGCTGAAGAAACATTTGCCCGAGTACGCGACCTTCTGCAATGAGAACCCTGATCTTCAAGCTGCGCATGCAGAACATCGCGAAGATGGATCTCACCGCCTGCATGATGATGGGCGTCACCGGCCCGATCCTGCGGTCCACCGGCTACGAGTGGGATCTGCGCAGGGCACAGCCCCTATTGCGGCTACGAGACCTACGACTTCGACGTGGTCACCTGGGACACCCAGGACGCCTACGGGCGGTTCCGCATCCGCCTGGAGGAGACCTGGCAGTCGCTGCGGATCGTGGAGCAGTGCCTGGAGCGCCTCGAACGCACCCAGGGCCAGCCCGTCATGGTGGGCGACGCGAAGATCGCCTGGCCAGCGTCGCTGGCCATCGGGCCCGACGGGCAGGGCAACAGCCACGAACACGTCAAAACACATCATGGGCGAGTCGATGGAGGCCCTCATCCATCACTTCAAGATCGTCACCGAGGCTTCGGGTGCCTGTCGGTCAGGGTCTACCAGGCCATCGAATCACCCAAGGGCGAGCTGGGCTGCACCCTGGCTTTCCGACGGCGGCCCCTCGCCCCTACCGCGCCCACTTCCGCGACCCGGGGTTCAACCATCTGCAGTCCGTGCCGATGATGTGCGAGGGCGGGATGATCTCCGACGTCGTGGTGTCGTGGCCAGCATCGACCCTGTTCTTGGAGGTGTGGACCGATGAGCGGTCATTTCGTCAGCGATTTTCCTGAATCAGGTTCTGTGGACTACTCGGACCAGTCCACCAACCTCGATGAGACCGCGGTCGCCGAGCTGCAGGAACTGGCGGGGCGCCATCCGCATCCGCGTTCCGCCCCTGCTGCCGATGCTGCATCTGGTGCAGTCCTACGACGGTCGCATCAGCCCGCGCGGCATCGAGCTGTGCGCCGAGATCCTCGGGATCACCACGGCCCAGGTCTCCGGGGTGGCCACCTTCTACACCATGTTCAAGCGCAGGCCCGCCGGGCATCATCACCTGGGTGTGTGCACCACGGCCCTGTGCGCGGTCATGGGCGGCGACATTCTCCTGGAGCGGGCCAAACAGCGGCTGGGCATTGACGAGGGCCAGACCACCCCGTGCGGGCGGGTCTCGCTGGAACGCCTGGAGTGCAACGCCGCCTGCGACTACGCGCCCGTGGCGATGGTCAACTGGGAGTTCTTCGACGACATGACCCCGGAGAAGCTCGACGAACTGATCGACGCGCTCATGAACGGCGAGGAGGTGGTCTCCCCACGCGGAGCCACCATCACGTCCTGGAAGAAGGCTGAACGGGTGCTCGCCGGGTTCCCCGACGGGCGCGCCGGACGAAGGTCCCTCCGCCGGGCACGCATCCACCCTCGGCAGGCGGATCGCCGCCGAGAGGGGCTGGAGCGCTCCCGATCCCGACAATCTGCCGGCTGCACCCGAGGAGGAGACGAAGTGAGCGACCTGCTCGCCCCGGTCCTCAGTGACCAGTGGGGTCAGGAGAAGTCCTGGAAGCCTCGCGCTACGAAGCCGCGGGCGGCTACCGGGCGCTGCGCAAGGCGCTGCTCGGCATGACCCAGGACGAGGTGATCGCCCCTGGTCAGCGACGCGGGTCTGCGCGGTCGAGGTGGCGCGGGCTTCCCGACGGGCATGAAGTGGAGCCGTGCCCCAGGACAACCCCAACCCGAAGTACCTGTGGTCAACGCCGACGAATCGGAGCCCGGCACCCTGCAAGGACATGCCGCTGCTGATGGCCTCCCCCCACACCCTCGTCGAAGGCGTGCTCATCTCCTCCTACGCCATCGGGTCCCATCAGGCGTTCATCTACTGCCGCGGTGAGGTGCTGCACGTGATCCGGCGTCTCCAGCAGGCCGTCAAGGAGGCCTACCAGGCCGGCTACGCGGGAAGGAACGTGCTGGGATCTGGTTACGACCTCGACGTGATCGTTCACGCCGGGGCCGGGGCCTACATCTGTGGCGAGGAGACCGCGCTGCTCGACTCCCTGGAAGGCAGGCGCGGCCAGCCGAGGCTGCGTCCCCGTTCCCAGCGGTCGCGGGCCTGTACGCCTCCCCGACGGTCATCAACAACGTGGAGTCCATCTCCTCGGTGCCCTCGATCGTCAACAACGGGGCCGCCTGGTTCCAGGCGATGGGCACGGAGAAGTCGAAGGGCATGACGATCTACTCGTTGTCGGGGCACGTCGCTCGGCCCGGGCAGTTCGAGGCTCCCATGGGTATCACGCTGCGGCAGCTGTTGGATCTTTCCGGCGGCATCCGGGCTGGTCATGAGCTGAAGTTCTTCACCCCGGGTGGTTCCTCCACCCCGATCCTGACCCCCGAACATCTCGATATCCCTCTTGACTACGAGGGCATGGCATCGGCTGGCACGATGCTCGGCACCAAGGCACTCCAGGTCTTCGACGAGACCACCTCTGTGGTGCGCACCACCTGCGGTGGGTGGAGTTCTACAAGCACGAGTCATGCGGCAAGTGCACCCCCTGTCGTGAGGGGTCGTGGTGGCTGGTGCAGCTGCTGATGAAGTTCGAGGCCGGCACCGCAGAGGAGGGCGACGTGGACAAGCTCCTCGACGTCTGCACCAGCATCGGTGGTCGCTCGTTCTGTGCCCTGGCCGATGGTGCCGTCGCCTGCGTGACAAGTGCGGTGCGCCACTTCCGGTCCGAGTTCGAACAGGGCTACCACACGCCCGCCTGGGAGCTTTTCCCCTACGAGCGCAGCGCGTTGTTCGCCACGGAAGGAGACGCCCGGTGAGCCAGCCAACCGAAACTTCAGCCAAGGTGGCGCTGAAACCGGATCTCGTCACCCTCACCATTGACGACGTCCCGGTCAGTGTCCCTGAAGGAACCCTCATCATTCGGGCCGCCGAGATGATCGGCACCGCCATTCCCCGGTTCTGTGACCATCCGCTGCTGGACCCTGTCGGGGCCTGTCGCCAGTGTCTCGTCGACATCCCTGACGCGGGCAACGGGCGCGGTTTCCCCAAACCCCAGGCCTCCTGCACCATGCCGGTGGCCGAGGGCATGGTGGTGCGCACCCAGGTCAGCTCGCCCGTGGCGAAACGCGCCCAGGAGGGCATCCTGGAGCTGCTGCTGATCAACCATCCACTCGACTGCCCCATTTGCGACAAGGGCGGCGAGTGCCCCCTGCAGAACCAGGCGCTCAGCAACGGGCGTGGCGAGTCGCGCTACGGCGGGGTGAAGCGCACCTACCAAAGCCGGTCAACGTCTCCGCGCAGATTCTCCTCGACCGCGAACGCTGCGTGCTGTGCGCCCGCTGCACCCGGTTCTCGGAGCAGATCTCTGGCGATCCGTTCATTGCGTTGGTGGAACGTGGCGCGCTGCAGCAGGTCGGGTTCTACGAGCAGGATCCCTACGATTCGTACTTCTCCGGCAACGTGGTGCAGATTCTGTCCGGTGGGTGCGCTCACGTCGGCTGCCTACCGTTTCCAGGCGCGTCCTTTCGACCTGAAATCAACGACCACCACCTGCGACCACTGCGCGGGCTGTGAGATCCGCGCCGATCACCGCCACCACCAGGTCAAGCGCGCACCAGGCGGGCGATGCCCCTGAGGTGAATGAGGAATGGCTCTGTGACAAGGGACGTTTCGGTTTCGTCTCGGGACGTGGTGAGGACCGTTTGACCCGGCCGCTGGTCAGGCGCAACGGAAGTCCTGCAGGCCGCCAGCTGGCCCGAGGCGATCGATGCCGCTGTCGCCGGTTTGAAGGCCGCGGGAACCGCGGTCGGTGTTCTTCCAGGCGGTCGGCTGACTGTCGAGAATGCCTACGCCTACTCGCGGTTCGCGCGCACCGTGCTCGGTACCAACAATATCGACTTCCGCTCCCGTGCCGCCTCCGAGGAGGAGGCCGAGTTCCTGGCCGCCCGGATCGCGGGGCACGGGATGGATGTCACCACGCGGACCTCGAGGCCGCCAAACACGTGGTTTTGGTCAGCTACGAACCCGAGGACGAGACCTCCGTGGTGTTCCCTGCGACTGCGCAAGGCTGTGCGCAAGCACGGCCTCAAGGTCACCACGCTCGCGCCGTTCGCGTCCCGGGGAACGCAGAAACTTTCCGCAACGCTGATTCCCGTCGCCCCCGGAGCCGAGGCACAGACGCTGGAGGCGATGGAGCTGGAGGAGGGCACCATCATCCCTCGTCGGTGAGCGGGCCGCCTGCCAGCCGGGCCTGCTGTCCGAGGTCTCCTCCAAGGCGATTCGAAGCGGGGCGCGTCTGGCGTGGATGCCTCGTCGTGCGGGCGACATGGGCGCCATCGCGACGGGCTGCCTGCCGGGTCTGTTGCCGGGCGGTCGTCCCTGTCGCCTCCGCGGAGGCCCGGGTCGACATGGCCGCGGCCTGGGGGTCGAGACCCCTGCCGATCGAACCCGGCCTGAGCGCTGCCGAGCAGTTCGCCCTCGGCGCAGGAGGGCTACCTCAAGGCGTTCCTGGTGGCGGGGTCGATCCCCACGACATGCCGGAGGTCGACTCCGCACCGCATGCGCTGCGTAAGAGTTTCGTGGTGCATGTCTCCACCTGAGCCAATGCCGTGACCGAGGTGGCCGATGTGGTCTTCCCCGCCCGCCTGACGGAGGAGCAGGCCGGGCATTTCCTGAACTGGGAGCAGCGCATCCGGCCCGTCGCCCTGGTCAACGAAGGCACGAAAACACCCCATGAGCGATCTACGGATCCTCGCGGCCTTGGCCGACGCCATGGGAGCCGACCTCGGGTTCCGCACCTCCGCTGCCGCCTGGGCCGATTTCCAGGAGCTCGGGGCCTGGGAGGGCGAGCGGGTCGCGGTTCCACGCAAACTCGACGCCGGTGGACCCAGGGAGGTCCCTCGTGGTCGCCCTCGTGGCGGAGGCTCTCGACGCCACCAGCGGTATTGACTTCGAGATCGCGTTGCGCAGGACCGCCCGACCCGCTGTCGCCCGGATGTCCCCGGCGACAGCCGCGGCGTTCGGCATCGGTGAGCTGTGCCGCGTCGAGGCCCCCGGGTCCTCGCAGTTGCTGCCCGTCCAGCTCACGGAGATGGTCGACGGTGTGGTGTGGGTGCCGATGAACCCCGGGAACCCTGGTCGTCTCGGCGTGGTGCCCGGGTCCATCGTGACCGTGACGCCCGCCTCCAGCGATGAAGGAGATCAGGAATGAACGCGTTTTTCCAGGATCCGTGGTGGCTCATCGCCATCAAGGTCCTCGCCCTGTTCGTGATCCCTGCTGGTGTGGACCATCTTCAACGTCTGGTACGAGCAGCGCCTCGTCGGCAAGATGCAGCACCGCCTCGGCCCGATCATGAACGGCCCCTTCGGTTTGGGGCAGGCACTCGCTGACGGCATGAAATTGCTCGTGAAGGAAGATTTCCGACCGAAGCACACGGACAAGTGGGTGTTCAACCTGGCTCCGATTCTGACCGGCATGGCGGCCTTCACCACGTGGACGGTGATCCCGTTCGGCGGTGAAGTGGAGATCTTCGAGGGTCCCCACCGGCTCCAGGTCACCGACCTTCCAGTAGCGGTGCTGTTCGTGCTGGCCATCGCATCCATCGGCATTTACGGCATCGTGTTGGCGGGGTGGGCGTCGAACTCCACCTACGCTTTCCTGGGCGCGATGCGCAGCTCCGCGCAGATGATCTCCTACGAGATTGCGATGGGACTGTCCATCGTCGGGGTGTTCCTGCAGGCCGGCACTCATGTCCACCTACGGCATCGTTGAAGCGCAGCGCTCTCGATCATCTTCCGGCTGCCCTTCGTGGAGGGCGAGGCGAACATCGGGATGATGGGCTGGTACGCGCTGCTGCTGGCGCCGTCGTTCGTGATTTATGCCATCGCGATGGTGGGTGAGACCAACCGTGCCCCTTCGACCTTCCTGAGTGCGAGTCCGAGCTGGTTTCCGGCTACCTGACCGAGTACTCCGGCTTCCGCTACGCGATGTTCTTCCTGGCGGAGTACATCAACGATGGCGACGGTTTCCGCGGTGTGCACGACCCTGTTCCTGGGCGGTTACCTGCCCCCGTGGCCGCTCAACCTCATCGAACCTCTCAACAACCCGTGGTTCGGGCCGCTCTGGTTCGTCATCAAGGTGCAGCTGTTGTTCTCCGTGTTCGTGTGGTTGCGCGGCACCCTGCCTCGGTTCCGTTACGACCAGTTCATGGATCTGGGCTGGAAGCGGTTGATACCGATCTCTCTGCTGTGGATCGTGATGGTCGCGCCGCGCCGCGCTACACCCTCGCGCTGGCTGTCGCGCCGCTGGCGATTCTGGTGGCCTTCGCGCCAAGGAAGAAGGAACCCGAGCGGGTGCCTCCCGTGGATCCGGAACGAACCGTTTGATGCCTTTGCGGGCGGTTATCCGGTGCCGCCCAGGCCCGGGCAGGTGCTTCCCGAACTGGCCCGGGTGATCCGATCCGAGACCGTTGAGCCGACCGGAGAGCGAGGAGAAGTAATGGGAATCTTCGACCCGTGGGCCGGCTTCGGCATCACTCTTCACACCATCTTCCGCAAGACCTTTACGCAGGGCTACCCGCAGAAGGGCAGGGAGAAGGTCACGCTGCCGCGCTTTCCATGGTCGGCATCAGCTCAACCGTCGGCCCGACGGCCTGAGAAGTGTGGCTGCGAACTGTTGCCTGTTCGCCCTGCCGACGCCATCTACGTCGAAGGCGCCGACAACACCGACGAGCAGCGGTTCTCGCCGGGGAGCGGTTCGACACGTGTACCAGATCAACCACCTGCGCTGCATCTTCTGTGGGATGCATCGAGGCCTCGTCCGACACGTGCGTGGACCATGACCAACGAATTCAAGATCGCCGACAAGACCCGCGGGAAGCTGATTCGAGAAGCAGGACCTTCTAGCGCCGCTGGTGGCGGGCATGGAGCAGCCACCGCATCCGCGCCGCCTCGGTGATGATGAGAAGGACTACTTCCTGGGGTTGCCGCACCGGTCAGCCCGACACCCGAACAGCACCCGAACAAGGAGCGTGAAATGATTCCTTCCCCCACTGACGGGTGAGCTTGTTGCTTTCGTGGCGTGCGCGCCGATCATGGTGCTGCTCGCCATCGGCATCATCGTCGCCCGCAAACCCGTTCACTCGGCCCTCTGCATGGCCGGGGGTGATGCGTGGGGCTCGCGGTCCTTTATGCCGCCCAGGACGCCCCGTTCCTCGTTCGTGGTGCAGATCATCGCTCTAGCACGGGCGCCATTCTGATGCTGTTCCTGTTCGTGGTGATGTTGATCGGTGTCGACAGCCGCGACTCCGTGGTGGAGACCCTCAAGGGCCAGCGGGTGGCGGGCATCCTGGCGGTGCTCGGTCTGGCGGGTCTGCTGGTGTTCGCCGTCGGACAGGCGGTCTTCGACGGTGGGCCGGCGGGCTGACGCAGGCCAACGAGGCCGACGGCGGCAACGCCCAGGGTGTGGCCGCCCCTGCTGTTCTCGCGCTATGTGGTGCTGCTGGAAGCCACCTCGGCGCTGCTGATCACCGCGGCGGTAGGCGCTATGGTGCTGGCCCACGGCGACCGGCTCCGCGAGCCGCGACGTCAAGCCGAGAACATGGAAGCCCGCATCGAGCGTTATGCGGTCGGTGGGGTGCGCACGTCCGGACCCGAACTCCGGCGTCTACGCCCGCTCCAACGCCATTCACGCGCCTGCGCGAGCTTCCCCGACGGTACCGTCGCCGAGAAGTCGGTGAGCCATGCCCTGACCACCCGTGGTGCGGTGGTGGCGGTCGATGACCCGCGCAACCCGACGACCACTACCTTCGGTGAGAGATCGAAAGGTTTCGCTGAACTGGAAGGAGAAGCCAAGTGAGCACCGAGGCTCATCTGGTGCTGGCGGCGCTGCTGTTTCGCCGTCGGTGCGCTCGATTCCGCTGCGCCGCAACGCGATCATCGCCTTCATGAGCGTGGGAGTTGATGCTCAACGCCGCGAACCTGGTGTTCGCGACCTTCGCCCGCCAGCACGGCGGACTCGACGGTCAGGTGGCGTCCTTCTTCGTCATGGTGGTGGCTGCCGCCGAGGTTGTGGTCGGCCTCGGCCATCATCGTCGCCGTGTATCGTGCCCGCCGTTCGGCCTCCGTCGACGACGCGAACCTGCTGAAGTTCTGAGGAGGCTGCCGTGTTGTTGTTGGAAACCATATCGACGGTACCCGCCATGGGACTGTTCAACCTTGCCTGGCTTTTTGATCGCGATTCCTCTGGCCGGGGCGGCGCTGCTGCTGGTCTTCGGGCGTTTCTCTGACTCAGTGGGCCACTGGCTGGCGACCGCACGCCGCCTGGCGTCGTTCGCCATCGGGGTTTTGCTGTTCAGCTCAATGTTGGGCGCCGGACGAGGGGCAGCGGGCCGTCACCGTGTATCTCTCACGACTGGATCAGCACCGGATCGTGGAACCTCAGCTTCGGAATGCTGATCGATCAGCTGTCGATCCTGTTCGTGCTGCTCATCACCGGCGTCGGGTCGCTGATCCACATCTACCGATCGGTTACATGGCCCACGACGAACGGCGCCGCCAGGTTCTTCGCTTACCTGAACCTGTTCATCGCGGCGATGCTCACGCTGGTGCTGGCCGACAGCTACCTGCGCTGTTCCTCGGCTGGGAGGGTGTCGGTCTGGCCTCCTACCCGCTGATTTCCTTTCTGGCGCACAAACCCTCTGCGGCCGCTGCGGGTCGCAAGGCTTTCGTCGTCAACCGCGTCGGCGACCTGGGAATGGCGATGGCCATTTCACGATGCTGTCGCTGTTCGGCAGCACCGCCTTCTCCGAGGTCAACGCCGGTATACCGCGGGCCGATGTCGCCACCGCGACGCTGCTCGGTTTCCCTGCTGTTGCTCGCGGCGTGCGGCAAGTCGGCGCAGGTGCCGTTGCAGTCGTGGCTGCTCGACGCCGCATGGAGAGGCCCACTCCGGTCTCCGCCCTGATCCACGCGGCCACGATGGCCACGGCTGGCGTCTCACCTGCGGTGCGCAGCCACGCGATCTACGAGATCAGCGAGGCCGCGACCCCTCGCGGTGGCGATCGTGGGTGTCGTGACCCTTGCTACCGCCGGCGCCTGGATCGGCACCGCCAAGGACATGACATCAAGAAGGTCCTGGCCGGCTCCACCATGTCGCAGATCGGCTGCATGATGCTGGCCGCGGGTCTCGAGCCCGTGGGCGCGGCTCGCGATCTTCCACTTGATCACCCACGGCTTCTTTCAAAGGCGAACATGTTCCTCGGCGCCGGCTCCGTGATGCACGGCATGAACGACGACGAACATGCGTAATTTCAGCTGGCCAGGGCGATGCGGTGGACCTTCCTGACCTTCGCCATGGGATATCTGGCCATCATCGGGTTCCCTTCACCGCGGGCTACTACCCAAGGACCACATCATCGAGGCCGCCTTTCGAACGCAACATCGTCCTGCGTCCTGGCGCTCATCGGTGCGGGTATCACCGCGTATTACATGACGCGTTTGATGATGATGACCTTCCTGGGGCGCAGCCGCTGGGAGGAGGACGTGCACCCGCACGAATCACCGGCTGGATGACCATGCCGCTGGTGATCCTGGCCATTGCCTCACTGGGAGCGGGTCTTGCGATGAACAACTGGATCCAGGGTTGGCTGGCTCCGGCCACCGGGTCGCATCCCCACGAGACCGGTCTGCTGGCCTTCAGCTGGATCGGTGTGGTCACGCTGGTCGTCGTGGCGCTGGGCGTCGCGCTCGGGTGGTGGCTGCACAGTGGCCTCATCCCGAAGAAGGCGCCGCAGACCCGCAACCCGCTGGTGCTGATCGGTCGCAACGACCTCTACGGGGACGCCATCAACACTTACGCGGTGATCTGGCCCGTGAGCGGTATTGGTGACCGCGCTGAGCCTTGCGGATCAAGGCGTGGTCGACGGTCTCGTCCGGGGCTCCGGGTATGGGGCGAAAGGCGTGGCTGGACTGTTGCGGAAGGCACAGAACGGCTATTCCCGCACCTACGGCCTGACACTGGTGATCGGTGTCGTGATCCTCGGCGCCATCGTGGTGTTCGGACGGCTGGTCTGAGGAAGGAAGAACTCACGTGATCAACGACTCGATTCCCCTCCTGAGCATTCTCGCGCTGTTGCGCGCTGCTCGGCGCCCTGGTCCTGACGTGTGTGCGCGCACCGCTGCTCGCGTCATCGGCCTGTGTTTCGCGTTCGCCACCACCGTCCTCGGGGTGTTCGTCTTCGTCCTGGGGACCACCGAACCCCACCTGGAGAGGCCGCTGTCTGAGGGTGTGTCGTGGATCCAGATAATCGGGGCCTCCTACGCCCTGGAACTGGACGCCGTGAGTGCCGTCATGGTGCTGCTGACCGTGATCCTCACCCCGCTGGTGCTGATCGCCGAGTGGCATGTCGGCGATGCGGAGGGCGCCCGCTGGTCGACGCGGGACCTTCTTCGCCCTCGCGCTGGCACTGGAAGGGCTCTCCCTCCTGGTGTTCCTGGCCAACGACGTGCTGCTGTTCTACGTGATGTTCGAGGCCACGCTGATCCCGATGTACTCATGATCCGGGTTTCGGCGGGCCCGGAACGGCCGCGGCACGTGAAATTCCTGTTGTTCTCGCTGGCCGGTGGCTGGTGATGCTGGTGGGCGTCGCCGGGCTGTACGCGGTCTCCGCGGGGGCGGGGATCCCAGCTTCCCGATCAGCAAGCTGAAGGACCTCGACCTGGGGGCGGTATCGGTTACTGGCTGTTTGCGGCCTTCTTCTTCGCGTTCGCGGTGAAGGCCCCGATGGCAGGTCTGCACACCTGGCTGCCGGACACCGCTGAGCAGGCTACCGCCGGCTCGTCGACGATGCTGGTGGGCATCCTCGACAAGATCGGCACCTTCGGAATGATCAAGATCTGCCTGACGATCTTCCCCGGAAGCCTCGCACTGGGCCACACCGGTCATTCTCGTGTGGGCGGTGGTCTCGATGTTCTACGGCGCCCTCATGGCACTCGGCAGCCCCGACCTGCTGCGTTTCGTGTCCCACACCTCCGTCAGTCACTTCGGTTTCATGGTGTTCGGGATCTTCGCGCTGACCACGCAGTCGCTGAGCGGGTCGATCTTCTACATGCTGAACCACGGCTTCTCCACGGCAGCGATGTTCCTGGTCGTCGGTTTCCTCGTGAAACGCCGCGGCACCGCCGCCATCGAGGCCTACGGGTCGGGGTGCAGAAAACCGCCCCGGTGCTGGCCGGTTTCCTGCTGCTGTCGGGACTGTCGGTGCTCGCCCCTGCCCGGCATGTCCAGCTTCGTCTCGAGGTTCCTGGTGATGGCCGGTTCCTGGCAGCGCTACCGGTGCACACCGCGGTGCTGACCTCGGAATGGTGCTCGCCGCGGCCTCACGTGCTCACCGTCTACAAGAAAACCGCGACAGGGCCCCGTCCCCCGGACGACGTGCGCAAACACGTCTCCACGGACCTGAACCTGCGCGAACGCCCTCGCGGTGGTGCCGCTGCTGGTGCTGCTGATCGTCTCCGGGTTCTTCCCGAAACCGCTGCTCCAGGTGGCCGATAAAAGCGGCGCAGGGCGTGATGCAAGCCGCCGGCGAGACCAATCCCGCCCCCACGATCCAGGAGAGAACTGATGAGCCCGCTCGAGATCACCGTTCCGAGATGGCGTGGATGCTCGAGGCACCCCTGATCACATTGCTGGTCGGCGCAACCCTGGGGTGCCCTCGAGGCCGTGGTTCCCCGCGAGTACCGCTATCCCTGCGCAGACGGGACTGGCGATGCTGACGGTCCTCATCGCCATGGGGTTCACCGTCTACAACCGGGTGGGCGGACACTTCAAGATTGTCGCTCCTGGAAGCATCGCCGTGGACGGGCCGACGTATTTCTTCTGGTCGCTGCTGCTGCTGGTTGGTCTGGGAGGGTGGCGTTGTCGCCGAACGCGCTGTCGCTGGCGGGGTGTCGGCCTTCGCCGCATCCGCCGCCACCGTTCCCGGGTCGCCGATGGAGCGGGAGGCCGAACGTCAGCGCCGTGAACACACCGAGATCTTCCCGCTGATTCTGTTCGCGTTGTTCGGGATGTTGTTTGTAGGTCGCCAACGACCTGCTGACGCTGTTCGTGGCGCTCGAGATCTTCTCCCTGCCGCTGTACCTGCTCTCCGGGATGGCGCGGCGTCGGCGCTGGCTGAGTCAGGAAGCGGCACTGAAATACTTCCTGCTCGGTGCGTTCAGCTCTGCGTTCTTCCTGTTCGGCGGCGTTGCTGTACGGCTACGCGGCTACCTTCACCTACGCCGGTGTGGCGCAGGCCATCGCCGTTGCCAGAGTCCCCGCCGGTGCTGCTGCTGGCGGGTCTGGTGATGCTGGCTGTCGGACTGCTGTTCAAGGTGGGTGCGGTGCCGTTCCACACCTGGACTCCGGACGTCTACACCGGCGCCCCGACCCCCGTGACCGGTTTCCATGGCGATCGCCACCAAAACGGCTGCCGTGGCCGCGCTCCCGCGTGGGCGTTCTACGTCGCTCTCGGCGGGGCGCGCTGGGACTGGCAACCGATCATCGCCACCGTCGCGGTTGCGACCATGGAGGTTGGCGCGGTGGTGGGCCTGGTGCAGCAGGACATCAAACGTCTGCTTTGCCTACTCCTCGATCGCCCATGCCGGGTTCATCCTGGCGGGTTTCGTCGCCGCGGTGAGTTTCACGGTCGAGGGTCGTGTCTCGTCGGTCGGGTCGATCTCCTTCTACCTGCTGGCCTACGGTTTCGCCACCCTGGCGGGTTCGGTGTCTCACGATGGTCCGGGCGCGCCGGGGAGAGGCGAACGGGATTGCTGCGTGGCAGGGGTTGGGACGGACCAGCCCGTTCGTCGCCGTCATGACCCTGTTCCTGCTCAGCTTCGCTGGTATCCCACTGACCGCGGGTTTCGTCGGTAAGCTGATGGTCTTCGCCGCCGCCTGGCAGGGTGGGTACGGCTGGCTGGTTCTGGTCGCGGTGATCGCGAGCCTCGTGGCCGCTTTCTTCTACCTGAAGGTCGTGGTGGCGATGTGGTTCAAGGAACCCGAGCGCGGTGAACAGGGCAGGGTGGCCGAGGCCTCCGGCTGGACCTGATCGTTGTCGCGGTCTCCGCTGTGGCGACGATCGTTCTCGGTTTGATTCCGGTAGCATTTCTTGACCTGGCGGCTGGAGCCGCTCAGTTCATCCGCTGACCCCTGGAGTCATCTTGACCACATCGAAGCCCTCTCGATCCGCTTCGAGGAGCAGCTGCGGCAGGTTGCCGTGGCCGATTCCCCGTTCGTCACCGAGGCCGCCAGCCACCTGATAGCGGCTGGAGGAAAACGGTTCCGGCCTCAGCTGGTGTATCTCGCGTCGGAGTTCGGTGGTGAGGTGGACGAGGAGCGGTTGCTGAAGCGCAGCCCTCGTGATGGAGCTGGACCCACGTCGCGAGCCTCTACCATGACGACGTCATGGATGAGGCCGATGCGCTGCTCCGCGCCGTCCGCGAACTCCCCGGTGGGGCAATTCCATAGCGATCCTGATCGGCGACTCATCTGTTTGCGAAGGCGTCGATCCTGGTGGCGGACCTCGGTACCGACTACGTGCGGCTTCAGGCGGAGACCTTCACCCGGCTCGTGCAGGGCAGATTGCGGAGACCCGCGGCCCGGAGACGGGGAGGTGCCGCTGGAGCACCACCCTGCAGGTGATCGCTGACAAGACAGGCTCGCTGATTGCCGCTCCGCGCTGTTCGGGGCGATGATCGCGGGGGCTCCTCAGGGATTCAGGACGCATTGGCGGCTTACGGCGAAAGAGGTCGGGCTGGTCTTTCAGCTGAGCGACGACATCATCGACATCACCAGCGATGTCGCCGGTAAGACCCCAGGCACAGACCTGCGTGAGGGGGTGCCGACGCCGCCGACGCGCTGCTGGAGGCTTCCAATGACCTCGCCGATCAGCCCCTGAAGGACCTGCTCGCTGGGGACCTGAGCGACGATGCGGCTCTCGCGGAGGCGTTGGCGGCGTTGCGCAACCATCCTGTCATCGAAAAGGCGCGGTCGAGGTTCGCCGCCACGCAGACCTGGCCAGGCAGCACCCGGCGCCGCTCCCGGAAGGCCAGGTCAAACAGCTGCTGCTCCAGGTCTGCGACGACCTGGTGGAACGCTCCGCCTGATTCTCGGTCGCGTTTCCTACCCAAGGACGATTGCCCGCGTGCCGCGCTCCCGCGTCTGGCCATTGGCGTGGACATGATGGCGCACAACCTGCACCACGTGTTCCACGGTGGCGTCGGCAATGTTGCCCAGGACGCTGTACTCGGCGATGGGGAGGACGACCGTCGGTCTGGAAGCAGCCATCAGGCCCAGTGACCACCGCGATCCGGCCCGCCGGTCACAAGCGAAATCCTGACGTCGTATGCGGCCAGTGCCTGGTGGGAGTTCTCACGACGCGGATGGTCAGCGACCGCACCCATTGCGCGATCGTGAATGGTTTTCCCGGAGGTCTTCCTTGTGGGCACGCCCTTTTTCGGGACTGGAACACATGCGTTAGGGCCTGTTGGCTCGATGCCACGTTAGCGTCCGGATGCGCGACGGATCCTCGGGAATAGCCGCGGGCGGTTCTGTTCCTGCGGAGATGAGAAGTCCTGTGCAAGCGGAATGTTCCGCTGCGTCGCGATCACGTTGTAGTGCGTCTGTGGAGATGAAGACGTTGTTGAGCACTGGCTTGCGCGAGTTTTTCGGGAATCTCCACAGTGGAAGAGCGCCTCTGAACGACAGGTCTGGCTGCTGCTAGAAAGATAGTTCGCGGGATAAAAGATGGGATGTGGACTGGGCATAACTGACCAAATGGTGCACTCTTCAAAGCAATTCGTGTTATCGTTCGTCAGCCTCCAAAGGTCAGCTGATCGGAGGACAAGAACTGCATGTATTGACATGGGAGGAAGCGACGTGTTGAAGAGGACCAGAGCTCGCAGTGGGTGGAGGCCGGTGGCGCTTCTGCTTTGCTTTCCTGATCGGCATCGCCGGTCTGGTTGCTGCGAGCCCCTTGGCGCAGGCTGCTGAGGTGAACGCCATCGACAGGGAGAGCATCCGGCCGTCGAAACTTGAAGCCGGCGATCCCGCGGTCTACCTGTGGAGCGGTGTGCGGATCGACGCGCAGTGGAGGATCTCCGATCAGAGCGGCAAGGCCGGGGACGCCTTCAGGCTCAAGCTGCCCAAGGAAATCGGAGGTTCCACCGGAAGCTTTCGAGCTCAAAGGCCGAGGGTGATCCGCTGACCCACGGCACCTGTGAGGTGGGGGAGACCGAGCGGTTTTGCACCTTCAACGAGAACGTCGAGGGCAAGAACAATGTCGGTGGCTCGCTGTGGGTGAGTGCACAGGTGGTCACCCTGATCAACACTGATAAGGTCACCTTTCCCCTCAGCAGCGGCCCTCTCGATGTTCCGCTGCCCGATGGGCAGAGGAACATCGGCTACAGCCCCAAGGTCTCCACCGAGATCAACAAGTCCGGATGGTTCCCGACCGATGACCTGAGCGTCATCCACTGGCGGATCGTGGTTCCAGGCTCCCGGGTGGCCGATCGTTCCCGCATGGTCATCACGGACAATTACGCGGTGACGGGAACCAGCCTGACCGTCATTGACGGTAATCCGTCCGTCTTCTGGCTCCCCAATACCCCGAAGTGCTGGAACGAGAGCCATGCCGATGGGTGTCACAACTATCTGAACACATCCACCGCGCCATCGCTCGAAACGTATCCGTTGACGATTCCGCGACGCCGTCACCGCCACCACGACAACAAAGGCAAGAATTTCGAGACCGACCGGCTTTACGTGTTCGACCTGCGGCTCAAGGCCGACGGGCCGATCTCTGCGGGGCGCAGTACACCAACAAGGCCACCGTCGATGCCGAGCACCGCACCGCGACCGCCGTCGAGCAGCGTTCGGGCGGCGGCACGGGTGCCGGTGACGCCGTTGGGCATCTCGCCGTGAAGAAAGCCGTCGTGGGCGGCCAGGTTCCCGCAGACACCACCTCACCCGGTGGCATGGTCCTATCAGTACAAGGGCCAGACGCGCAGCGCGAACTGATGGTGAAGGCCGACGGAACCCTCGAAACCCTCAACAACGTCCCGAGCGGGCACCGTTGTCACCCTGACCGAGAAGGTTCCTCCAGCGGTGACATCGACTCGGCGGCGACCCGACGTTTCGGGCAGGGCGTCAAGGACGGGAGCTCCCTGATGCCAACAGCGCCCAGGTCACCGTCGAGGGCCTCACAACCGTCGAGGTTTCTCACCAACCACGTGAACCCGAAACTGGTCGCCGTCGAGGTCACCCCTGGTGTGCACACCAGGCTCCAGCGAGCCATCCGAAGCCCACCGTCAAGGTCGGGCGAGACCGACGGCATCACCTACCCGCCCTGAAGTTCACCACCTCCGGCGACAAGGTAAGCGTCGAGGTCACCGCCACCCCGGCAGCGCGGGCAAGGAGATCGATGACCAGCACCTGCCGGAAGGCTGGAAGGCCAACAACGACGGCACCTAGCACCTTCACCACCACCATCGCCCAGCCGACCTGCGTGAAGACCGTCACCCCCGTGGTCCCGAGCATCGGTGCGCAGGCATGCCCCCGCCGACCTCACGACCCCAGTGCCCCGTCGGTGAGCGGTATCGAAGACACCAACGAGATCGACTACAGCGAACCTCAGATCACCAGCAGCAACGGCCAGGTCACCGTCGTCGTCACCGCCACGGCAAAGCCCGGCCACCGGATCGACGCCGATAAACTGCCCGAGGGGTGGAAGTCGTCAACGGCGTGGTTACCTACACCAGACCACTCACCCAGCTCGCGTGCGACGTTCCCGTGGCGCCCACCACGTCGACCCCTGGCGTCTCGCTCCCCAGGGCTACCACCCGTCGCAACTCACCGTCACGGTGGCCGAAACCCCTGGGGTCGCGTACAGCCAACCGGAGATCAAGGTTGCTGATGGCAGCGATCGTCACCGTCACCGCCACGGCCTCAGGACGGCACACGAGTTCGGTGGCCGGATGCCGGATGGCTGGAAACGGATCGACGCTACATCGTCGTCTTCACCGGCGAAGCTGAGCTCTGTCCCGTGAGTTCCGGGCCGCCCCGACCCCGAGTCCGACCCGTCTCCGTCGGCCACGCCGACTCCCGTCAGATCGCGCTCCGGCTCCGGTGGCGTCGGGTCCGCCCAAGACCGGCGCCTGATTTCCTGCTCGATGGTCGAGGCCCGATATCGTGTGATCGGGCCTCGACCGTTTCTTCGCCCCCATCCCTCTTCCGTAATGCACAGGAAAGATGAGGAATCTTTTCGGCGGCTACGCTAATCCCCGTATGCGCTGATCGTGCTGGAAGTAGAAACTTCTAAGCCAGTGAGCGATAGCGGATCTAAAAATGGGGAAGCTGTCGTGAAACAGAAACGGAATTGAAGGGCAGGGGCGTTTCGCCCGCTGTTGCTCGTAGTGACGATAGCCCTGCTCGGACTGGTACAGGTGTGCAGACGGCACATGCTGACGTGATCAATCCGATCGTTCCTGGAAGCGTGGAGCTGACGGACAAGACGTCGCCCGCTGGACCCACCTACGTCTGGCATGATGTGGAGGTCAGCGGTCGCTGAAATCATCAACGACTACAGCGGCCAGGAAGGCGACACTCACGATCGGCCTGCCTGCCGCTTTCGAGGGAACCAGCGGAACCTTTGAACTGGTCGATCGGCGCAGGATCCCGTCAGCTACGGGACCTGTACTGTTTCCAGGGCCGAGGTGTCCTGCGTCCTGAACGGCAACGTCGTCGGCAAGACCGGCGTGGGCGGCGAGTTTTTCATCAATACCAGGGTGGGGGCAACTCACACGGGAGACACCGCCACATTGCTCGTCAACGGAGGAACCCCGATCGAGGTTCCGCTTCCGAATGGGCAGACTGACATCGGCTCATTCCCTGTATGTCTCCTGACGACATTTCAAAAGTTGGGTACTTCCTTGGGGACCCCTACGACAGCCTGGCCTGGAAGATTCGTATTCCAGGGCAGCAACTGAGGGTAAAACCCTGACGATTGATGACACGTCTCACAGGTTCTGGGGTCCACGTTGACCGCGAAGCCAGGTGAGGTCATCCTCTACCGGATCCCCAACAACAATCCTCTGTGCTGGAACGAGAACTGAGTGCTGACTGCCGCACCGTCGTTTACAAGAATGATGGTGCTAATTATCCGCGTGACCGCGAACACTCGACGACACCAGTCGGATACAACTCACCCACAACAAGTCCGAAGAGTTCTCCGGCGATGACATGTACCTGTTTGAGTACATTCTCTCCGTCGATGAGGAGATTCTCGTCGGTGGGCAGTACCCGAACACCGTCATGGTCAATGACAGCCTACGAGGCAACGTAAGCTATCAGGAAGCAGCCGGCGGTGGAACCGTGCAGGAGGTAACGACACCGTTGGGCATGTGAGTCTTGGGAAGACCGTACAATGACGCAGCTGGCGCGGTGCCGGCAGATGCCGTCTTTTCCGGTGGACTACAGCTACACGGTCAAGGGGCAGGAGAAGACCGGAACCCTGAACGTGAAGGCCGATGGTACTCTGTGAGTCGTTGTACAACGTTCCTCGCGGGACTGTTGTGACGTTCACGGAGAAGGTTCCGGCTGTTGCTGGGGTGGAGTTTGTGTGATCCGGTGTTCTCCGGGGGTGGTGTGACCGATGGGGTTCCGGATGCGAACAGTGCCCAGGTGACGGTTGAAGGCTTGAAAACCCTCGAGGTGGCTCTGACGAATCCGGTGAGTCAGCCGGGTGTGGTTCTGAGCCTGTGAAGGTGACGCCGGGTGTGTGTGCGCCTGGTGCTTCGGAGCCGTCGGATCCCACGGTTGAGGTTGGCCCCCACTGAGGGGGTTGCTGTATTCGGCTCCGGAGTTCACCAAGGCTGGGGATCAGGTGACGGTCAAGGTGACTCGCTACGCCGGCGGCTGGTAAGAAGGTCGATGAGAAGAACCTGCCTGAGGGGTGGGTGGCTAATGGTGATGGTTCTTTCACCTTCACCAAGACTGTTGCTCCCAGCCGACGTGTACTCGGGATGTGGTTCCGGTGGTCCCGGTTGTGAAGGCGGGTGTGTCCGGTTGATTCGGTTACTCCTACTCAGCCGAGTGTGACGGGTGTTGAGGACACCGATGCTCGGGCTGATTACGGTGAGCCTGTTATCGCTAGTGATGGTGATCGGGTGACTCGTGACTGTTACTGCGACGGCGAAGCCTGGTTCGAGGATTGATACTGCGAATTTGCCTGAGGGTTGGGCTGCTGTGAATGGGTTGTGACCCTATTCCACGACGGTGACGCAGCCGAAGTGTGTGGATTCTGTCTGTTCCGAGGATTGATGTGGGTGCCTCGTCCTGCGGATTCGTTGACCCTTCTGCTCCCTTCTGCGGTGTTTGATCCGGCTGAGGGTGTGGGTTTTCTGAGCCGAAGGTGACGGTTGATGCTGGAAGGTGACCGTTACGGCGACTGCTACTGCGAAGGCTGGTTTCCAGTTTGGTGGTGTGTTGCCGGATGGTTGGACCCGGGTGAGTGAAACTAGTGCGACGTTCACTACTACTAAGGATCAGCCGGTGTGTGAGGCCCAACACCAACCCCGACGCCGACGCCGACGCCGACGCCAACGGTCACTCCGACCCCGACGCCGACGGGCACCGTCACCCGACCCCGGTGAGGCCGCTTCGCCGCCGGTGAAACCGGGTCTGCTGAAGACCGGCGCCTAAGACCCGAATGGTGTGATGAGTCTGGGCCCCGATTCCACGGAATCGGGGCCCAGCCCTCATCCACCGCGCGATACTGTGCGCGGTGAGGAATCGGTGCAGTTTCATCTGAATCGGTTACCGGCCAAACCCAGAGCCATCTGAGGGTCCGTAATATCGGTCTCGTTCCCGGAAGTAAATTGCCGACAGGTGGCAATATCTCTTCTGGTTGGCTACTGGAAGCGCGCGATAATCACTGGTTCTTCAAGATTTTATGACCGATTCGCTTGAGAAGACTTTGGGGCCATATGATTCTCTGACGAAGGAGGGGAATGACAACATTCAGAGCCCGTAGAAGGCGGGAGGCCGGTAGCGGTCTTCGGCATTTCTGATTGACTGGCGGGGATCGTGATCACGAGCCCCTGCGGCAAAAGCCGCCGAGGTCGCGGCCATTGATCCAGCGAGTATCAAACTCACGAAAACGGATGCCGAAGAGGCTGCGGTATACATGGGGAGCAGCGTCCGGGTGGACGCGAACTGGAGCATCCCGGACGGAACGGGCATGCTGGCGCATACGTTCAAGATCGCGCTGCCGAGGGAACTCGGGAAGCCGAGGCACTCTTCGAACTCAAGGGTCGCGAAGGCGACCAGCTCACCTACGGAGCTGCGTGAGATCACCAAGACCGAGGTGGTCTGCACTTTCAACCAGAACGTCGAGAACAGCAACAACGTCGGCGGCTCGCCCTGGGTGAAAACCCAGGTCGTCGCCTGACGGATGCCTCCACGCTCAGCTTCGAGGTGAGCACTCGGAAAAGGTGGATGTGCCGCTTCCCGGCGGACAACAGGGCATTGGCTACAAACCCCTACGTCCCGACCGAGATCGACAAATCCGGCTGGTTCCCTGGCGCCGACCAGCACCATCCACTGGCGCATCGTGATTCCCGCGACAAGATCTCTGATCGCTCCAGCGTGACCATCCTCGACGACTACCAGCAGGCGGGATCGAACTCGCTAGTGTCTCGCGGATACCCGAAGATCCTCTGGATCCCCAGTACCCCGAAATGCTGGAACGAACTGGTGCGGGCATGCCGAAACGACTTGAGTAACGCCACCACGCCGTCGACCACGTCACGGTCGACGACGACAAAGACCAGGTGAAGGTCGTCCTCGACAACAAGGGCCAGAACTTCCAGGCCGACCGGATCTACGTGTTTGAGCTGGAGCTCAACCGACGGTGAGATCCCGTCGGTTCCCAGTATGTCAACCGGGATCCGTGGATGGTGAAATGCGCACCGCACGCCGAGAAGACCTCCTCGGTGGTGGTACGGGTCCGCGATGCGGTCGGACACATCGGGGTAAAGAAGGTGGTTACCGGCGGCAGGTCGATCCGCGACCACCTACCCAGTGACCTGGTCCCACCAATAAGGGAGTCACGCGCGCGGAGAGCTTTCTGTGAAGGGCGATGGGACGCTGACGACCCTTGAACAACGTTCTCATGGGACTGTTGTGATGTTCACGGAGAAGGTTCCGCTGTTGCTGGGTGGAGTTTGCGATCCGGTGTTCTCCGGGGGGTGGTGACCGATGGGGTTCCGATGCGAACAGTGCCCAGGTGACGGTTGAAGGCTTGAAAACCCCTCGAGGTGGCTCTGACGAATCCGGGTGAGTCAGCCGGGTGGTTCTGAGCCCTGTGAAGGTGACGCGGGTGCGTGTGTGCGCCTGGTGCTCTCGGAGCCGCTTTGATCCCACGGTTGAGGTTGGCCTACTGAGGGGGTTGTGTATTCGGCTCCGGAGTTCACTACGCTGGGGATCAGGTGACGGTCAGGACTGCTACGCTGGCGGCTGGTAAGTAAAGGTCGATGAGAAGAACCTGCCTGAGGGGTGGGTGGCTAATGGTGATGGTTCTTTCACCTTCACCAAGACTGTTGCTCAGCCGACGGTACTGGATGTGGTTCCGTGGTTCCGGTTGTGAATGTGTGTGTCCGGTTGATTCGGTTACTCCTACTCAGCCGAGTGTGACGGGTGTTGAGGACACCGATGTCATTGATTACGGTGAGCCTGTTATCGCTAGTGATGGTGATCGGGTGACTGCAGACTGTTACTGCGACGGCGAAGCCTGGTTCGAGGATTGATACTGCGAATTTGCCTGAGGTTGGCTGTTGTGAATGGGGTTGTGACCTATTCCACGACGGTGACGCAGCCGAAGTGTGTGGATTCCGGTTGTTCCGAGGATTGATGGGTGCTCGTCCTGCGGATTCGTTGACCCTTCTGCCCTTCTGCGGTGTTTGATCCGGCTGAGGGTGGAGTTTTCTGGAGCCGAAGGTGACGGTTGATGCTGGAAGGTGACTGTTACGGCGACTGCTACTGCGAAGGCTGGTTTCAGGTCGGTGTTGCCGGATGGTTGGACCCGGTGAGTGAAACCAGTGCGACGTTCAATACCACCACAAGGATCAGCCGGTGTGTGAGGCCACGAAGGTGGTTCCGTGGCGCCTGTGGTGTCGGCGAGTGTGCAAGGTTGGTTCCACGGAGCCTGGTGAGCCTGAGGTCACGTTGCCGACTACGGAGGGCATCATGGATGCGCTGACCAGTCACGAGATTGTGGGTGGAAGTTCAAGCACACGGTGACTGCGACCCTGTGAATGGAAGTTCGTGATTGATGCGGACAGTTTGAGTGAGGGTTGGGGTGCCTCTGTTGATGGGGTGTCGACCTTTACTGGTGAGGTTGGTGTTCTGCGTGTGTGTCTTTGGTTGTTCCGAGGATTGATGTGGGTGCCTGTCCTGCGGTGATCGTTGACCTTCTGCTCCTTCTGCGGTGTTTGATCCGTTGAGGGTGTGGAGTTTTCTGAGCCGAAGGTGACGGTTGATGCTGGAAGGTGACTGTTACGGCGACTGCTACTGCGAAGGCTGGTTTCCAGTTTGGTGGTGTGTTGCCGATGGTTGGACCCGGGTGAGTGAAACTAGTGCGACGTTCACTACTACTATAGGATCAGCCGGTGTGAGGCCACGAAGGTGGTTCCGGTGGCGCCTGTGGTGTCGGCGAGTGTGTGCAAGGTTGGTTCCACGGAGCCTGGTGAGCCTGAGGTCACGTTGCCGACTACGGAGGGCATCACGGCGCGCTGACCAGTCACGATCAGGTGGGAAGTTCGCGACACGGTGACTGCGACCTGTGAATGGGAAGTTCGTGATTGATGCCGACAAGCTTGGTGAGGTTGGGGTGCTCCTGTTGATGGGGTGTCGACCCTTTACTGGTGAGGTTGGTGTTCCTGCGTGTGTCTTTGGTTGTTCCGAGGATTGATGTGGGTGCCCGTCCGCGGATTCGTTGACTCCTTCTGCTCCTTCTGCGGTGTTTGATCCGGTTGAGGGTGGGAGTTTTCTGAGCCGAAGGTGACGGTTGATGCTGGAAGGTGACTGTTACGGCGACTGCTTACCGCGAAGGCTGGTTTCCAGTTTGTGGTGTGTTGCCGGATGGTTGGACCCGGTGAGTGAAACTAGTGCGACGTTCACACTACTATGATCAGCCGGTGTGAGGCCCCAACACCAACCCCGACGTTGACGCCGACGCCGACGCTAACGGTCACCCGACCGACGCCGACGGGCACCGTCACCCGACCGGTGAGGCTGCTTCCGCCGCCGGTGAAAACCGGTCTGTCGAAGACCGGCGCCCGAGGCGCTGAGTAATCGTGAGTACGCGGGCCCCGGTTCTGCGGAATCGGGGCCCGCTGCATGCCCCTCGAACAATGATGTTCAGGCGCTGCTCACCACACTCGTCGCGGTCAAGGCACCGCTGCGCAGAGCGTTTCCTGCGAACAAGCATCGTCACGCGATCGGTATCAGCGATCTGCTCTTCCCCGTTCTCCCAGGCATCCCGACCACCAAAACCGTTCAGTCAATCAGGCGCTGTCTGTTCGCTCTGGTCCTGCCGCGGCGTGACGATGCTCGGAAAGTTGTGTCCCTCAGGCGAGTCCTGTTTGAAGGGTTTGGTCATCCGGTGACATCCATGTGAGTTGATTCAAGCATCGTGAATGTTCCAGCCAATCCGCAGTTAGCATTTCAGTGAACAAAGTTTTTGTTCACCGTCGCCGCCCTGTGTGCTGACCTCGCCCGAAGGCACGGGATTTCATGGACGAAAGGCTGAGCTTTCGCGGCGATGCCCTCGCGGTGAAGGGTAACTTGTTAGGTTGTGTGTTGTTCAAAGAATCAACTCTTTGTGGAGATGCGAGTTGAAGTTTGGGGTAGGGCGCGCGTCTGCGCGGGAGATCGCCTCGCGCATAGTCGTTATCGGCGCTTATGCGGCTTTTCTGGCTGCTGACGTGATGACTGGCGGTGAAATGGCGCAGGGCGGCAAGTGGGATCGCGCATGAGCCTTGGGGTGCCACGCGGATCTGGTGGAAGGCGGAGAGCTGATCACGCCTGAGGCAGTGGTGCATATCGTTCTCGTGGTCAATTCCACACTGCTGGTGGCGGCGAGGCCAATGCTTTCTGGGCTCAGATGATGGGGCCGAACCGTCACGTGAATCCTCCCAGAAGGAGATGTCGTCGCATTGTGTTTGTCGCGCAGACGCCTTGAGGATTCGGGGGCGCGAGCCTTATTTTGAGTGGCGGAAAAGGAGCATATTCTGGAGAAAGGTCTCTTCGGTTTCCATTCTCCGTGGCGAGAAATTTCCTGCCGTCCCGTCACATGTTTGATGCGCACGCGGATGGCGCAGTGAAGTGCCTGGGTCCTCTCTCGGCTGGTCGAGCAGCGTGAACGTTTGCGTGGGCCTCGGCCGCGGGCTTCGAGGCGCTCGTCGCCGACCAGCAGGTGCGACCCGCGGAACTCGGGGCTGAGCCTGGAGGAGTCGGCCCCGCCAGGCTGGTCGGGGTTGCGTGTGGTCGCGGTTGCTGGTGCGTTGGCTGGTAGATATGTCGGACATCCTGTCGGAAAGCGCGAGGGTGAAAATGAGCCGATTCGATGAGTGTGATCAAGCTGCTGCTCTGGTTTCTGCGAGCGCAATAGCGGTGGCCTTCGGTGCTGTTAGGAGAAAAGTTCAGAGGATGGTGCTTCGGTAGAAACCTTTTTCTGAAGAATGTGTAGCGCGGAGATGTCGGTGAATCATGTGTCTCTTTGTGAGTACGTTGCAGAGGGGGGTGGCGCGTACTGTTCTTGCTGGGGAGGCGATGTTTCATGCGGTGTTCGCTGGGTGTCTCCTGGCCGATTGGGCTGCCTTTTTGTGACGTGCGATAGTCTCAGCGAAGAGCCTTCGTCGGGAGAAGGAAAACTTCTGGTCTCGTGCTCCAGCAAACGTGTGATCGCGGAATGATATGAATAGTGAATGTGGCTCGGGTGAGCTATATCAGAACGCGCTCCGTGCGCCCTGGGTAAGAGCCGTAAATTCCCGGCGGGCTGGCGGCGCACGATGGCGCTGCGCCCCTGAAGGGGGCGGGATTCAGTTCTGCCCAAGGAATCCCGCCCTCCCTCCTTGTGGCCTTTCGGCAAGTATGTGATCGCTAACCTCCTTTTAGTGGATCAGATTTTCCTGATAGCTTCAATCCGCCGTCGATTCACGCGAGTGAGTTCAGGATTCCAGGATGGGGATACGTCGACGGTGAATGCGCGCATGCGCCGCCGCGGGGTGTCGGCCATGCGCGCTGCATCGACTCGTCCTGGGTCCGCCGATGTTTCACGAGGAAACCGGCGACCCTGCGGAAGGAATCTTGAACGGCAGCGAGCCGGGGGCCGAATTGCAGCACCAGCTCGTAGCCTGGCGCCACTGGCGCCGGGCAACGGATAGCCGACAGCACTGGCCTGGCGTATGTGACGCGGGGGTGCGTCCTGGGGAGGGGCCTTGGCTGGATGAGTCTGGTCCCTCCACAACTTCCTCTTTTCCCAGTGCCCGGTTCTGCTGGAGTTGTAGCCTCGCGCCTGGAGAAGAATCCGTGAAGGCAATATCGCCAGACCCAGTGGAGCATCGTGGCCACTGCGCGTCGGCTGGAGCATCTAGTTCTGGGCTGGCCGTGTGTTCAGGTGGGCAGGTGCATGGAAATAGAAAACCTGAATCAAGTCCTCAAGAACCTCTCGCGAGAGAGTTGCTTTGGTGTAGCGTGTTGGAGTGGGTCTGCGTGATGATCTGGGCTCACGACCGAGTTCAATGTTGCCCCTGGTTCCCGTGAGCTGAGACGCTCCGGAAGCGGGTGAGGAAGGAAACAGATGTCAACACGCACGGGCCCGATGCCTCCGGTCAGTCGGGAGAGCAGGAGAACCCCGTTCCGCAGCAACCACAGGAAACATCGGCGCCGCACGCTGAAGTGCAGGCGGATGCCCCGCAGTTCGTTCTGGGGACAGCAACTTAAGGGGGACCGCACGCGTCGGGGAAACTGGAACGCATTGAACCAGGGTCCTGGGCAACAAGGGCCGTACCAGGTCCTTCGCAGAATCCACAACAGGATCCGGGAGCTTCCTGCCAAGGGACGCCACAGCAGGGACCCGGGCAAGGGCACACAGGGCAGCAACCTATATATGCGGCGGGTCATTCTCAGCATGGGCAGGGAACCCGGCGAAAAAGTCGAAGACCCCTGCTGTGGATTGGCCTGGGTCTTGTAGCCGCTGGTGGTGGTCGTGGCATTGGTGCTGGTGCTCTCAGGGGTGTTCTCCAGCAAGACCGCTGGGTGGAGGGGAAGGCCCCGAACTGCCCGCGGACCCCAAGGAAGCAGCCAAGGCCGTTGTTACGAACTACCTGACCGCCGTTTCCGAAGGACGTGCGGAGGACGCCAAGAAATTCCCGAGCTCCTCATCCGCCACATCCGATGCATCGTTGCTCACCGACGAGGTGTTGAAAGATTCACTGACCCGGGCCCCGATCACCGAGATAACGGTCGGCGAAATCACGACCGAGTACAGCTCCCAAAAGGTTCCTGTCACCTACAAGGTTGCCGGTGAGCCGGCCAGCGAAGAGTACACGGTTGGCTCCAGCGAGAACAAGATCTTCTCGTCTCTACCCACCTTGGGGGCTTTACATGCTCAAGGGAGTCGATTCACAGTGAACGGCGTGGCCGTCAAGAGCAGTGAGGAACTGCTCGGTTTTCCCGGGCAGTTGCGTCGTCGCATCTGCCAACAAGTACCTCGAGGTTGTAGGAGAAAACACCATCCTCATCACCAGCAGCAAGAACGACACCCCATCTTCGAAATCAGCCTCAAGGTGAGTCAGGCTGGCATTGATCTGTTCCGAGAGAAGGTGATCCCGGAGGCCAAGGCCTGCCTGGCCTCCACGAATCTTGGATCCAGGGTGCAAACATGGCCATCAGCGCCACGCTGAATGATGGAACCACCCTCACTGAGGGTAGTATCACGCGCACCAGGACTCCGAGAATGCATACAAAGCTGGAGAATGTCGTTCCTGAGCCGGGCCTCGGTGCCGACGATCATCTCCGCCAGAGACATGGGTTCTGTGGGAGCTCACCCGCAACGTGCACTGACTCGGAGCGGAACAGGACCGTGCACTCTCGGGATTCGGCAGTGATCGAGATTCCCGAAGGCGACGCTCAATGTTGCCGAGGATGATCCCAAGGTGGTCTGGGAAGACCGATAAGAAAAATGAGCTTTATTAGGGGCCCGGCGATCCACGATCGCCGGGCCCGCACTGAGCCCACACGATATGTCAGTCGATCTCCCAGAAGCTCTTCCCGGACATAGCGGCCTGTAGTGCATCGTGCGGACTCTCCGCGTTCCTCGGCCACCTGCGCGCGCAGCAGGTCGTCGGCGGACGTTCCACCTGCCGGAAGATCCCGACCCGGGCGCGGTCACCGCGCCGTGGTCGTGAGTGCGCCGCCAGCGAAGGCTCGTGACGGGTCCCGTCGCCCCTGCGTCGGACGACGATTCTCCGGGGTGGTGGCGGCGGTCCGGTGACCCGCAGCCCCCGTCGGGTTCCCGGATCACGCAGAATTGTTCCTCGGTGCCGAAAACCACGGGTTCGCCGTCGCGGAGCCGATCAGTGCGTTCGCCGCCCCGGCCCTTCAGGGCGTCGAAGGCCTCGTCATTGAAGATCGGGCAGTTCTGCAGATCTCGATCAGGCGGCGCGATGCTGGCTGCCGCGTTCATGACGTCAGTGAGCTGCGCCCCGGATGTCGACGCCCGGCGCGCGCCACGAACGACGCCTGCGCCAAGCGCCAAGGCCACCGGGTTGAACGGCACGTCGAGGGAGCCGTAGGCGTGGACTGGTCGTCGGTTTGCTTGCCCGAGGTGGGGAGTATTGCCCCTTCGTCAGCCCGCAGATGCGGTTATTGAACAGCAGGATGTTGATGTTCGCACAGCCGCAGCGCGTGGATGAGATGGTTGCCACCGATCGACAGCGCATCACCATCGCCCGTGATCACCCACACGTTGAGGTCCCCGCGGGCCGCCGCGACCCCGGTGGCGAGTGGCGGTAGCGCGACCGTGGATGGAGTGCATTCCGTAACAGTCGACGTAGTAGGGGAACCGCGACGAGCACCCGATGCCGGAGATCACGACGGTGTTCTCCCGGGCGATGCCGAGGTCGGCCATCATGGCCTGGAAGGTGGACAGGATCACGTAATCGCCGCAGCCGGGACACCACCGCACCTCCTGGTCGCTGGTGTAGTCCTTCCGGGACTGCGGTGCCTGCGCGAAGGGAATCCCCGGCGAGCCTGCATCACTTCACCTCCAGCGAGTCGATCTCGGCGGTCAGGTCGGCCTCCAGCTCGCCCACCGAGATGGGCAGCCCCCGCACCCGCGAATAGCATTGGACGTCCACCAGGTATCGGGCGCGCAGCAGGAAGGCCAGCTGCCCCAGGTTCATCTCGGGCACCAGCACCTTTGTCGTAGCGTGCAGCACTTCCCCAGGTTGGCGGGCATCGGGCTGAGGTGGCGCAGGTGGGCCGTCGCCACCTCACGACCTGCCAGCCGCACCGGCGGTGCGGCGGCCGTGATGGGTCCGTAGGTGGAACCCCACCCCAGCACCAGCAACCGGGCACGTCCGGAAGGGTCATGGACCTCGACGTCGGGGATGTCGCGGACGATGCCGTCGATCTTCGCCTGCCGGGTGCGTACCATCAGGTCGTGGTTGTCGGGGACGTAGGAGATCGCGCCCGTCGGCGGAGTTCTTCCAACCCCCGATACGTGCTCCAGCCCCGGGGTGCTGGGTACATGAAGGCGCGCTACGTTCTCGTCGCGCAGATACGGATGGAACACGGGTTTTCCCTGGGATCGGTCGCGTTTGGTCTCGGTGGCGTAACCGGGAACGATCGGGCGATGTCGTCCAGATCCGGATCCGCCACGGCTCTCGGCCCCATTGCCCAGGTAGCCGTCGGTGAGCACGATCACCGGGTCCGGTACTCACTGCGATCCGGCAGGCCTCGACGGCGGTGGCGAAACAGTCCGCGGGGAGCGGGCTGCCAGCACCGCCACCGGTGACTCCCCGTTGCGGCCCAGGATCGCCTGGAGCAGGTCGGCCTGCTCGGTCTTGGCTGGCATCCCCGTCGACGGTCCGGCTCGCTGCACATCCACGATCACCAGGGAAGCTCGGTCATCACACCCAGCCCGACAGCCTCCATCTTCAGGGCCATGCTGGACCCGACGTGGTGGTCACCCCTGAGCAGACCAGCGTAGGGCGCCCAGCGCGGAACAGATGCCCGCGATCTCGTCCTCCGCCTGTACCGTGACCACACCGGCGTCCTTGCGGCGGCTCAGCTCGTGGAGGATGTCGGAGGCGGGAGTGATTGGGCAGGAGCCCAGGAACAGCTGCATCCCGGCGCGGTCGGCACCCGCCATCAGCCCGTACGCGGTGGCGAGGTTCCCGGTGATCTGGCGGTAGCGACCGGGTTTCATGGGGGCCGAGGCCACGTGGTAGCGATGCTCGAAAACCTCGGTGGTCTCCTGTAGGCGTGTCCGGCTCGGAAAGCCGCCAGGTTTGCGTCGCGGATCTCGGTTTCGACGCGAACTTGGTCTTCAGGAAGTCGATGGTTCCGGAGGTGTCGCGGGAGTACAACCAGCACAGCAAAACCCAGAGCGAACATGTTCTTCGTGCGCCCCGCGTCTTACGGCCCAGCCCGAAGGGTTCCCGCTGCCGCCGTCGCCATGCCTGTCAGATCCAGGGAATGGACCTTCCAATCGGCCAGGGAACCGTCGCTCAGCGGGTTCGTGTCCCAGCCGACCTTCGCCAGGTTGCGTTTTTGTGAAATCGCCCTCATCGACGATGATCACCCCGCCCTTGGGAAGGTCGCCGAGGTTGGCCTTCAGCGCAGCCGGGTTCATGGCTACCAGCACGTCAGGTCGGTCGCCAGGGGTGACGATGTCGTAGTCGGCGAAGTGCACCTGGAAGGAGGAGACTCCGGGAAGGGTGCCCCGTGCGCGGATTTCTGCTGGATAGTTGGGCAGGGTGGCGATGTCGTTACCGAGTGAAGCCGATTCGGCGGTGAAACGATCCCCGTCAACTGCATTCCATCGCCGGAATCCCCAGCAAAGCGGATCACCACCCGATCTAGCGACCGCGTCTCAGCCACGAACAACCCTCTCACTCTCAAAGCCTCGGGCAAGTGTATAGCGGCTCATCGAAATGGCCTTCATGGCAGGGCGAAGGTGGGAGGTGGGGAAGCTCCTGATGCCGCCGACCCGTAGTATGCCTCCCCATGGCCCAGATCGACCTTTCAATCCTCGAAACGCCGATGCGCGTCCTTGACAAGCATCTGGAAGGGTCTCGATGGGCGGCGAACTGAGCGGTGGCGCTGATCATCCTCGTCCGCTGGATGCGTCAGCGGGAGGAGATTTGATGCAGGTGGTGCAGGCCGCGGCGCTGCGCGGGCTGAAGGCTCTCAAGGACGCCCTCACCACGCGCGCCGTACTTGCGGGATGCTTTGGGTCGGTGCTGCTGGTGCTGGGGTCACTGACCCCCGCATACCTGCCGCGGACCTCCCCACTGACCCGAGCGATGGCCCCGTACGGGCTGGCTGGCGTCGAGTGGACGTGGGTCGGAACCGCCATCACCATGGCGGGGCTGGCCCTGATGCTCGAGTTCTGGCTCAGGGTGCGCCCGGCGCGGCGGGAAGCGCGGGGACAGCCGCAGCTGCGCCACTGGGCAATGCTCGCGATCGTCGCGGCCCCCCATGCTGATCGCTCCGCCGATCTTCAGTCACGACGCCTACTCTTACGCGGCCCAGGGCTGGTTGCTCCACAACGATCTCAACCCCTACCTGGTGGGTCCCGGGATCCTGCCCGGGCAGTTCGCCGACCAGGTGGCCTGGGTGTGGCGCGACACAGCGGCACCCTATGGACCACCGGCCCTCAGGATGAACCACTGGTTGATCGTGCTGGTTGATTCGATCCCCATGGTCCGCGGTGATCATGCCGGCTTCCCGCGCTGATCGGTGGGAATGATCGGGTGGTGTACCCCGGATCGCCGGACGTTTCGGCATCAAACCCGGCTGCCGCCAGCTGGTCTCGTCCTGGCCAACCCCATCGTCATCATCGACTCGTGGGCGGTGCCCACAACGACGCCCCCCACGATGGGCCTGGCGATGATGGGGATCTGGGTCACCACCAGCGGCGCACCTGGTGGTGGGGGCGGTCGCGGTCGGGGTGGGGCCGCCATTAAACAGCCCGCCGTCTTCGTCGCAGTGGCCCTGCCCTTCATCACCCACCCCTGGACCTCCTGAAACTTCGTCTCCCTGACCGCCGCCGCGGCCAGGGCACTGGCATCGTTGGCTGTGTCGGTGGCGGTCTTCGCGCTGCTGAGTGTCGTACAGGGCTCGGGTTTCGGCTGGTGAATGCGGTCGATGTCTCCGGCAAGGTCACCAGCGCCTCGCCGTTCAATCTGCTGGGCGAGGCCATTGAGTACCTCCTCAACACCATGGGCATCGATCAGGCTGGCAAGGCAGCCGTGGGTGCGATGCGTTCCTCGACTCCTGGTCTGCGCCATCGGGATCGTGTGGCTGGCCATCCGTCACCTCGGACGTCGCCCCTCAACTTCACCGGGTGGGGATTGCTGCTGTCGGCGTTCACCCTTCCGGCCTCCACCCTGGTACCTGCTGTGGGAGGTGTGTTTCTCATGACCCGCCCCAGCACCCGACGGCTCCGGATCGCGATCATTATTTCTGCGGTTCTGCTGGCCTACGAGGCCATGGTCTTCGCGGTCCGGAACGGAACCTGGTTGGTCGCGCTGCTGCTGATCTGGGCGATCTGGGAATCCGTGAAGGCCCACGAACTCACCCAGCGATGGGATGCCGAGGTTGCTCAGGAGAGTGTGGCCGGGTCGTAGTCAACTGCGACGGGGCAGTGGTCGCCGACCCGGGAGTCGTAGTCGACCGCGCAGCGACTCGCCTGACCGCCGACCGCGCCAGTCTCGGCGTCGCCAGGTGGTAGTCGATGCGCCAGCCTGCGTCATTCGCGAACGCCTGGCCCCGCCATGACCACCACGAGTAGGGGCCGTCCTGGTCTGGGTGCATGGCGCGCACCACGTCGACAAGGGTTCGAGGGCCGAGCTGAGCGGTGAACCAGTCGCGTTCCTCGGGCAGGAAACCGTCGGTGCGCTGGTTGGAACGCCAGTTCTTGAGGTCATGCCGGGTGTTGGCGATGTTGAAGTCCCCGACGATCACGTACTCGCGCCCGGCCTGTGCCGCGGATCTGCGGGCCTGGGTCAGGTGACGCGCCAGCCCGGACATGAATTTCATCTTTGCGTTCGTATTTCGGGGTGTCGGCTTCCTCGGGTTTCCGGGCGTGGTGTTCCGGGACGGCACCTTGGGGAGGTAGAGGGAGGCCACACGGATGGGCACCCCGGCCAGATCCACTTCACGTAGCGGCCCTCGCCGGCGAAGGCCGCCAGGTCGCGGTTGCCCACCCGCTCCACCTCCGATTCGCTGGCTGTGCCGTCGGGCGCGACGACCACCGCGGTGCCGTCGAGGGTGGCGACTCGTTCCGGCGCATCACGGGTCAGGACCGCCACGCCGTTGCGACCCGCCAGCTCGCCGATGGACCACGCGACGTGGTGGCCGGCGAAGGCGTCACCGGGCAGGTCCTTGAGGCGGCAGCGCACCTCCTGCAGGCAGATGACATCGGCCCTCTCGCGTCGCCACAAATCGTGCAGGCCTCGGCGCAGGGCGGCTCGGATGCCGTTGACGCTGTGGAGATCAGGCGCAGGGTGCTCATGGCGTCGCATGGTAGTGCCGACCGGAGTGCTACCTTCTGTGACGACCCGAGAAGTTGGAGGAAACACATGGCCGGAGGCCTGGCCGCGCTGCTGGACGACGTGGCGATGATCGCGAAACTGACCAGCGTAACCAGCACCAAGGCAATGGCGGTGGTGATCGACGACGCCGCCGTCACCCCCGTTACGTCACGGGCCTGAGCCCTGCCCGGAACTGCCGATCATCTGGCGGATCGCGAAAGGATCGTTGCGGAACAAGGCGATCATCCTGGTGGTGGCGCTGGCTTTGAGTCAGTTCATTCCCTGGATCCTGACTCCGATCCTGATGATCGGCGGCACATATTTGTGTTTTGAGGGGTGCCGAGAAGTTCTGGGAGGCGCTCTCCGACATCATGAGGAAGAGCCGGTCGCGGATCGCGGCGAGCAGGACGAGAACGCCCCTGGTGCGCGGCGCCGTCACCACGGATTTCATCTCGTCCGCGGAGATCATGGTGATCTCTTTGAATTCCTCGCTGAGGAGGGTTTCTGGCGCCGTGCGGTCACGTTGGTGCTGGTCGGGATCCTGATCACGCTGCTGGTCTACGGCGTGGTGGCGTTGATCGTGAAAAATGGACGACGTCGGCCTGAAACTGAAGGAGGGCGCGGGGCGGGGCGTGCGCTCGGGCTTTTCTGGTGGGTGCCATGCCGAAGCTGCTGGCCGCGCTGTCCGTGATCGGGATCGCCGCCATGTTGTGGGTCGGTGGACACATCCTGCTCGACGGGGCCGCCAAGCTCGGCTGGGGTGCGCCCTGGGGTTGGTGCATGGTCCCGCCCATTCAACCGCATCGGTGCCGGTGGCCGGTGAGGTGCTCGAATGGGTGGTGGAGACCGCATGCTCCGCGGTGCTCGGTCTCGCGGTCGGAGCGGTGATTGTCGCGGTGATCCACCCTGATCCCGAAGCGGGTACCGAAGCCGCCCGGTAGGCTCAGGTCATGGGCGAAGATTTTGACGAACGGGCTGCCACCTGGGACGACGACCTGGAGCGGATGGCCAGGGTTCGCAGGGTCGCAGCAGTTGTGCGTTCGGTGGTGCCCCTCGATGGACATCCGGTGACGGTCGAGCTGGGTTCCGGGACGGGAATGCTTGCCCGCTGCCTCGGCCGACGTGCTCGGCCCACCACCCCTGCTGGACGCCTCACCTGCGATGATCGAGGTCGCGTCGAAGGCCTTGGCGTCCGAGAGGCTGGAGGGCTGGAGCGTCGCGGTGACCGACCTTGCCGAAGGCATCCCGGGCGGCCCCTACGAGCTGGCGCTGGCGCAGATGTTTCTCCACCATGTCGATGACGTGCCGGCCCTGCTGAGGGGAGCTGCGTCGGGTGATGAGCCCCAGGCGGTGTGGTGGCGATCGCCGACCTCGACCACGACGCCGCGCAGCGCTACCACGCCACTGTTGTCGATTTCCACGGCCATCACGGCTTCTGCCACGACGAGTTGCGTGGCTGGCTGGAGAAGGAGGGATACCGCAACGTCTGTTTCCCACGACGCCGGGGTGGTCGGCAAGGAGGTCGACGGCGAGCGCCAGGACTTCCCGATGTTCCCGGCGGTCGCGAAAGCCTGAGGGGTCGCGGTATCGCCGCGATGGCCCAGCGGCCACGGGGACGGCACTCCTGGCGCCATCCCCGTCGCTGGCGGTCGGCTCGGCGACCCCGCTGGTTCAGCGGTAGTTCACGAACTGACGGCGAAGTCGTAGTCGGCCTCCTTGATGAGGCGCTGGACCTCCTGAGGTGGTCGCGTGACTTCGAGCTGACCCGCAGCTCGTCGCCCCTGGATCTGCACCTTCACACCCTTGGGGCCCTCATCGCGCACCAGTTTGGAGATTTTCTTCGCGTCCTCCTGCTTGATGCCCCTGTTTGCGGTGCAGGTGATCTTCCACTTCTTCCCGGAGATGCGGGGTTCACCGGTGTCGAGGGCCTTCAACGACACCCGCGTTTGACGAGCTTCGACTGAAACACGTCCAGTACCGCTTTCGCGCGCTCCTCGCCGCTCGACTCGATCTCGATGGCCTCCCCGGACCAGCGGATGGAGGAGTCGGTGTTCTTGAAGTCGAAGCGTTGCGACACCTCCCTTGGCGGCCTGGTTCAGCGCGTTGTCCACCCTCTTGGCGATCAACCTTTGCTGACGACGTCGAAAGAGCCGTCCGCCGCCATGGGTTCCTCCTCGGATCGTGGGGCACCCATTGTGCCAGCCTCGCCCGGTTTTTCTCCCCGCCGCCGCTCCGCCACCTGCCACCCCGTCGCTCGCATCCCGCGAGTTATGTCATGTGGAAAGAAAATGTGGGGTACACGGTACAAACCCTTTCACCGAAGCCTCAAAACTTTTCACGGGAGCCCGCTCGCACCCCGGTTGGACGTATCCGTCCGGCACTGATACTCTTTTCCGTCGCTGGTCAGCCAGCGTTCGGCAGGTTGCCTGAGCGGCCAGCGAGCGGTCTGTAAAACCGTCGGCGTTGCCTACGTTGGTTCAAATCCAACACTTGCCACTGCCCCGGATCGGATGGATCCGGGGCTGAACTTTTCACGACCCGGTACCCGCCCCGCGACGATGGCAGCGGGCCTCGCCGCCACCCGGGATCCGATAGGATTCGGCGGCCACGAATCCGAGTCGCAGCGCCAGGCGTTCGGATCGGGTGTTCCCGACCGCGATCATCGCGGTGAGCGGCAGATGTGGGACACCCGAGAGTACCCTGCGGGCCGCGTCGAATGCGATGCCCCGGCCCCAGTAACGCTTTCCGAGCCGGTATCCGAGTTCGACGGATCCCGTCATCCCTCACCCGCGTTCCAGTCGTGAAGGCTCGCGAAGCCGGCTACCCGGCCCTCGACGCACAACGTGTGAAACAGTAGCCCTTGGTGTGGAACAACTCGCGCTGGTGGTGCACGAAATCCTCGTAGTACGCGAGATCCCGCACCCGCCCATCCCCGATCCAACGCATCACCCGGGATCCCGGAAAAGCAGGTGCAGGGGTTCGGCGTCCGAGAGTTCCGGTGGTCTCAGCACCACATCACCGGTGGCATCCATCCGGTCATCGTACGTGGCTAGGCTCTTGTCATGTCTTCAACCCCACACTTCTCCCGTGAAATCGGTGAGATCGCCCCTCTGGTACTCATGCCCGGTGATCCGCGTCGCGCCGAACACATCGCCCGGAACCGGCTCGACGGCGCCCAGCTGGTCTCCGACGTCCGGGGGCATCGGAACCTGGACCGGCACCTCGACGGGGTTCCCGTCACCGTGACCGCCTCCGGGATGGGGGTTCCATCGATGTCCATCTACGCCACCGAACTGTTCTCCCGCCACGGGGTGAGGCGCATCTGCCGAGTCGGAACCTGTGGGGCCTTCTCGCCCAGGGTGCACGTCCGCGACGTCGTGATCGCTTCCGCCGCGCACACCGACTCCTCGGTGGCCACCGTCGCCGTGCCCGGGGTGACGTTGTCGCTGGCGCCGACCTTCGACATGCTCGCCGCCGCCGTGGCGCAGGCGCGACGGGGCAGCGGCAGGGCGGTCCACGTCGGTTCCGTGTTCACCAGCGATTACTTCTACCATCCCCGCACCGGACATCACCCCGGAGCTGTCCAAGCTGGGCACCCTCGCTGTCGAGATGGAGGCCGCGGGTCTGTACGCGGCGGCGGCCCGCAACAACGCCGAGGCTCTGGCGGTGCTGGACCGTCTCCCGATCACCTCTCGACCACTCCGCCGACCTCACGGCCACCGAACGCGAAACCATGTTCGAAGACGCCTCGAGGTAGCGGTGGCCGCCCTGCTGGCCCGCGAGCAGGGCGTCGCGAGAAACCGCCGAGCGGCTAATCTGCGTCGTCGAAACCCCTCGCGCGTGGTTGGGTGGCTGGGCCGGGTCTGCTACCGGGCGCGGGTGAGCCTGACTCAGCCGCTCGCTGGCACTCACGTGCTGGCTCAACCGGCTTCAGAGGAAGGGCGCTCAGCGCTCTGGCTCAACCGGTTTGGAACATGGTGAAGCTGGTTGAGCGATCCTCACGAGCGCCAGCGAGTGGGTCGTCGAAACCAGGGTGAGTGCTGTCGGGGAGATGGATTCGCCCGGGGAGGGGAGGCCATCAGGCGGAGGTTTCCCGCCCTCCAAATCGGCGAGGATCTCGGTGTAGCGTTTCTCGTCGAGCCGGTACCCGGCTCGCAGGATCAGCCAGCTCGTCGCGATCAGAGCCATGGGGATCAGCAGCATCACCGACTTGAATGGGACGATCCCGGCAGCAGTCACGTCCTCGACCCCCGGGCTCCGCTGATCCCGGAGACCAGCAGCGCCAGGCCGACGAAACCCGCTGCCGATGGCGTTCGAGGCCTTGTAGATGAACGGCTGCACCGCCAACGTCACCGACTCGTTGCGACGTCCCAGCTTCCACTGCCCGTACTCGACGCAGTCGGCGACGAACATCAGCATCAGCAACTGGATGAAAGCCTGCCCGGTGAACAGCAGCACCCCCGCGACCGCCACCACCGTCAGCGACGAACCCGCGAACCAGAACACCACCAGCCCCGCCAGGCACAGGAGGGTGGCCAAGGTGTGGATCTGGAAACGACGCAGGAACCTTCGAACCAGCGGGAAGAGCGCCAGCCCGGCCAGCTGCGTCACCGCGAGGATGGCGGCGAACACCGAGTAGGCGGCCTCGTCGCGGTAGACGTACTTGAAGTAGTAGATGCCGAGGCTCGTGACGGTCATGTAACCGCCCATGCAAACACAGCATCGCCCCCTGCCGCCCACAGCAGCTGGTCGTTGCGGCCGATCACCCGCACCAGTTCCCCGGAACGGGGTCTGCGATGCCCCACCGCCACCTGCTGCCGGGTGAACAGCAGCGTCAACGACTGGAAGCCCAGCATCAACACCACCAGCAGCGCCGCGAAAGCCAGCCATCCCAGCTGCTCGCTGCCGAGCAGCCCGCCGAGCGCCTTCGTCGCGGGCACCACCGCCACCACCACCGAGAACAACCCGAGGTTGGCGCAGATCCTGGCGATCACCCCGATGCGTTCCCGCTCCTTCAGGTCCTGGGAGAGGGCGGGCAGCATGCCCCAGAAGGAGATGTCGTTGATGGTGTAGGCCACCGACCACACCAGGTAGACCACGGTGAACCACACCAGGAAGGCCGCCCCCGAGAACCTGAGATCCACGAAGATTCCCAGCGTGGCGGCCCCCCACAGCACCGCGCCCAGCGCGATCCACGGCTTGAACTTGCCGAAACGGGAGCGGGTGTTGTCGACGATGACACCCATGAAGGGATCGTTGAGGGCGTCGAAGATCCGCATCGCCACCAGAACCACCGTCACCACCACCGTCGTGGACTGCGAGATGTGCAGCACATCGGTGAGATAGAACATCAGGTACATGCTGACCAGCGCGGCAGACATGTCGCGACCGAGCGTGCCCAGTCCGAAACTCAGCCGATTGCGCCAGGGAGCCGGATTCATGGCGGAGAGTCTTGCAGGTCGTGATCGCGGTGTGGAATCCGCCCGGTTGACCCTGACACGGTGTCAGGGTCCCACGATGGTGTCATCGACAGAGACGAGACTGATCCGGATCGGGGAATTCTCCACCCTCACCCGGCTGTCGGTGCGGATGCTGCGCTACTACGACGCCAACGGCGTCCTGAGCCCGGCCACCATCGACGACTTCACCGGTCACCGGTTCTACGCATCCTCGCAGGTGCGTGACGCGACGCTGATCCGTCAGCTGCGTGACGTCGGGTTCTCCGTCTCCGCCATAGCCGCCCTGCTCCCGCAACGCGACGACCCCGAGGCGCTGGGTCGCGCGCTCGCCGTGCAGCGCGATCAACTCGTCGCCGACGCCGAGGCTGTCCGCCACCGCATCGCCGAGATCGACCGACTCATCTCCCACACCACGAGGAGGGCCACCGTGGCCGACATCACCGTCACCACCCATCCCGCGCAGCTCGTCGCCGCCCTGAGAACGAAGATCGACGCCTACACCGACGAACACACGGTGTGGGCGAAATTCATGGAGGCGTTCCAGAAGCAGGGCCTCACGTACACCGGCGAGCCCTGTGGAGCCATCTTCCACGACCCCGAGTACCGCGAATCCGACATTGACATCGAGATCTGGGAACCCGTCGCCCCGGTCGCCGTCGCATCCGAGCCGCTTGTGATCCGGGAGCTGCCGGAACAGCGGGTCGCGGTGGCCACCTTCCGCGGCGGTTACGACCAGTTCGGTCCCGTCAATGAGGAACTGGCCGAGTACATCACCCGCTCCGGGCTGAAGATCACCGGTCCCATGTATAACCGCTACATCGTTGGCCCGGTACAGGTCCAGGATCCGGCGCAGTACCTCACCGAGGTCTGCGTCCCGGTCGACTGAGAACGGATTCTGCACATCCGCCTCCACGATGTCTGCAAACTGATGCCTAGAGTGTTCTGCAAAACCGATGCCTAGAATGTCTGCGGAATCAAGGCCAGGGAGGTGGACGGTGACCGGGGCGTATCTTCCACGCGTGATGGACGGCGCGATGAGACGCGCGCTCAGGATCTCCGGAGCGGTGATGCTAGAGGGCGTGCGCGCCTGCGGGAAGACCCGAACTGCCCTGGAAGCTGCGGGATCGTCGGTGCTCATGGACGATCCCGCAGCGCGGGCGCTCAACGACCCTCGCCCCAGGGCAGCTTCTCATCGGTGCCCGTCCCCGCCTGCTGGACGAATGGCAGATCATTCCCGAGGTCTGGGACCAGGTGCGGCGCGCCGTCGACCGGGAACCCACCCCCGGGCAGTTCATTCTCACCGGATCTGCGACCCCGGCGGACGATCACACCCGGCACACGGGAGCCGGACGTTTCATGCGTCAGCGGATGCGAACCCTCTCCTGGTGGGAACACGACCCCGGATTCGGTGCGGTCTCTTTGTCGAGGCTCTTCGAAGGTGAGCGACCGGCGGGGAACCGGAAGCGCTGACCTTCGAGGAGGTTCTCGGTCGGCTTCTGCGCCCTGGTTTTCCGGCGTGGCGTGAGGCCCCGCCCGAGGACGCGGCCCCTGCTCCTGCGTGGGTATTTGGATGAGGTCATCCGCACCGATCTGTTGAGGCTCGGGGGATCCGGAACTCACCCGCGGTGGTCGAGGCGTTGCTCACCGCCATCGCCGCGAGCAGCGCCTCCGCCGTCTCCTTCCAGACCCTGGCCCGGGATCTCGCGCCGATCGCACCGGACCCTGTCGGCCACAAACCGTCAGCCGCTACGTGGACCTGCTGGCCCGGATTTTTCGTCGTCGAGCGGCAACAACCCTGGGCGCCGAAGCTACGCTCACGGGCCAGGCTCCGGACCTCCCCGAAACCGCACCTGGCCGATCCCGCGCTGGCCGCGGTTGCCCTCCAGGCGCCACTGTCCTCGTTGCAACAGGACCCGGCCACCGCAGGCGCCCTGTTCGAGAGTGCGGTTCATCACGACTTGACGGTGCTGGCGATTGCTTTCGGGGAAGGGTCCAGCACTCAGGGATTCCAACGGCTATGAGATCGACGCCGTAGTGGTGCATCCCGACGGCCGCTGGGGTGCGGTCGAGTCAAGCTGGCCGGGGCTCGGATCGCGAACGGGCACAGGGCCCTAACCTCCGCGCTGGAGCAGATCGACGGGGAACCATCGTTCCGTCTGATCGTCACCGGAACGGGCCCGGTCCTGACCCTGGACGATGGCACGGTCACGTGCAGGGCTCCACCGGCTGTGCCCGTAGTTGGGTCCTGGTGCGGAAGTCATGCCCGGCTGCGGCGCACCGGATCGGTGGTCCGACGTCCCGTCCGGGGCGTCCTCACCCAGGCGACACTCTTCGCAGCAGGCCCTAAGGGACTCGCCGTCGCCATGAACCTCTATCCTTGGTTCCCGACCAGGAGGACCAATGATCCAGCACTCGCCGTGCAGATGCGCGCGGCCATAGCCGAGCACGCTGACCGCCCAGCCACCCGGATCCGGGTCGGCGAGGGCTGGCGCACCCACACCTTCCGAGAGTTCGGTAAGCGCATCGACGAGGCGGCTCAGGGGCTGTTGGACCGGGGAATCCAGCCGGGGCAGCGCATCGGGTTGTTCGCGAACAACTGCCCCGAGTGGTCGGAGATCGACTTCGGTGCCGCCACTGTGAGGGCCATCCCGGTGCCCATCTACGCCACCTCCACCCCAGCACAGATCCGGCACATCGCCGCCGACTCGGGCTACGGATCCTGTTCGTGGGCGGTCGCAGCGAGTGTGAACGCGTCCTGGAGGTCGCCGATGATCTGCCCGAACTGGAGCACGTGGTGATTCTCGAACCCTGGGAGGGCATGCCGGAACGGATCATCACCTACGACGACTTCCGCTCGAAAACCCTCGACTCCCGGGCCCTGGAGGCCCGTCTCGCTCAAGCGGGCCCCGATGACCTGGCATCGATCATCTACACCTCCGGTACCACGGGAGACCCGAAGGGAGTGATGCTCAAGCACTCCGCGATGATCGCCCAGAAAGAGGCGATCGAGGAACTGTTTCACTTCGGGCCGGAGGATCACTCGCTGTGTTTCCTACCCCTCTCGCACGCGCTGGAGCGGGCCTGGACCAGCATCATCCTGCTCAAGGGCTGCATGAACACCTACGTTCCCGACGCCCGCACCGTCGCCGATGCCTTGGTGCAGACGAAACCGACGCTGCTCGTGAGCGTCCCCAAGCTGTACGAGAAGGTGTTCGCGACCGCGCACGCGAAGGTTGCGGCCTCGGGGATCAAACGTGGCATCTTTCAAGTGGGCGCTGCGGGTGGGGGCCCGCAACCAGCGGGCCTACCGCAAGGGAAGGCGACCTGCGTGGTTCTGGCGCGCCCAGCTCGGCATGGCCGACCGGCTCGTCCTGTCCTCGATCCGCGTCGCCCTGGGTGGCAACAAGGCGGTCCTGGCCTGCGGCGGGGCGCCGCTGCGCAAGGAGATCGAGGAGTTCTTCTCGGCGGTCGGGATGCCCATCTACACCGGCTATGGACTGACCGAGGCCTCACCGCTGGTGACCTTCAACTCGCCGGGTGGGTTCAAGATCGGCACGGCGGGCGGGTGCTCGAGGGCGGGCAGCTGCACGTCGGCGAGCACGGTGAGGTGCTGTTCCGTGGCCCGAACGTGATGGCCGGGTACTGGAACAACGAGAAGGCCACCGCCGCCGCCATCGACTCCGACGGTTGGCTGCACCGGGGACGCCGGATACGTCGATGTCGACGGGTTCCTGGTCATCACCGACCGCATCAAGGACATCATCGTCACCTTGGGCGGCAAGAACGTCGCGCCGCAGCCCATCGAGGGGCTCATCCTCGCCGACCCACTGTTCGAGCACGCCGTCCTGCTCGGCGACAACAGGGCCCTGCGTGACGCTGCTGGTCAAAACCGTCGCTGCCGCACGTGGAGGAGCTCGGGAAGTTGATGCAGTGGCCGGGGGAGGTGGCCGACTGGTTGAAATCCAACGAGCTGGCCGAGGAGCTGCGTCGGCGGGTCACCGCCCTGACTGACAAGCTCCCGAGCCAGGAGAAACCCCGCGCCACCGAGCTGATGGACGACGAGCTCACCACCGACAACGGCCTGCTCACCCCGACGTTGAAGGTGCGCCGTCGGCAGGGTGGAGGAGCGTTTCAAGGAACTCATCGATGGCATGTATGAGGCACTGGAACGACGTCGGCGCTCCAACTGAACATCGGTCGGACGGGTTTCCTACCGGATGCGTTGGAAACCGCTCCTCGCAGAACTGGTTTCGAGCCCGCTCGAAGTGATCGCGAATGCCGGGAACGTTCCGATCACCCCCGCATGAAGTTGAGTTGAGCCGGGCCGCGACGAAGGAAGCGGTCCGAGTCGAAACCACCTCGAGTCTGCCGCCATCGGTGGTCTGTGTGAGTGCGAGGGACGACAAGGTCCACGAGGTCCTTCACGGGTTTTCATGAACAGCTGTCCTCGAGTTCGCCTCGAGATGAGAGTTCTGCGGCGACCCATGACTCGTGAACAGGCCTCTTGGGCTCAATGCAAATGAGTGAGAGCGCTGTCTTCAATCAAATCAGAATGTGAGAGTCAAATTGATTCAAATCTCAACTGACTTTTTCTGCCATGATCCTGAACAGAGGAGAGGCTGCCCGAGACTGGTTGGAGGCGTTGCCGTACACGGTGGGGATTTGCTCGACAGGTGGCGCCTTCGTCAGGGAGGGACCGCCGATGTACGGGATGTGCGCTGTGGTTCTGCCCGTTCATTGCGAGGACGGGAAACGCGGTGCCCTGAAAGTGAGTTGGGTCGACGACGAGACCCGGCTCCGAGTCCGTTGCATTACGCACGTGGGGCGGTCATGGAGCGGTCTCGGTGTTGCGCGCCGACGAGGTGGCCGGCGCCATGTTGTTCGGAGCGGCTGGTTGAGCGGCGGGTCCTTCTGGATGTCCGATTCAGGAAGCGCTTGACACTGCCGCTGACCTTCTTCGCGAACTTCGCGTTCCCTGCGCCCGCTGGGCTTCGCAGCGTCGGTGACATCGCTGCCCGGTGGGGCACGGAGTTCCTCGAGGAGTGGCGGCGGCTCGGTAAACCGTGCCCCGAGGGCTCGTCTCCTCTGCCGTCGATGTGTGCGCAGAGCTGGCCGTCCTGCCTTCGGAGTCATCGCTGCTGCACGGTGATTTCCATTACGCCAACATCCTTGGTCGTGGCAAAGACGCGTGGGCCGCCATTGACCCGAAAGCCGTTGAAGGGTGACCCCGCGTATGAGGTCGTTCCGCTGCTGCGCAACCGCTGGAGCGAAATCCAGGGCGGCGACGAAACGAACACCACGGTACGGCAACGGGTGGAACGGTTCTCCCGGAATGGCTGAGCTGGGAGCCAATGACCGTGCGCCGGTGGTGTCTCGTGCGCAGTGTGGATGACGCGATGTGGTTTCAAGAACATGGCTACGAGGCCCAGAGCGGAGATTTCTTGGGACATCGCCAAGGCGATGTTGGCGGATCTTTGAGGCTTATCCACAGGCGACGCATCCGCCAGTAAAACCATCAGTCAGCGCACGGTCAAAAGGGTTCGTTAATAAGCATCAGGTTTCACCATCTTGTGGGAGGGATGAGGCGATGTACTGGCTGAGGATCTTTGCCATGAGGGTCCGTTTTTCTGCGATGCGTCTGGCCCAGCTGTCCTCGTCGATTCCGCCGACCGGGCGAGCTTTTTCCAGCAGCGCCGCGCCGTTACCCGCCGCACAGCCGGTGCGGCGCGCCAGAGCCAGGAGCTCGGTGAGGCGTTCGGTGTCCAGGGCGGACTGCCGGGTGGCGTCTCGGAGCGCGTCTGCGACGGTGCTGAGATCCTGCCGATCTTCGACCAGGTCGGCGATGGTGCGTTCCCGTGTGGTCGCGGGCAGGCCGTCCGGACGGTGATGTCCTCACGGGAAGGTCCCCGGGTGCGGTACTGGACATCGAGCCGCTGGCTCTGTCGCCGTGTCGGCGAGGTGAACTCGCTCCGAGTGGCGGAGGTCTCCGATGCCGTGGAGCTGGGCAGCGGATTCCCCGGAGACGACGATCCCCGGGCGGTCGTCTCGGAGGCGTTCGAGCGAGCCTGCGGGGTTCGGTCGCTGAGCCACGCCGCCCGGAGTTCCTCGTGCTCCGCGCTCAGGGGCGCCGGCGCGCGGTAGACGCCGTGGATGAGCCGGATCAGGCAGCCGTCATCGTTGAGCCGCTTGAGGGTCATGTGGTCGATGCCTTGCACGCGGGCCTGGGCGGTTGTGACCATGCCCCACTGGGATTCGGTCACCTCCGCCAGCTGCTGCAGCGCACACGTGACTTCGTAGCTTGAATACTAACTTTTTAATTGTTAGTTTCCAGCGGAATTTGCATCAGGGGATGGTTGGGGCGATCCACGAAGGAACTGGACCGGTCGAAGCCCTTCTGATCATCAGCTGCGGTCCTCACCCACAGCGACTCGCTGCCCGATGCGTTTCCCGTGTTTTTCCGCTTCTCCTCGAGGACCACGGTCCCCTCGGCCCATCCTCAGGTGTGTCGCCGACGGCATGTGCGAGGCGCCGGAGCGGCGTCGGCGCCCCGACCGTAGGTGCCAGGACGATCACGCAGGAGATGGTTTGACCGCCCTCCCCGAGGCCGCGGGAAAGGCGTCGCTCAAGGTCTTCCGCATGGATCAGGCCTGCAAGGAAGCTCTCAAGACGATCATCAAACGCCGCCGCGACGTGCGCGCCGAGTTCACCGGCGACCCCTGGGCGAGGAGGAACTCGCCGACCTGCTGAATGCGCGCACGCCGCCCCGAGCGTGGGCAACAGTCAGCCGTGGGATTTCGTCGGGTCCGTGACCCGCCATCCTCGACGCTTTCGCCGAGCACGTCGCACAGTGCAGGCAGGACTACGCCGATTCCCCTCGACGAGGGCAGCGGGAGAAGTTCGACCCCATCAAGATCGAGGGCATCCGCGAATCCGGGCTGGGGATCGTCGCACCTACGATCCGACGCGCTTCGGACCCAACGTCCTGGGACGTCACACCATCAGCGACGCCGGGGTGTTTTCGGTGGTGTGCGCCGTCCAGAACCTGTGGCTGATGGCCACCGCCCTGGACCTCGGGGTCGGGTGGGTGTCGTTCTGACAAGGAGCCCTTCCTCAAGGAGCTGCTCGGGTTGCCCGAACAGGTGAGGCCGGTCGGCTGGCTGTGTGTGGGACGCGTGACGAAACTCCAGGAGATCCCCGACCTGATCCGATTCGGCTGGAACCATCGCATCGCCCTGGAGGAGTCGTCCACCACGACCGCTGGTGATTTTCCCCGAGCTGGTTGAGCTGGGGGCGAGATCTCGCCCCAGCTCAGCCAGCTTTGAACCTCACGTCAAACCGGCTGGCGCAGGCTCTCCATCATTGGCCTGCGGTCGAGCTGGGCGGGTAGCCACGTGGTGGTGATGGCCCGTACGAGCGATGCTCCGATCGCGGGCAGCAGTGTTGTGACCGGGATGGAGCCGATGAAGACCTCCATCCCGCCTCCGGACATCAGTGCAGCGGAGGTGGCGCTGAGCAGGGTCACGGCCAGCCCGAAAAGGATTCCGGTGATGGCGTAGATCGCGCCCTCCAGGATCGTGGATCCGAGGATCGTGCCCGACCTGGCTCCGATCACCCCGAGCAGGGCTCCCTCCTGGCGGCGGGTCCGTCCCACCATCGCGATGTTTGCGATGCCCCCTGCGCCGGCGACGAAGAAGATCGGGACCATGATGGTCAGGAAGCCGTTGACCCCGCCATGCATGCCGCCGGCAGCCCGTCCGGCATTGGCCACGGTGTGGAAGACGCCGGTCATGGCTACGGCGATGGCGAAGGGCACGATCGTCGTCAAGCTGAACGCCGAGCGGTGCCGGGCATTGGCGCGGGCAGCGAACCAGGCCGGGCTGCGGCTGGGAATCAGGCTCGTCCACCCGATCAGCAGCGGGCGCACGGTCCAGTTCGGGATGAACAACGCCGCCAGGGTGACCATGAGCCCGATGCCTCCGCCCAGGACGGCACGGTCGCCCGGGGATTCAAAATCCGTGGTCGCTGCCTCGGCCGGCACATCGGGCATCTCCGGGGTGTAATCACTGTGCAGGGCCTCGGGGGGAAGGTTGATGAGGATCGGCATCAGAATCACTGGAATCAGGAAGAAACCGGCTGCGATCCATTGCCACAGTTTCGTCCGGCTCCTGGGAGGTCGCCTCCCGCAGCGCCTGCATCTCCGGACATTCGCCGCCCGGCGCGCGGCCCTCAATCCGCCGAGCACGCTGAACAGGGCGGTGACGAGTATTGTCGCGGAATCCCGAACAACGGCATCGACAGGGGAAGGTCGTCCGGGAACAGGCTGAATTCACGCCACGTCAACAGGTACACACGGGCCGTGGGCAGGGCCAACAATCCTCCCAGCAGCCCACCGACCAGACCGACGGCGCAGACCTGCCACAGGATGACCGAACGGGATGCGGCACGTGGCATGCTGAGCACCTTCCACAGCGCGTGGGAACGCTGCTGGGCGGTCACCGTCAGACCGAGGGTCGTTGATATGACGACGGCGGTTGAGATCCCTATATCCCACCATGTTGCTGCCGAGGATGTTGCTCGCGAGTATGTACGGCCCATCCGGGTGGGCCAGAGACCACTGCGCGGCGCTCCGCCACGAGGTGATGACGACGCCGATGATGGTGCCGCCGACGGTGGCCTACCAGCAGCACCACAACCACTCGCTGGCGTGATGACGCAGGTCCTTCCAGATCAAGGTTGACATTTTCCGTCTCCTCAGAGTGCGCGGACCGCGTGGACGAGTTCGGCTATCACCCGGGCGTCGCGGGTGGTCGACCACTCGCGAGCCGGGCCCTGGCTCATCACCGCGACGGAGTCCGCCAGGGCCGCGGCCTCGACGTCGTGGGTGACCATGACCACCGTCGTTCCCCGTGAGGCGAGTTCCCGCAGCCAGTCGAGAACCAGGCCGGTGGAGTCGAGATCGAGGGGCGCCGGTGGGTTCTGTCGGCGAAGACGATCCTGGGGTGGCTGGCCATCACCCGGGCGATGGCCACGCGCTGACGTTCGCCGCCGGAGAGCTGATGAGGCTTCAGGGTTGGCCCGATGCCCGAGGCCGACGGTCCGAGGGCATCCGGATCTGGCTGTCCGGGAGCAGGGTGCCGGCCAACCTGGAGGGCATGGACACGTTCTCGGCAGCGGTCAGTGATGCGATGAGGTTGTACTCCTGGAACACGAACCCGGTGTTGGCGGCGCGAAATGCGGCGCGTCTGGCAGGTTTCATCTCCGAGGTGGTGGTGCCGAGCATGGATACCCGTACGCTGGTGGGCTGATCGAGACCTGCCATGCAGTGCAGCAGCGTCGACTTGCCCGAACCGGAGGCGCCGACGATCGCAGTGAAACTGCCTGCGGGGAAATCGGCGTCGACCTGGTCGAGCGCGACTACGCGGGCGTCGTCGCGCCCCGGCACATCGTAGATGCGGGTCAGGCCGCGGACGGAGATCGAGGTGGTGAAGTTCATGGCGTCCAGCTTTCGGGTCGTGATCCCGCGTCCCATCCCGCTGCCCGGTCAATCCGCGGGGCTGGCCCGACAGTCACGTCCCGCCGGGAATGTGCCGCTCGAGCGAGGATGCGTTGGCCAGGGCAGAGACACGTTCTTGGCATGACCATCCCGAACAGGATCGGCATGGCTCGGTCAGCGCCCGGGAAAGCCGTGAATTATTGACCGCATGGGTCTGTTCGACTTCCTGAGCAAACGCTCCTCCGGTCTGAGCGTCGAGGACGCAGTGCTGGCACCAGCAAGGGTGCCGTTCTGATAGACGTCCGCCCAAGGCCGAGTACGAGGCCGGGCACGCACCCGGCGCCCTACGGTCGACATGACCTGCACGATGATCCCTTGACGCCATCTCACGGCGGCGATCCCTGGCCGAGCGCGACTCCGCCGTCGTCGTGATCTGCGACAACGGGCTGCGCAGCTCCATCGCCGCGGCGGAACTGCGGGAGAAGGGGCATTCTCGCGGAGTCGGTCTCGGGCGGGTTGATCGCCTGGGGTCGCGACGGCAACCCGATCATCCCCGGCCCCTACCGCCGCCGATGAAACGCTGGATGGGTGCCGCCCTCGCGACGGCAGGAGTAGCGCTGGGCGCGGCCTATGTCATGGGACGTGCAACGATCAACCGCCACGCGGTCGATTACGCCGAGCACTGGCACCGAGCGGCCACCAACGTCCCCGAGGACGCGATTCACTACGTGGCTCTCGGGGATTCTGCGGACTCAGGGCGGGGGGCCAGCCGGTGGAGACCAGCTATGTCGTCGCGCTGCTTGCGGAGCGGATCTCGCAGGTGAGCCGGCGGCAGGTCGTGGTGACGAACCTGTCGGTGTCGATGGCCACCAGCCGCGACGTCGTCCGCTATCAGCTTCCCCAGCTGGCAGAACTCGACCGCGCCCCCGACATCCTTACCCTAGATATCGGCGGCAACGACGTGGTGCTGCCCGGAAACACCCTCGAGTCCTTCGAGAAACACTTCGTCGACATCCTCACCCAGCTGCCCCCGGGCAGCTTCGTCGCGGACGTGCCCTGGTTCACGCTGCCAGTGCTGTCCTGACGGGCGGAGAGGTTCAACGACGCGGTGGCCGATCTCATCGCCCTGCACGGTCATCACCGGGTCCACATCCACGAGGCAACCCGGGGCCTCGGGCCGCTGCGCTACCACATCAACACCGCAGCAGACTGGTTCCATCCCAACGATGCTGGCTACCGGGCCTTGGCGGACCTCTTCTGGGGGGCGATCGAGGCGTCGGGACGCCTGGACCTGCCGGGGTTTCCCGCGACGGGGCCGCTCGGGTAAACTCAGCCCTCGGCTGACCACCCGGTCGGCCATGCCCTCGCTGCGGGAACGACCCGTGGCCGCCAGTCCGAAGGAGGCTGGGCAGTACCCATGCGCAAGTACGAGATCATGGTCCTCGTCGATTCCGATATCGATGAGCGCCAGGTTCCGGCCTGACTCGAAAGCACCTCGAGGTCATCACCGCCGGTGGTGGCACGGTCGACAATGTCGACCACTGGGGTCGCAGGCGTCTGGCCTACGACATCAACAAGAAGTCCGAGGCGAGCTACGCCGTCATGCAAGTCACCTGCGATCCCGCGCTGGTCCAGGAGATGGACCGCCTCGATGGGCATCGACGAGCGGATCGTCCGCACCCAAAGGTGCTCCGCCTCGAGAAGTGAGCTTTCAACACTGAGGTCGATTCCCTGGCCCCGAAGGTTTCTGTCGGGGTGGCGACCAGTAGTGTTGATGAAAGACAAGTCCGATCCCGGAGGAAAACATGGCAGGCGAAACCCAGATCACGCTGGTGGAAATCTCACCGGAGACCCGGACCTCCGCTTCACCCCCAGTGGTGCCGCGGTGGCCAATCTCACCGTCGCCTCGACGCCCCGCACCTTCGACCGACAGACGGGTGAGTGGCGCGACGGCGAGGCCATGTTCATCAACTGTGCCGTGTGGCGCCAGTACGCCGAGCACGTCGCCGAGTCCCTCACCAGAGGGATGCGTGTCATCGTGCAGGGCAGGCTGAAGTCCCGCAGCTACGAGACCCAGCAGGGCGATCGCCGCACGGTGTTCGAGATTGATGTCGACGAGGTCGGTCCCTCCCTGCGGTACGCCACCGCGCAGGTCACCCGCACCAGCGGCGGAGGCCAGGGCGGTGGAAACTGGCGGGGCAACCAGAACCAGGGTGGCGGATCAGAACCACGGCAGCCAAGGCTACATGGCAACCAGCCCAGCAGGGCCAGGGCAGTGATCCGTGGGGCAGCAGTGGCGGAGGCTACGGCGGCGGGAACCGGGGCGGCAACGACCCATGGAACCAGGCGTACCGCGGAGGAGCCCCCTCTGATCCACTCGGCACAACCGACCCGCCGGGTCGGCTGGCACATCCGTCTCACGACGGGCTTCCCACTGGGCCGGAAAGGCCCGCAAGATTAGGAGAGCAATTATTAATGGCCGGTCCACAGCGCAAGTCTGTGAACAAGAAGAAGATCATGCCGGTGAAGACTCACTCGCGTGGCCAACATCGATTACAAGGACATCGCGACGCTGAAGAGGTTCATCTCGGAGCGTGGCAAGATCCGCGCCCGTCGTGTGACCGGGCTGTCCGTCCAGGACCAGCGCAAGATCGCGCTGGCCGTCAGAGAACGCGCGTGAGGTGGCCCTGCTGCCCTACGCCCTCGACCGCCCGCTGATCGGAGGAAGAACAGATGAAGCTCATCCTGACCAGCACCGTCGACAAGCTCGGCATCGCCGGCGACATCGTCGAGGTCCGCAACGGCTACGGTCGCAAACTACCTTGTCCCCTCAGAAAAAGGCCATTGTCTGGTCCCGGGGCGCTGAGAAGCAGATCGAAGGTATCAAGCGCGCCCGTGACGCCCGCGAGGTCCGTGGCGTCGAGCATGCGCAGGAGCTCCGCACCCAGATCGAGGAACTCACCATCAGGTTCCGGCTCGCGCTGCGGAATCGGGTCTCGCTGTTCGGCGCAGTCACCGCCGCGAACGTGGCCCTGGCCGTGAAGAAGGCCGGTGGCCCCGCCATCGACAAGCGGTCGGTGTCGTTCGCCAAGCCGGTCAAGACCGTCGGCAACCACGTCGCATCCATCAGCTGCACCTCGCGGTCACCGCCTGGGTCGGTTTCGAGGTGATTCCTGCCTGAGGCAGGGCGAGAAACCAGCGGAGCCCGGTTCCATCCACGGACCGGGCCTCGCTGTTCCCCTAGTTTCCGGTCTTGGGTAGGCCGGGCGATGCCGGGAGAACCGGTGGTCGGGGGCAGAGACGGAGCGGGCAGTTCCTCGGTTGGGGTGCGGTCGGCTGTTCACTGCTTTCCGGAGGTGCGGTGATTCCCCACTCTGCGGGGTCCTGGCAGGAATCCCCGACGCCGTTGCCGTCGAGGTCATCCTGCATCGGGTTGGGCTGCTCAGGGCAGTTGTCGAACCTCGTCGGGGATGGTGTCGCCGTCCCGGGTGATGTCCAGCAGCGCGGACGCTGTTGCCTGGAAACCTGAGTCGTCGGTGACCCTCACGTGGACGTACCCACTGATCTGTTTCGAATAGGTGCGCAGGACACGCCCGTCGCTGGTTGTCGCGTCAAAGGTGCCGTCGCCGTCGAAGTCCCACTCGAATCGGGTGATCCGTCCCCGGCTGAGAAGCTGGGGCGGGCATCCAGCATCAGGTTCTCACCGACTTTTCCCACGTACGGGCCCTGCAGCGTTGCGGTGGGGGAGTCGATTGTCTCCGCGGCGGAACGTGCGCTGATCAGATTCGACGGATCCTGCATGAGTGCCGCGATCCGGCGATGCCCTACCAGATTCGGGTGGTACCAGTCGGTGCTGGAACCAGACCGGATTCCGCTGATCCCGCCACCGTCGCCGTGGTCACCCCGAGGTTTCGAGGAACTCGTTGATCCAGCGGTGCTTGTTCCTGGTGAACACTCGCGGGTCCGGTTCGTGCCCGTCGAAGACATCTGCGACCTCCTCGATGAATTTCACGCGCCCTGGGAAGTCCTTTTGCTAGCTCGCCGATGATCCGTCGCTGTTCCCTGATCGCGGCCCGTCCCAGTTCCCGTACCCCTCGGGCGGCGTCGAAGGACACCGCCCCGTCGGACAGAAGGTGGGGACGGTCCAGGGACAGCAGGGGATAGGCCAGCAGGATCACTTCAGACGCGGGGTTTCCGGTCATCCCTTTCCGTGAGCAGCCGGGAGATCTGCGACTTGAGCCGGTCCAGCATCTCGGGAAGTCCGGACGTGGTTGCCGCCACACCCTCGCGGCACTTCGTCCCGTTCGCTCCGCCCAGTGCACCGGGGATCCGTGGTCCGAAACAGTTCGCGATGATGTCGGTGAATCCCAGCTCGTTTCCACCCGCGGTCAGCAGCACCAGATCCGTTTGGGGTCCCTACTGAAATCAGCCTGGGCGCGAATGGTCAGCTGGCACTCGTAGGTGTATTTCCTCGTCCACAGCAACAGGCCATCGCTCTCCCGTAGGTGGTGGTTGACGGACAGGGAGGTCGTCGCCGGCAGCTCGAGCGGAGCAGGCGTCGGTTTCCTCCAACCTGGCTCGGGCCTCCTCGATGGAATTGGCGGCCACTTCCTGGCGGACTGTTGGGAAGCGCCCGCGGTGAGAACAGATCATCGATGTTTCCACCGGAGCAGGCACGGTTCTGGTAGCTGGTGGCTACGCCCTGGGAGTTCGCCCACGACGCGAAGAGGGAACCCCAGGTAAAGTTGCTGCTGCAGGCAGGGAAGGGGACCCGTGGTGATTGCTGAGGCCGTTCCCCGAGGAGTAGGAATCCCCGAGGTGCACTGATGGACAGGATCCGGGGTGCCTCGTGTCGGAATGAGCAGGCACCACTGATGGCGGCAGCGTGAGAAGAACGAGTCCCAGAACAAGCCACGTCCTGAGTCGCATCCGCTGCCTCCGTTCGAGAAGCCGCCTCGACGGGCCGGCGGTGTGGCCGCTTGATGGGCTGCTGCCCTGATGGGTAGCGGCAAGGGTATCACGGCCTCACCTGAGGCGGGAATGACGATGAGCGTGGCCCCGGCCCTGGAACAGGAACCGGGGCCACGCTCATGGTCTATACGCCGGTGCGGGGCAGACCTGGGTGATTTGGGGTCATGGGCTTGCCCTGCGCAGGGGCTTCCGGAACGAAGGACGCCGGCATGCCCTGGCTGCTCTGCAGGGTTGGAGGAGGCAGGTGTGGAAGAGGAGGAAGCGGATGGGTCGGAGGAGGCGGGGTTCTCCACGCTCTGCAGTTCCTCAGATTTTTGCGTGTCGGGTTCCTGACAGGCATCTCCAACCCCGTTGTGGTCGAGATCCTCTTGCAGGGGGTTCGAGATCGCAGGGCAGTTGTCGAACTCGTCCGGAACTGTGTCGCCGTCCTGGGTGACGTCGAGGCGCACGGATGCGACGGACTGCCGACCGTTGCTGTCGGTCACCCGGACCTTCGCGAAACCGTTGTTCACTGCGTCCGTGTACACATGGCTGGTTGAACCGGTGGTGGTCGTCTCGTCGTAGTTTCCGTCCCCGTCGAAGTCCCACTGAACTGGGTTACCTGACCGTCGAACGCGTAGCTTCCGCGGGCATCGAGTTCCAGTTTCTCACCGATCTTGCCCATGTAGGGTCCCTGAAGCGTGGCGACCGGGGCATCGAGCAGGGTGCTGATCTGTGTGGTGGCCGCGGTCTCCAATTCGGTGCCATCTGTCACCGTCAAAGTGCTGGCCTCGGCTGCCTGGCTTCTGGAGGCTTCCTGCGACGATGCTCCGGCAGGGGTGTCGATGGTCAGCACCCTGTGTGGTGGAACCCGCATCTGCCGTGGGAACAAGGTTCGTGGGCTGGGCCTCATCTATGGAGTTCGCGGCGCCAATCACGACCGTGGTGCGACGTACCCCGGAACGCCAGCCCAGTGATGTGGTGGTATCACCCGTTGATTCTGCGGTGGTCTGGGCGGAATCCAGTGTCGCGACTGCATCGAGAAAGGTGGTGGTGTCCGCGGTGAAGGCTGCGCCACCCTGTGCCGTCCGGTGGTGTCCGTGGCGATGAGCGCGAAGCGTGCGGAACTTGAAATCTCGTTGGCCACCTTGTCGGTGGCGGAAGAAATGGCTGCCCGGACCCGATCGATCCGGCCTGAGAGGGACCGTTGGTGTTGACGACGAGGCCATGTCCACGTTTCCGCGACGAGCACCGATCTCCTGCGCGCTGGTTGTGCTGGAAGCGGTCTGGGCGAGCTTTGACATCTCGCGATGCCCTGACCAGATTCGGGTGATACCAGTCTGAAGGGGTCTTTGAGAAGTTCCCTGTGACCTTGTTGTCGGAGCCGTAATCCCTTCGGTTTCCAGGAACTCGTTGATCCAGCGGGAATCGTTCTTCGTGAATACCCGGGGGTCGGGTTCGTGGCCGGCGAAGGCTGCCGGGTGTTCTCGACGAATTTCACGCGTCCGGGAAACGTGGCCTCGAGTTCGCTGATGACCCGTTTCTGTTCGGTGACCGCCAACTGGCTGAATTTCCTGATGCCGCGAGAGGCGTCGAACTGGATGCCGTCGTTGTTTAGCATATAGGCCTGGTCTGTGGACAGAAGAGGATAACTCAAGAGCATCACCTTGGAGGTCGTGCTTCCTGTCATCCGGGTGGTGATCAACTGGGCGATGTTTTCCTTGAGCTTGTTCAACGTGTTCGGGAGGTTGTTCTGGCAGCGGCGATGTCGTCACGACACTTCATGGCGTGGGCGCCGTCCATGACGAAGGGGATCTTGGGGCCGAAGCAGTTGGTCATCAGATGGGAGAAACCAAGATCGTTCCCGCCCATGGTCATGAGAACGAGATCGGTCTGGGGGCCAACGAAATCGGCTTGTGCGCGGATCGTTATCTGGCACTCATAGGTGTAGTCCTTGCCCCAGTGCCACCAACTGTTGTTCTTCTTGAGGTGGTAATCGACGGACAGGAAGTCGTCACCGACGGCTCGGGTGAGCAGGCATCGGAGGAGTCGAGTGTGGCCTTGGCCTCCTCAGCGGAGCTGGCGCTCACCCCTTTGGGGGACTGCTTGGGAAGGGTGCGACGAGAACAGGTCTCCTATCGTTCCTCCTGAGCAGGCGTGGTTCTGATAACTGGCTGCGATGCCCCTGCGAGTTGGCCCAGGAAGTGAAGAGAGCTCCCCAGTTCCACTGCTGCGCCGGCAGGCTGCTGGGCCATGGTAATTTCCCGCGCCGTTCCCGGCGGAGTAAGAGTCACCGAGGTGGACAATCGAAAGGCTCTTGGGCTTCTGATCCTCGAATGGGCGAGTGTTGAACCAGAGAGCAGCAATAAGAATGCGGCCTCTGGAACTAGCCATGATCTGACGTGTTTCTTCATGACACCCTCTCGTTGAATCATGAAACTTATTTTTTTCAGAACATTCACTTGCCCTGCCTAGGCTTGTTGAAATTTTTGGCTCTTAGTGTGGATGAGCCGCGTGGGGCAGGGAAAAATGACGTACAAGCCTGTTGCGCAGTCATTCCCTCTGCGAAATGACTGCGATGTAACATGTCACCGCATCACGCTATCAAGAAAAAGGTGCATCGGGAACTAGGTGGAAAAAAATCTTGGAAGAACGGAGCGTCGTGTGTTTTCATGGTCGGCGACGAAAGATCCCCGAGGCCGGGGCCGGTATTAGGTGGGTCCCTACCGTGGTGGATATCACGTCAGGGTAGGGGTCAGTTGGCGGAGAGGGTGTCGTGGGCCCCTCGAGCCACGTGGCAAAGGGGCGTGAGGTGAGGAAACGCACCCGCAGCTGGTCCCGGAGCGCATCCGAGGTGAGGCCTTGGACGCTCACGCCAACCTGGAAGTCCATTGTTTCGCACGCGTAGGTGAGGATGTCCTTCGCCGTCGTGGTGTCGATCTGCTGCAGCGGCGTTGTCAGTCCCATGCCGGTGCGCTTGACCGTTGCCTCTTTCCGGGTCCACAGCGCACTGAGGTCGTTCTTGCGTTGCAGATGCCTTCCGAGGCGACGTTCCCCCGGAGCCGCCATATAGTGAAACAGATCCTGCTCAAAGGGACGGGGCCTGATATGTCAACCCCCACCGGCATCGGGGCCAACGCGCAGGCGCACAGAGCCGAGTCGTGGGACCAGTTGAAATGCAGGCCGGAATCCTTGCTGAATCCCGGTTTCCCGAACCTGCCCACCGTTATCACCGGTAGTGGGCGGCGGTGGCGCTCCGCCCACAGTTTTTGAAGTTGCGCGAACACCACGACGCTTGTGTAGCGGTCCACCCTTCTGTCGTAGTTCTCGCTTCGTTCCTGTCGCTCATGTGGTAGTAGTGATTTCAAGGTCCTGAAAGAATGAGCGTCAAGTGTATCGGCGTCAGTGATGACGAGATCGATTGTCATGTTGCCTTCTCCAATATCAGACACGCATTATGTCCCCCGAAACCCAGCGACAGGGAAACAGCGCGTGCGAGTTTGGTTTTTCTGGAGGCTTTCAGCACTACATCGATGTCGATGTGTGGATCCAGCTCTGAAGTGCCAACCGTGGGTGGTACCTCATCGCGAAGTAGTGTGAGGACCGATGCGATCGTTTCCAGGGCGCCTGCCGCCCCCATGAGGTGACCGGTCATCGATTTTGTCGAGGTCACGGGGGAATGAGGCCCAAATGCTCGGGAGATGGCTCGGGATTCCACGCGGTCGTTCTTGACGGTTCCTGTGCCATGAGCATTGATGTGTACGGTTCCTGAGGTGGGACCAGCTTCTGCCAAGGCGTCATCGATGGCCCGGTCCACGGCCGCACCATCGTCGGAGGGTGCCGTGATGTGAAACGCATCCGTGGTGTTCCCATAACCCGTGATCCGTGCAAGGATCCTGGCACCGCGGGCCCTGGCGCGATCCTCTCGCTCCAGGACCACAGCTGCACCGCCCTCGCCCATGACGAATCCTGCCCGGGTCCTGTCGAAGGGGAGGCTCGCGCGATCGGGGTCACCGACCGGGGTGAGCGCGCGCAGATTCTGGAATCCTGCCATGGCCAGCCGGGTTCCCAGCATCTCCGCCCCACCGCACACCATGGCATCGGCGTAGCCGTGACGGATGGCACGGGTGCCTTCACCGATGCTCATGGCACTCGACGCGCAAGCTGACACGTGAGCGAGAGACGGGCCATGTGCCCCCAGCTCGATGGCGGCCATTCCGGCCAGGATGTTGGTTGTCCACTTGGGAATCAGCAAGGGGGAGACCCTGCGCGGCCCTGTTCGTTGTAGGGTTTCGTACTCGTTCACGACAGTGGTGGCACCTCCCAGGCCCGACGTGAGATAGACGCCGAGCCGGAACGGATCGACCTCTCCGAGCACACCCGCCTGGGAGACAGCCTCGCGAACAGCGGCCAGGCCGAAAGTGGTGTAAGGATCCTGCCGACGAAGTTCCAGGGCTGAGAAGTGACTTTCCGGCTCGAACCCCGCCACAGGAGCGTAAACTTGGACGGTCAGGCCTTCTTGTCGTTCCTTGGGGAGGGGAACAATGCCGTGGCGTCCCAGGAATAGGTTTCTCTCGAACTCGTCAGTGGTGGCGCCGAGGGGACTCACCACACCCATGCCGGTGATTACTACGTCGTGCATGATGAGAGCTCCTCAGCGCGGAGTTACAGGTTGTGCAGCCTCTTCGAGGCAGTCGAAGAGATCCTGCACGGTTGTGACTTTGTCAGTGAACTGGATGGTCTGTCCCAGTTCGTCCTCCAGCTTCATGGAGAACTCAAAGACACCGATCGAGTCGAGCCCCACGACATTCAGGTCATCCTCAAGGGTGAGCGTCTCCGGGGTGCGGGTGGTGAACTCGGCCAGGGCGGTGATGAAGTCGGTTTCGGTCATGATGGTTTCTCTTTGTGCCGTGAGGGTGGGGGCGTCGCGGCTGTTGAGGGCGCGACTCAACTATGGGGTCAGGAGGTGGCATGCTCTCCTGATCCGTGTTTTGGGGTGTTTCGTGTGTTCTGGGTCTAGAAACCGAGGTCGCGCAGCCAGGCCAGGAGGCCGTCCTCGCGTTGTGTGGCATGTGCAGGATGCCAGCGGTTCATGGAACGCGAGTCCACGAGCCGCCCGTCTCTCAGATACACCACTCGATCCGCGCGGGCTGCGCATGACGGGTCATGGGTGACCATGACGATGGTTCGCCCGTCGGCGTGAACTTCAGACAGGGCGTCCATGACCTCAGTGGTCATGGAGCTGTTCAGCGCTCCGGTGGGTCTCGTCGGCGAACACGATGGTCGGTTCACCGGCCAGCGCCCGGCAGATGGAAGCGCGCTGGAGCTGGCTACCGGAGACCTCCCGTGATTCCGTGCTGTTTGACGTGTCCGATACCGAACCGGTCGAGCAATGCATCCACACGGGATGCTGCTTCGCTGGCTCTCTTCGGGTCGGCCTTGAGGGCGGGGAGCAGCACGTTGTCACGGATGGTGAGATGGACAGGAAATACGCCTGCTGGAACACAAACCCCATGCGGGTCAGACGGACCCGGCTCATCTCCCTTGTCGCTGAGACCGGTCAGGTCCCGTCCTTCGAGACGCACCGTTCCGCTGGTGGGCCGGTCCATGCCGCTGATGCTGTAGAGCAGGGTTGACTTGCCGGACCCGGAGGCCCCCATGATGACCAGGAATTCTCCCTTCGGTCACCTGGAGATCGACTCCGTGGAGCACGTGGGTCGGCGGGTCTGTGGTGGTGCAGGTCTTGGTGATGTCAGTGCAGTCGAGTGTGATGGTTGGCATGATCGTCTCTCTTACTTGTTGAGCCATTCGCTGGATTCGCCGCGGCGCAACCCAGCGGTGAGCGGTACGGAGGCGAGGAAGCCAACCGTGATGAGGAGCAAGGGTAAACCGATGTAGACCAGAAGCGGATTGGGGATGAAACTCAGATTGGTCAGGCCGATGCCGGTCAGTGAGATCAGTCCACTGATCAATCCTTCTCCCAGAGTGGCCGCGAACACAGTGCCGATGACGGTGCCGACCGCCACGGTGAGCACGGTCTTGAGTCTGACCTGGCTGATGAGCTCGTTCCTGGAGAACCCGAGCGCGGACAGCACACCCATTCGGCGGCGTTCCCGGGTGAGCCGCAGCTTCAGGAACAACCCGGTGATCAGGGCCGACACCGCCAGGCCGAAGACGAGAGACAGCAAAGCGGCGCTGCGGAACGCATCGGTGACATACGACAGGGTCTGTTTTCACGTACTCCTGCATCGGGACGATGCTCGCGTGCTTGTACTGTGAGTCGTATTCCGCCGCGATCGTCATGGGATCAGCGCCACCGACCGTCTCGGCGTAGATGACGTAGCTGGCGGCTCCCTCCGCGACGGAGCCCTGCATCTTGGCGGTGTGGCCGCCGCTGGTGACGTCCTGGTAGATGCCCGAAATCGTGACGGTGCTCGTCCTTCCGTCGAGCCTGATGGCCATGGTGTCACCGGCCTTGACGTTGTGTTTCTTCGCGTTCAGCGCCGACAGCGCGATCTGACCGTTTTCCGGGCGGCTGCCGGTGAGGAACTTCACGGTGTTGGCCGAGTAGTCACCGACCTCACGCGCAGCGTCTCCCAGCCTCTTTCCTTGGGTTTCGTACAGGACGTTCCGCGTAGGTCCGGATGTTGGTGAGGCGCTGGTCGTTCTCCAACGCTCTCACGAGCTCGCCACGTGTGGCCTCGACTTCTTTCGAGAACTGCACGTCAGCGCGGATGTCGGATTCGGGAGCCCCCATGTAAGTGACGAACCGCGGGCTGGAGAAGGTGCTGAGCAGGTTCATGGGGAGGATCAGCAACAGCGAGGTCAGGAAGAACACCAGGGGAATTAGGATCCACTGTCCCATCTCGGCGCGCAGATCCGCCAGGACAGGCGCCGGTTGATGCTGCCGTGTCCTGCACTCAGACTGGTGCTGCGCGCCTCACGGGCCTGCCCAGCGGCTTTCCTCGCGGTCTGCTGGTCATTCAGGGTGCTGCCGTGCACCAGAGCATTCACCACCTCGATGCGACGGATCCCGCGCAGGATGCCGCGGCAGATTCCGACGACGAGGAGATACACCAGCGCCAGGGCGATCACGGGATGCCAGTAGCAGTGGCCGGTCCGGGGCGGAAGCGGAGTAGTTTTGACGATGCTGGTCGTCAACAGATTCGTGGTGAAGATGCCGAGCAGCCCGCCGATGACGCATGCCAGGAGCGCCATGATGCTGTACTTGCCCAGGTAGAGCCCCGTGATCGTTCGCGCGGGGAGCCCGATGGCTCGCATGACACCGATCTCACGAACCTCGTCCTCCATGGTTCCCCGGATGACGAAACGCAGGTTGATCAGGGCGATCACCACCAGCAGGAGGCTGGCGAAGACCAGCGCCACCGCGACGAGTCCGTCGCTGAACGCGTTGATCAGGCGGATCATGTCGAACGTGACGGCCGGACCGTTGCGGGGAAGGGAGCGCTCCGAGTCGTATGCCGTCTGCAAGGCGCTGGCTTTGGAAGCATCCGTGAGCCGGTACTCAACGATGATCTCGCTGCTTCTCCGCCCGCGGAACCGAGGGCGGCGAAGTCGTCGGGGGAGATGACGAACCGGGTCGCGGAGGACAGTGAAGAGGCCATCTGGGAGTCGCGGACGAAACCCGAGATCGTGAAGTCACGGGGCCCTGTGTCCGTCTGGACCGAAAGGGTGTCGCCGACTCTGAGGCCGAACGTGTCCTGGTAGGCAACGGGGACGTAGACCTCTCCGTTGCCCGGTTCCACGGCGGTGCCCGAGCCGTCCAGCAGGTGGTCGAATTTCTGTTCTGCGTGATGAACAGGTTGTCGATGAGGCTCGCTGCCAGGCTCCCGGATTCACCTGTCGAAGACCGGGACCATGTCAGAGAGGAGGAGTCGTACCCCACCATGTCCTCGATGAACCATGAGTCGATCTCGGGATGTGCGGCTGCGAAGTCGTCGAGAGCCTTGGTGTCGTAGTCCCCGGTGTGCATCTGCAGGAAATGAGGTGGTTTGGCCTCCTCGAAGAGCTGGTTGATGCCGCCGAGGAGGCGCTCCATCACCATGCAGCCAGTTGCCATGAGGAAGGCGCTGAGGACCAGGATGGCCATGAGGACCGTGTTGACACCCCAGTTCCTTTTCAGATCGTTGCGGAGTACCGCAGGTACAAAACGGTCTTTCATGCCAGGCTCCAGAAGCTGGGGATTAGCAGGGACATCCACGTCAGGACGACTGGTAGATCACGTCACGCACTATGGTGCCAATTTCTCTCCAGTCCGTGGTGCCGTTGTTGCGATATTTCTGAACACCCTCCTCGGTGTGGGCCCACAGGTCGCTCGGAACCGTAGATGTGGAGGGTGGTGAGTGCGATGAACCGAAACCCGCCCTAGGGTCTCTCGTCCCGCGAGAGGTGCACGAACGCTTACTGGTTGCATCCGTTTCTCACCACCGAGTTTGTGGAGAGCAGATGGCATCCTGGACGGAAGCCGTCAGGGACAACGTCACAGCGACCGCAGCCGGTTCCCGTCGAGCACCGGAAGCGTCTTCCCGGGTAACAGGGACCTGTTCCGGATCGACATCGACGAAGGCCAGATCAGGTTCCGCACCCAGCTCAGCAGGACCCGCCCGGTGGGATCCACCACCATCGAGTGGCCGATTCCCGTCGGGCCGCTGGGGAGTTTCCCCGTCGCCTTGGAGCGCCTGATCCACAGCGACCACGAAAGATACGGAATCCATCGCCCGGGCCGTCACCAGAGTTCGCCACTGGTGCAGCTTCCCCGGACCGGGCGCCCAGGAAGCGCACACCACCATGACCGTGGCTCCTCCCTGGCTTGGCGGGCCGCGGCGGTGACCATTGCCAAATTTTTCCCGGGGATCGACGGTGGAAAGGAGCTGTGCCAGGGCGAAACGCATGCCTTTACTGTGATCGTGCGACATCCGATGCACAACCCGGCGGTCCCCATGGACGGAGGCGATAGGCTCGCTGCGACCCTGACTGAAGGAGCCCAGATGTCGCGACTCACGTTGCTGGCCACCACGGACGTTCACGGCACCGTCCTGAACTGGGACTACTATCGCGACCAGTCCTGGACCGGTGAAGCGGAGGCCGGGCTGGCCCAGCTGTCCACAGTTGTGGAACGCATCAGGGCCGAACGCGGGGCAGAGACCGTGGCGTTGGTGGACAATGGCGACACCATCCAGGGCAACCCTTTGTGCACCTTCTTTGCCCGGCACGAGCCCGGGACCGAAAGCCTGGTCCATCCGCTCGCGGCGGCGTTCAACGTCATGGGCTACGACGCGATCAACATCGGAAACCACGAGTTCAACTACGGCCTCGATTTCCTCTACTCCTTCGAGCAGCAGCTCAACCCGCTGCTGCTCGGGGCGAATGTCGTCGATTTCGATTCAGGGACCGCCGGTGTTCCCAGCTTTCACGCCCGTGATCCGCCACCTCGATGGGCGGGAGATCCGGATCGCGTGCTTGGCCTGACCACGCCGGGTGCGATGATCTGGGACCGCCAGCAGCTCGCAGGGAAAGTGGACGTCACCGACATGGTCGCCGCCGCATCCCACTGGGTGCCGAGGCTGCGTGAGGAATTCCTGTTCGACATGGTGGTCGTCCTGCGTCACGCGGGGATCGGACAGACCACCTATGCTACAAACGCAGACGCGCCTGCCGAGAATCCGGCCCGGGAGATCGCGGAGCAGGTACCGGATATCGACGTCATGGTCATCGGACACACGCACCGCGACGAACCTGAGCAGTGGGTGACCTGCCGTGCCACGGGCCGCCCGGGTCCTGCTCACTCAGCCGAGGGGCCCACGCCGCAGGGGGCTGACGGAGACCGTCATCGAAGCCGAGCGCGACGGCGATTCCTGGCGCATCGAGGTGCTAGGCGCCACCCCACCGCGCCCGAGGGGAGGTGCCCGACCCGCAGGTGCTCGACGCCGTCGCCCGAGGCCCACGCGAGGCCACTCGTCACACGTGAACCGGCAGGTCGCGGTGTCCCCGCGTGAACTCAGCACTCTCCGACTCCCGGTGGCATGCCACCGGGGCCATCGGCTCATCCAGCGCGTCCAGGCTGCTACTGTCGCCGAGGCTCTGGCCAGCGGGCGGTACGCGACCCTGCCGGTGATCAGCCTCACCGCGCCCCACGTCACGGACCGCTGTCATCCCGCAGGGCCGGTCAGCATCCGCGATCTCGCCAGCCTCTACGTCTCGACAACACTCTCGCCGCGGTTCTGCTGACCGGTGCTGAGCTCGCGCACACCTGGAGCACGCTGCTCGCTACTACGCAGACCCTGCCACACGGCCAGCGTTTCGATCCCGCCACTATGACCAGCGTCGAACGCGACGGCCAGACCATCTGGGACTACCAGTACGACATCGCATGGGGCGTCGACTACGAGATCAACCTGAATGAACCGGTCGGGATGCGCATCACGGATCTGCTGCCACCTGGGGCGAACCGGTTTCGATGCTGATCGGTTCGCGGTTGCCCTGAATCACTATCGACTCAGCGGGGCAGGTGGTTACCGGCAGGTCGCGAACGCCCCCGTCCTCTACAACGACATGGTGGACATCTCGTCAGCCTCATCGACTGGGCCCTGGCGCACGGCATCGACATCCCGAAGCGCAGAACTGGTGTCTCGTCCATGACGGCTCGTCTCAGTAACATGGATTCGGTGCGGGACTGGTTCGTACTCTGGGGGCGTCTGCTGGCCGACACCGGTCGTGTGCTGCGCGACCATTGGCCACAGCTCGTCGGCCTGTGCCTGCTCGGGATCATCGGGCGTATGGGGTTCCTGTGGTTGGCTCTGTGGGGATCGAATTTCCATGGCGCGGTCGGAGTGTTGATTTTGCCATTTGCGCCGCTGAGCACCCTGATCAGTCTGATGCTGATGCTGCGGGTCACCTCGAGACACTGCCGGCCTTTCAGGAACCTACCGGGGCTCCACAGTGCTGGAGCGAGTGGTACTACCACTTCATGATCACGGCCCGGGTCCTAGTTCCCTTCATAGCCGCGTACGCATCCCAGGGTCTGCTGGCGCAGGATAGCCGCTACTACGTCCAGGACGTCTATTACGACGTGAGCACCAGCTCCATTGTGACCAGCGTGGCGCCACGGCTTCGACTACGCGGAGGATGGTATCTACTGCTCCTGGTGGTCGACACTGGTCCTTCGCAAGGCCATCTCCATAACCGACGTCTTCCGTCGGTCCACGGTCGCGGCACTGGGAGCCATGTACCTGAGTCGCTGTGGGTCGTCACCTCGCCAAGGCGTTCTTGTCGAAATTCAAGGAGATCCTCCAATGGATTCGGGAAAGAGCCGTTATCGACAACCTTGCAAAGGCCTGGGAAGCGTTCTCCGCATGGCTAGGACCGGTGGGGGATGCAGTGCGGGCTGCCGTCGAATGGGTAGCAGGCCTCGGCGGTGGATTCAGCACGCTGGTCGTGATTCCCTTGGCGTGGCTCGCCATCGGAGCCGCGAATTACCAGGCCGACCTCGCGAGTAGCGAAATGCCCACTCCCAAGGGGTGTGGCCATGCGTCTGGGAAAGCTTTCGAGCGTTCACGGCGGGTGCTCGCCGAGCTCGCCGAACCGGTTATCACCCCGCTGCGTCATTTCTGGGGTGCTGTGTCGGATCATCGTCGCCGGGCCCGCACCCATCGTGATCTTCTGCCTGTCATTCGTCGCGGTGAATCAATTCCAGGTCGGGGTCGCATGGTTGCTGCACGAAGCGATCGGACCTCGCTCACCCACGCTCCACCTGGCGTTGTTTCCCTACCTCGATGCGGCGTCGCAGCTCGTCGGTTCCGTGCTGGAATGGCCTCCTGGCGGCTGCCGTGAAACCTCGTTGTCGGTGGGAAACGGCTTCAAGAGCCGCGCGGCGAGGCGGGAAACGGCGCCGCCGTTCGAAGCGCCTGAGGGATGACAGGTATTCCGGGTGATGCCACCACAGGCGTAGTGCCTGTGGCGGGACGCCTGTGGGCAGGGCGAAGGTCAGGCTCTTGGACCACGTTCTCGGCGAGGCGGTGTGGTCTCGGTGACCTCCGAACTGAAAGAGCTTGAACGACGGACCGGGAGTTTCCTCGGGTACGCAGGCGGGCGGCGCTATGGCACCGTACAGGGAGCTATTAACCTTGGCCTCCTGTTGCCGCCGTACCGCACCCCGTCGGCCTCCAACTGGATGTTGCAGTACGTCAGGATCTGATCCGGTTCCGCGGTGAACTCAAGATCCACCTGCCACAGCTGCGCCCCTTCCGCCGCCGTGTGATCTTGCCGTTCTCGTTCTCGACCACCTGGACATCCACCACCTGCACCGCGACCGTGATCTCGGACATTGTTCTCGTCTTTTCGTGGTGTCTTCCACGACGAACTCCTGGTGCAGTTCCTCCTGTCATGTCCGCTGATGCGGCGACCGTTCTCCTCCCAGGGTAGGTAGAGATTCACGAGGCGCTGGGAGCAGGCCAGCGTCGTGCACACCAGCAGGGAAGCAGGCAACACCCACCCGCGGTTGCGGGCCCACCACGGGGATCTCACGCCTTTGCCCCTCACTCGTGGCTCCTTCAGGACGACACGTCCGGTTTCTGCCGCGAGCTGTTCTGCCCGGGATTGGTCAATGCCCAGATCTATGCTTGCCACGTCGAAGGGCACTCTGAGAGGCTGTCCTCCGAGTGCAGGAGAAGAGTGGCCCCAGATAGAGCGTCCGTCGGTAGTTCGAGCGCAAAGTGCAGCTCAGGACCATTCCGGGCTGCCCCTGCGCTGCAGGGCGGCACAGTGATGGCCTGGAAACCGCCGAAAGAACGTTCCATCGAGTCCGACAACTGAGGCGACAGGAGATCGCGGGGGCCTCGTTCTCGGCGTGAAGTCCACATCGACGACCAACCAGATCCCCGGGTTTTGGGCCACCTGATTCCGGACTGGATTTCTGCCGCGGAGCGGACCCCGAGTCACCTTCACCGATCCCGTGCGCAGGTCCACGGACTGGCCCACCGTGCCCTGAGCGAATGAGACTGCAGCATTGGCGACGGAGCTGCTCGTGGGGGTGGCTCACGGCCCATGACCCGAACAACAGGGCAGCGGTCAGAGCTGACCGTCAGCCAGCGCGACAACCGGCGCCGACGGGACGGGAATTTCCTGGTCCGGGTCCGGATCATTCTCCGAGGTGGTCCGGGAACTTTCCGGTTGGTGGTGGTCATCTCTTCTTCAACTCCTCCACAGGAAGGGTGACGGCGACCTTCTCTCCGGGTCAGACCAGGACATCAGGCCTTCCATCATGCTGCCTCGTGGTGGTGTGCCTGGACAGGGTCACCGTGACCCCGGCGGGCAGGGGGTTGTCTCGTCCTGCCACCAGGCGGCGAGGATGCGTTGAGGAGGCCGGGTTGGAAACTCCCCCTGCTTCTGGGCGTCCTGAACCCGGTAGAGCTCCGACCGGCTCGGCCTGGCCGTCGGGTTCATCGTTCTTCGTGGCCAGGGGAGATCCGGATCCAGCGCGCGGGCGAACACTGTCGAGCTCACCATGGTTTTGTCGGTGTTCACCACTTCTAAGGAGATGAGTAGCAGGCGTTTCCTGCTCTTGGGACGGATCATGGGTTCCAGATCGGTGGCGTGGAAGGCCCTGGAGGAATGTCACGTCGAAGGGGTCCGCGTGCGCCACCTCTCCAGGAGACACGGAGACGAGTGATTCGTCACGTTTGGCCACGATGATGTCCCAGCCGCCGAGCAGACTGATGATCCTGATGATGACCACAGCAACGAGGGAATCCCAGACCTGTACGGGACCGGCGCTTGGTCGCATGCACTGCCGGCAGCGGTTCATTACCGGTACCCGGTTCCCGGCCGGGCGGAAGAACCTGCTGCGTCATCATACGCAAGGATTCTACGACCTCACCCGTTGGATCCGGTCAGCTGCCGCGGATGCTCGCCCTGCGGATGAGCGTGGTGGTTCCGGCCAGCCCCAGGACGGTTACCAGGGCCAGGGAGTCCGCCAGCCAGCCGGCATTGAAGTGTGCGGCGAACCGGGCCTCAGTCAGCAGGGGCTGATGAGCCAGAGCGTGGTCATGAAAATGGCCATGGTTGCTGCCGCGTGGAGAAGCAGGCCGAACATCCCCCGCCAGAGACAGGCGGCGGCCACCGATGCCCCACCGCCATTGTCGCCAACAGCGACAGCGGGGTGAACCACCAGAAGGTGAACCAACTCCCGTGATCCAACAGGCCTGTTCCGAAGAAGGGCTGATTGATGAACCATCCCCGGTGGCCCCTCCAGTACCAGCATGCCGGCCAGGAGCAGGGCGTTGTAGACTACCGCCTGGAGATTGGTGGACCAGATTTTCCGACGACATCACGCCGGGTGATGCCTACGGCTGCTGCCAGAAACAAATGGCCAGGGCGGTGATGGCGGATGCCAGCAGAGAGACGACGATGGTTGTGCTGCCGCCCCCGCCGCGATGTGGAGTTCCTGGTCAGTGGTCAGCAGAAGGGACTAGAAAAACAGTATGAAGGCCACCGTGCCGGAAGGCGATGATGGGGCTGAGGTACCAGCAGGTCATGCGGCGCGACAGGATGATACGTGCCATGGTGGGTGAGTGCGTTTCATGCCGTCACCTCCGTGTCGTCGAGTCCGTAGGCGGCCACCAGGGTGTGGAGATCCGTCGCTCCACGGTGAGGCCGGCGGCCTTCGCCCGTGTGGCGAGGCCGGGGCTGTTCTCGACGATGACCGTGCGCATCGCCCCCACCTGGGTGCTGCGCAAGACGGAGCGTCCGGCAGCAGCGCATCCACGCGTTCCCGGGAGCCGGTCAGGTCACGGTCTTGCCTGCGCCGTTGCGTCCGAGCAGACCGGTGACGACGTCCTGGCGGAATTCCAGGTTCAGGTCGTCGACGGCGGTGACGGTGCCAAAGCGTTTCGTCACGCCGTCGAGGGTTATGGCGGCGGTCGCGGGTTGACCTCTTTCTGGATGAGTGCGATCAGTTTGCGTCCGCTGATGCCGAGGGTATCGCCTCGGCATCAGCGGATGGACGTGCCGGTCAATCCAGGGGCTTCGGCGCCGCTCCTCGATCAGGTGGAGCTTCGGCGCCGTCGACGACGAACATGTCGATCCCGCGGCGTTTGATCAGGACGCCCCTGCTCTACCAGCAACGTGATTGCGCGGTTCACGGTTGCCGGGTTGATGCGGTGGAACACGGCGATTTCGTTGATCGACGGTGTCTTCGCGCCGTCGGGGTAGGTACCCGCGACGATCTCGGCACACAGCTCGATCGGCCAGCTGCATGAAGATGGGGGTGGAGTCGTCGAACACATACTTTCCTGGTTAGTTGGTGCACTAATTAACCAACTAGGTTGTTCCGTTCGGGTCAAGGGATCAGGGGACGGGGCCGCCTGCGCTTCCGCGCCACGAGCACGATTCCGGGCACCGGCGCCCGCCAGCGCATCACCCCGAGGGTGGGCCACAGCCAGCTCAGGTCCGGGTCGAGCGGATGCGGTGGCCCGCATGCCCTCCTTGAGGTGCATGTCCTTCGGGTCGGACCACGTAACGGTGTTGCCCTCGATCTGCCGCCGCTGCGCTGGCGCTCAGGACGCGACCCGGAAAGGTCACGCGAACCTCGAAGTCGGTGAACATGTTCGCCGATTCCGTGGAGGCGTTACCGGATCCGCTGGAATACCTGAAGGTCCATTCCCTTCGGGCCTCGTCGTAGGTGATGATCTGGGCCTGGTCGGGAGCCGGACCAATCAGTCTCTTGTGGTTGATGGGCAGCTCACCCGCGAACCGGCAGGCGTAGAACAGGTCGTCCTCGTACGGGGCCTGCGCGAGTTCCTCGGGGGTCTGCGCATGTCCCCACGACCGCTTGGCAGATGTTCTCCACCGTGATTTCTCCGGGAGCGTGTACACCGTTCTCCGGTTTCCGGATCCCGATGTTCCAGTTCAACTTGACGCGTTCCTTGTCGACTATGTTCGTACTCCACCCGATACCGACGCAGGGATGTGAGTCCCAGTAGGAGAGGAAGTAGCAGAAGCAGGATGCCGAATCGTCGTTGTTTCGTCACGACCAGAATCTAACGGCAGGAAAGACGTGTGGGACGCGATCCGCGATTTGTCCAAATGCATGAAACGCCGTGAGAACGGCCCAGTGACGCTCCTGTATCGGGCACCGGTTCCACGGCGTTTCGTGAACGGGCGAGTTCAGACCCAGATCTTCTCGAACACCTCCGCCACCAGGTCCTCGAACAGAGCCAGTTCCCACGCGACATCCAGGGCCGTAGCGGGAGCGGTAGTACATGGCCCTGGGAAACATGGCCCGCACGTCCTCGCGTGTCACCCCGATGTCTTCTGGGCGCGATGGGGCGCCCGCGCGGCGAAGCCGGTCGGCCAGCACCCCCGTCGGGACGAGCTGCGCCCGCAGCCGCTCGGTGACCTCGGGCCATTCCCGCGACCAGTGGTCGCAGCCGGTCGGCCAGTTCCGCCCCGGCCAGGTACTTGGCCCTCGTCTCGCGCACCGCGTGATCGGCAAGGGCCCCCTCGAAGCGGTTCCGGATGTCGACCTCGATCTCGGGCCACGGTGCACGCCGCGCCGCGACGGTGTCGACGTCGATTCCCGACAGGTCCCCGGCCGATGAGGGGCCTCGTAGAAGGCGCACATGGCCGGGAACCGACGGCCACCTTCGCCCCGTGCGACAACGGCACCTCGAGATCGGCGCCCAAGTGGGCCAGTTCTCACAGGTGGCTGAAGTAGTGTCTCGGCTCCCGAGGCGGGGCGGGTTCCGCCGCAGGCCTGCATGGCCAGCCCGGACAGGCACAGTCCCTCCACGAGACCCCGGAAGGCGTCGGGTTGTCCCGCGGCGAGGGCGTCGGGATCGGACAGGGCCGTGGCCACCCCCGACTGCACCAGGCGCCACACGTCGGGGTCGATGGGTTCCACCCCGGTGGCGTCGGCCAGGATCCAGTCGGCGCCACCGGGGATCTTCGCCGCCAGGTCGCCGTAGCCCCGAGGGCCGTCAGGTACGCCGGGCGGCCGCCGCGACGTCCAGGTCCATGACGATCACCGCCGGGGCCTTGCAGGCGCGGGTGACCTTCACACCCTGGCTGCTCATCGGCGCCCCGGAACCGGTGTAGCCGTCCATCGACGCGGCGGTGCCGACGCAGGCGTAGTCCCGGCCCAGTTCGAAGGCCGCCAGCTTCACCCAGGTCGTTGAGGGTACCCGCCCCGACCGCCACTGGCACCGCGTCCCCAGCGAGTCCCGGATCCGGTCGGCGTTGTCCTGGGCCGCGTACAGCACCGGGCGGCCCGGGAAAACCAGCGGCTCGGCGACCGCGGCTCCTGGGAACCACGCAGCGATTCCTGGACGGTCTCCCCGGCCACCGCAAAGGTGTTCTCGTCGGCGACGACATTTGAAGGGCCGGGACCGAGGTGGGTGGTGATCAGCTCGCCCGCCGAGGCCAGCACCCCGCGGCCTACCGACGCGGCGACCGTGTCGGTGGCGCGGGCGAGCGCGTCGCGCAGGACGTCGTCAGGCATTGCCGATCACCAGCCGCGTGCCCGCGGCCAGGGCGGGTTCGGGATGCGATCCGCCGAGGTGCAGCGCCCCCGGCAGTCTCGGTTCCGACGCGCCGTCGAAGACCAGGGTGACGTGTCCGAGCGCGCCCAGGTTCTTCTCCGCGACATCTCCGATGGCGGTGATCCGCCACTCCTGGTCGCCGATCAGCACCGGCTGGCCGACGGCCAGCGGGCCCGTCAGCTCCGACTTGTCGATGACGAAGCAGTACGAGCGCAGCTCCTCGGGGGCGTTACCCGCGAAGGTGATTGCCATCTGCTCCGCGAGGAAGTCGCTGGCGTCCGGCCCGACTTCGATGATGGTGGTTGAGTAGCCCATGGGAAGATCCTTTCAGGTTGTTCGGTTTCGGGTGGTCAGGACTGCGGGTAGAGGCCGATGCTGGCCAGCCAGGCGATGGCGACGCGCGGAACGCCGTTGAGGAACCTGAGTACAGCACCGCGGGAACGCCGACCCTCGATGGTCTCGGGTTCCGCCTCCCCGAGCCCCATACCGACGGGAATGAAGTCGCAGGCGTTCTGGGTGTTGATGGCGAACAGCGCGGGCAGCGACAGCTGGGGCGGGATGTTGCCCTTTCCGATCTCTACACCGATGAGGGTGCCGATGATCTGGGCGATCACCGCTCCGGGGCCGAGTAGCGGCGACAGGAAGGGCAGGGAGCAGATGAGCCCCAGCGCCATCAGGCCCCAGCCGCTTCCGGCGAGGGGGTCAGCAGGTGGGAGAACCAGTCGCCCAGACCCGAGGCCTGGATGATGCCGATCAGCATCGCGACGAAACCCATGAACGGCAGGATGGTGTTGATCATCATCTCGCACGGCGTTGCGACCGGCCTGGTAGAACACCGCGATGACCTTGCCCGCACCCAGCCCGATCTTCTCAGCAGCGACTTCTTCTGTTTCGTGGCCATCTGCTCGGTGAGTTTCATGGGGCGTCCGTCCTCCCTGGTGGGAACTGGACTTCTGCGCCGCTCAGCGGCCGCTGCCGCCTGCGCCCCGGCGGCTCGTCGGCGTCCGCGGGACGCACCTGGTCCCATCCCGACGGCGGAGACGTAGATGCCCCTCGTGGATGTGGGCTAGGGGACCGGTCTTGCCGGTGGGCACGACGTTGATGGTGGGGATGCCCTTCTTCGGGTAGAGGCCGCAGCGCAGCGACCCCCGCAGTCGATGACCACGCAGAAGTGTTCGTCGTCGGGCACCCGGTGTTGAACCCGTTGACGGCCTCCGCGCCGGTGAGCTCGGCGATCCTGTCGACCACCTCGGGTTTCTGCCCGCCACCGACGATGTAGACGACCTTGTTGCGTTTCTCGTCCGGGGTGATGGTCAGGGGACCGCCGTAGCCGCCGGGCCCCTTGGAGACGGTGATCGTGCGGAACTCAGACATGAGCGTGCACCTCCTTCGACAACGTGACGCCCTGCTGTTTCGCGACGTAGGCGGTGGTGAAGTCCGTCACCCAGCCGCCGAAGAAGTTCAGGACGGCGCCGAGCAGCAGGTAACGGATGGCGAGGTCGCCGGTGGGCAGCTGCAGGGTGACGATGCCCTGCGCGATGCCCGCCCACACGAACAGCTCCCCCGGGTTGTTGTGCGGGAACAGGCCGTTGTTGGTGTGCACCATCTGGGCGACGGAGGCGTAGTAGCCGGGTTTGTAGGCCTCGGGTAGGAAACGGCCGAGGGTGAAGGCCGCCGGGTTGGTCAGGAAGAAGCCCCGATCCACGGCAGGATCAGGTAGCGGCTGATCACGTTGCGCCCGGCCTCGCGGCGAGCTTGTTGATGCGCTCCTCCCCGATCAGGGCGATCAGGAGTTCATGGCGATCAGCAGCATCAGGACGAGCGGCACGATGTTGGTCATCCAGCTCAGGAACGTTCCGCTCCCTTCCGGAACAGCCCGACGAACCATTCCGCTGCCAGAACCATCCCGTCTTGGGCGGCGGCCATCCAGTTCAAAAAAAGTCGGACATCTCAACTCCTTTCGGGTGTTTTCGGGCATGACGGACCTGTCAGGTCTCGGTGGGACCTGGGCTGGCATGCCCGGGGTGTGAACAGGAATGAAGAAGAGGGGTCGTCAGTCTGCGGTCGGGGTGGGGGTCCTGCGGCGGAAGGTCCCCTGACCTTCTTGACGGTGCGGGCTAGGGCGCTCTGGCGGTTCGAGGGCCTGACTCCGGCGGTGATGATCCGGTAGTTCTCGCGGGCGTTCGCGACAGCGTTGCGGACCTGCCTCGCCGTGGTGGGCGGCGTCGTACGGGTCGATGTCGGCAATGTTCTGGCCCGTGAAATCCTCGAATCCATGGAACCGGGCCATCACCGTGACCCCGTTCAGCCGGTGGCCCCTCGGTGATTACACCGTCGGCGTCGATGCCGAACAGGACGATCGCGCCCTGCACGATGCCGCCCTTTGAACCGTCCCATCACAACCCGCCCGCGGCGGCGCATGGCGACGAACAGTTTCGTGAACGACTGGGTCTGCTTGAAAGACAGGTAGGACTGCAACACCCAGGCGGCGCCCAGGGCGGCGAGGAAAGATCCAGAACGTCATCGTCTCAGCTTTCTGTGAGCGGATTGGTGGCGAGGAAGTAGAACTCCTCGAAGGTGGTCAGTGCGAGATCCGTGTCAGTAGGTCCCGGCGGGTGCCGAGCCGCAGCACGGCGTCGTAGACGGGAATGAGGACGCTCTCGCCGCGGCGTGGGTCCTGCGGAACCCCCAGCAGGACGATCAGCCTCACCACGTCCTCATCGGGTTCCCGGGGAACCACGCCGACGGCCAGCAGCACGCCGGATCCGGTGGTGAGGGTGGTGTGCGGGGAACCCGACCCAGGAGTCGAGTTGTGTGGGGAGAGCCGTTCGCGTTCCCGGATGCGTTCCCCGAAACCCTGCTCCGCCAGACCGCGGGCCTCAAGATGGGCGGTCATGTAGTCGACGGCGTCCGTGTAGTCGGTGCCGGGCGGCAGTGCGAAGAAGTGCTGTTCGTCGAGGGCACCGGCCAGACGCCGCCGTCCGAACCGGGGAGCCGCATGGTGGCGGTCCAGTTCCCGGGCCAGGGCGCGGTGATCCAGGATGTGACTCACGCGCAGGATCGGCACCGGGGCGGAAACCGGGCGGTCGTCGGTGGTGACCACCAGGTCGATCCCCGGCGAGTTCGTCCTTCGTGACGGCGGATGGCAAAAGCAGGTACTGCGTCGCTGAGGGCAGCAGCCTGGACAGTTGGAGGCGCACCAGCTCGGTCGTGACCCGGCCCGTAGAGGTGATGACCGCGACCCGCAGCGGTAGCCGTGGGTTCCGGTCCACGGCCTCCAGAAACACCTGAAAGTAGGCCGTCAGGAAACCAAGCTCCGACCCGTCGACGGGCAGCCTTACCCGCTCTCGATCACCCGCGCGGCCACCGTCGCCATATACGGTGGGCGACGGGGAACTCCCTGGCCGATGCTGGCCACCCCGAGTCGTCCACCCAGATCCGGTACCGCATCCGGTTGATCATGTAGGCCAGGTGTCTGGTGAACTCGGTGAGCTGCGGGGCACCTGTCAGGTCGATCTGCATCTCGGTGTGAATGGCTGTCAGGACTCGTTCCACCAGTTCCTCGATGGGTTCACCGTGGTCGCCGTAATCGGTGGCGAGTTCGCTGTCGCTCGGGGCGCGCATGCCCGCGATCGGAAGTGCCAAGAAGGTCACCTCATTGCCGGCCAGCTCAGCCCCGTCGTCGGCCAGGCGCCGGACGAGGCGCTTGGCGGGGCGTGGGCCGGGGTGCCCGCAGCTCCCGGTACCGGGCGGGCAATATTCAGGGGATGGGACTGGCGGGTCCGGTCCGCAGCCACGACGGCCCAGCGGGTCAACTCGGGAATGTGGACGGGATCCAGCCCGGCCTCGGCGCTAAGCCCGGCGACCGCCTGCTCGATCCGTTGCCAACTCGGGTGGTGGTCATAGGGTGGTGGGTGAGTGGTGTCGCAGGATCAGCAGGCGTTGCTGCAGCTCCGGGCCGCGCAGCACCAGACCGACATGGGTGCGTCCCTCGATCTCCAGTTCCCACTCGCCGACATGTTCCCGGACCCGGTTGAGGTCCGCCACCACGGTCGCGGCCCACCGACATTTCCTGCGCCAGTTCCTCGATCCTCACGGGCTGGGTGGCGCGGAACAGGCGGGCGACGATGAACGAGGCTCGGGCGGTGGGGTCGTTGAAGGAAGTGCTGGAGGCCAGCCCGGAACGGACGGCCCGGTAGCGGGGCGGGTCGGCCACCAGCAGGCGGTAGCGGCCCTCCACCAGGGTGATGGAGGCAGCCTGGCCGAGCAGTTCCTGCAGTGAGGTCACCTCACCGGCGACGGTGCGGCGGCTCACCCCGAGCAGGGCGGCGAACTCGTCTGCCGAGGTGGCGCGCGTGGATTCCAGCGCGTTGAGGATTTGTGCTGCCCTGCTCACCTCGGCTCCCTTTGCTCGTTCATCGTTGGGGTGGGTATCGGGTCAGGCCTGGCCGGAGCCGTCGCCGCCGAAGAAGCTGTCCCAGGGACAGCCACGGGCTGGTCCAGGCCGACCACTTCGTAGAGGTGACGCAGCAGCGGGAACCTCTCCGGGGGCACGATGCCGCGTTCGGTCAGGCGGACCACGGCCCCTGCCGATCACGACGATGGCGGCGGCGCCTCCAGGGTCACGCCGGGCATCTGGGCGCGGGCCTGGCTGAAGGTCATCCCCGACCCGACCAGCCGGCCGCACCGCACGTTGCGGTCGCCCATGGATGTGACGAAGCAGTCGCCGATCCCGGGCAGCCCTATGGGGTGGTGGGTTTGCCGCCCAGCAGCTCCATGAACTGGATCATCTCCACGGAGGCCTGCCCGAACAGGGCCGCCCCGTAGTTGTAGTTGACGTAACGGTCCCCGGCCTCCTCGCCTATCGCGTCGAGCAGGCCCTGCATGAAACCGGCCCCGAAGGCGTAGCAGTTCTTCGTCGCCGCACACACCTCGACGCCCACGAAGTCGGTGTTGGTCCACACGTGTAGTGCTCGGTGGCGAACAGTTCGCGCCAGCGCGCCAGGACCTCGGGATCCTCGCCGGTGAACACGACGCTGGTGTGGCGGTGCACCGCCACCTCGCCCGCGATGGAGGGCCCCGCGATCGCGGAGACGTTCACCCGGGAGCGCAGCTCCTCGGGGAGGCGGGAGGCGAGTGCGGGGCAGGATGGTGAGGTTGCCGTCGTCGTCGGCCTGCATGCCCTTGGCGAGGGCTATCACGTGCATCCCGGGACGCAGCAGGGATGCGAACTGGTCGCCAGCCCAGTCAACCCCGAACGAGTTGACCCCGCTCATCACGAACTTGACCCCTTCGAAGGCTCGCGGCGCGTCCTCCAGGTGGTGGGCGGTCACCCCCTCGGGCACCTTCAGGCCCAGGTTCGGGTGGATGCCCGTTTCCTGGATGGACGTGATGATCTCCCGGTCGAGGTGGGTGCCGACGAGACGCACCTCGTGGCCGTTGTCAGTCAGGGGGTGGCCAGGGCGGTGGCCATGATTCCCGAGCCAAGCACGGTGATGACTGCCATGGTTCCTTCTTCCTCGCGCTGCCTTGCGCGGATCGGCTGGTTTCTCTGACGCTAGTCGGCACAGCCGGGGAAAAGCTATGGGAATTGGGCCGGGGTTCTGCACGGATTGCGACGAACCGGCCTAATCCGTCGTGATCCCACCCGGGAGGTGGGATCACAGGTGTTTGAGAGCCTCCCGGCGGCTCAGCCCGCTAAGCCGCGATCCACGCGTCTCCACGAAGGCCTTCACCCAGTCCGGGTCGACGCGGGCGTGCGTCGCAGCGCCCACCCTGATGGCCTGCGGATGAAAAACTCGGAGCAGTGTCGCGACCCTTCCAGGTTGGAGTCGATGGAGTGGCTGAGTAGTTCCAGGTCGGTGGAGGTCTTGCGTTGCAGCTGACAAATGATGGAGATGCGACGCAACCACAGATCGTCTCCCGTGGCCCAGGTCCACACCACGGCCCTGCGCCTCGGGGGTGGTCGCAACCACGTTCTCCACCAGGGGAGAGGCGATCTCGTCGACGACATCCCACCACGCCCCGGTTGTGGCGAGGTAGCGGTACAGCTCGAGGGCCCTCACGGTCCCTGCCAGTCGCGGGCATCGCGGTACCCCGCGATCTCCAGTGCTGCGTACCATTGCTCCCGGTGGGTGACCTCGTCCCACAGCTTCTGGATGGCTCGTTCCCCACTGGTCGCGGTCCGTCAGGGGATGTTTCTTCAGCAGACTCCTGGTGATGCGTCGTACCTCTGGTAGCCGTACCCCGTGAAAGGGCAGCGCCGACTTCATGTAGGTCTGCTCCCCGGACAGCCTTCTCGGGGTCGCCGGCAGCGGCGAGCGCCGCGGATCTCGTCGACGAGCTGTACGGAGGTCATGTGGTCAATCTACCTGCGCGAATATCGATTGCCGCTCATTTCGAGGTCCCTGCTCGGCCTGTGCGCCGGGCACTGAGAGTCGCGAGTTCGGGAGGCCAACCTCCCTGCAGTTTTGTCAATAGAAACTTGACAAAGAAAGTGGTGTAAACCCAGCCTTTACGCATGTCGATCAACGATGTGGCTGTCGAAGAACCTCGTGGGGCGTCTTCGGAAGATCAGCCCCTGGTGGCAGTAGAGCTTGCCACCGCCGATGATCCGGACGTTTCTGGGGGCGACATGACCCACCTTGGCTGCTGTGCGCTCGCTCCAGGTGCTGACTGACGAGATCCTGGCCCGGCTAGTCTCCACGGCCCGGGGAGGGGATCACCTGGCAGGCCATCGGCGATGCCCTGGGAACCAGCCGTCAGGCGGCCTTTCAGCGCTTCGGAAACCCGACCGACCCGAGAACAGGAAAACCTATGAAGAAACCCACCGATTCCGAACTCCGTGCCGCCGTCGAGAAGGCGGGAGGTATTTCTCGACGCCATCGAGAAGCACGAATGGCAGAAAGCAGAAGAATGGCCGGCCCGCGCGCCGGATGGCAACTCGACGCCGAACGGCTGGCCGACGCCTGGGCGCAGGTGATCGCGCTGGGCGGGGAGCTCGAACGGCGCGGCACCCTGACCCCCTGGCTCTGTCGGGTGGGGTTGTCGTGGTGGAGGAACCCCTTCATATGGAGGCCGCCGAACTTGTGGCTCGCGTCAGTTACAACCGCGACGGCGACATGGTTGGCCTGTGGTTCCTGCCCTCGGTCAGATGCTCGCGGGGAGCAACAGTAATGACCGCTACTGGGCGGCAGGGTGTTCACGTGCGGGCGGTCGGCGGTTCCTGCTGGTGAGTTCGGGGCGGCCCTGCTCCTAGACGGTGTCGTGGCCGCGACCGGCAGGGTTGGGCACACCGCAAGCCAAGGGATATTGACACTCCGGATGTCCCGTCCCCGCCCTGGCCGCCTGGGTGGTCTGCCGGTTCGTCACCCGCGAGTCCTGGCTGCGGGCGAGCGGGCTCGCCTGGCGATCGCCCGGCTCGGGAGACGTCCCGGCTGGCTCCGGATCCTCGGTTTCGCGACGATCGGAGTCGGCGTCGTGGTGGCCGCGCTCACCCTGCTGCTGGTGCTGGTCATCGGCACCGGGTGGTTCCGCCTGGACTGGGCCTTGACCCTCGTTCACGAACAATCTGCGAGGCATCGCCCGGAGGGGTCGCTGCCGCCCGTCGCGTGTGCTCTGGGTCCTCGCCATAGTGGCGAACGTGTTTGCCGCGTACACGATCAATGGCCTGTTTGCCCTGGGAGAGGAGGTCGGGTGGCGCGGCTGGCTCCAAGCGGCACTCGAACCCCGGGGTCGAAGGCGGGGAGTTGTACTGACCGGCGTGATCTGGGGTCTGTGGCACGCGCCCTGATCGCTCATGGGGTACGAGTATGACGACAGACTCCCCGTGGCGGTCGGCATCGTCCTGTTCACCCGCCCTGTGTGGTGGTCTCGGCGTGCTGCTGTCCTGGCTTCGAGTTCGCTCCGGCAGTGTCGTGCCGTACCGCCATCACCCACGGCGCGTTCAATGCCTTCGCCTCCCTGCCCGCGATGTTGGTGGCGCCTGGGGGCAGTGTGGATCCAGTCCTGGTGGGCCTGATCGGCTGGCCCGCGGTGGTGCTCTTTGGTCTCCCTCGCGGCCCCTGCTGCTGAGCTGTTCGTGGGCCGAACGAACCGGCGCCGGACAGAGGGTGTCGTCCTGAGGATTGGGTCTCGGCTGTCGACTTGTGCTCCTCACGAAGGGCCGTGTAGAGTTTGCCGACGGCTGGCCCCTATAGCTCAGTAGGGCAGAGCGTCTCCATGGTAAGGAGAAGGTCTGCGGTTCGATTCCGCATGGGGGCTCTGTTCTTGCCCGGAAGCGGGTGGGAATGTCGACGGGGTAGCTCAGTCGGTAGAGCAAGCGGCTCATAATCGCTGTGTCGCGGGTTCAAGTCCCGCCCTCGTCACCACACAACCGAAGCCATAGCGCATCCGCGCCACTACATCGAGGGAAACTGATCATGGCCAAGAAGGGGCAGGACGTCGTCCGAAGATCACGCTTGCCTGCACCGAATGCAAGGAGCGCTACATCACCAAGAAGAACTGTCGCAACGATCCCGACCGGATCGAGGCTCGAAAGTACTGCCCGCGCTGTCGCACCCATCGTGCGCACCGCGAGACCCGCTGAGCCGCACTTTCGACGAGGGCCGCTTCCGCAAGGGCGGCCCTCGCTTTTCCCGGTAGCCTTCCCCCATGCCGATTTCCGCCGAGCACGCGGGCCGAACCCATGCTCCGGCCCCCGCCTACCGCGTCAGCCGCGCAAAGATCGCAGAGTTCGCACGCGCTATCCAGGACGAGAACCCCGCCTACTTTGGTGACCATCCCATCGCTCCACCGACCTTCGCCGCCGTCATCGCGGCCCAGGCCTGGGGTTCCCTCTTCGGTGACGAGGAGCTGGGCCTGGCCCTGCACCGCACCGTCCACGCCGACCAGACCTTCGACTTCCACCGCCCGCTGCGCGAGGGCGACGACGTGGTGGCTCGGCTCACCATCGAGCGGGTCCGTAGCCGCGGCAATCTGGACATGGTCACGATCCTGGTGACGTTGACAGTCGGCGGTGAGGCGGTCTGTGATGCTCGCTCCACCCTGATGCATACCCGCGAGGAGGCCTCCCATGACTGAGCGTGAGATCCAGGTGGGACAGGAACTCCCAGCCCTGGAGGTCCGGGTCACCCGATCGGTGGTGGTGCGCTACGCCGGCGCTTCCACGGACTTCAACGAGATCCACTTCTCCGATCGCCACGCCCGCGCCATTGGCCCTGCCCGGAGTGCTGGCCCACGGAATGTGGACGATGGGCGCGGGCTCGGCCTGATCACCCGCTGGATCGGTGATCCGGCCCGCATCAGGCGCTACCGCGTGAGTTCACCCGTCCCGTGGTGGTTCCCGACACCGACGAGGGGTGCTGGTGCGGTTCACCGGGACCGTCGCTGCCGTCGCAGACGGGTAGCCACCATCAACCTGACTGCGACCTGCGGTGAGGATGCGGTGCTGGGGGCCGCGAAAGTGGAGGTGCGCATTGACTGAGTCGCTCGCGAACCACACCACCTTCCGGCTCGGCGGTCCCGCGCGACATTTCGTCGAGGCGACGACCGAGCAGCAGCTCATCGACACCGTCGCGGACTGCGACCCCGTGGCGAACCGGTCCTGCTCCTCGGTGGCGGCTCCAATGTTCTGATCGCCGACGAGGGCTTCGACGGCACCGTGGTCAAGGTCGCCACCCGAGGTTCGCACCGAGACCGCGGACTGTTCAGAGGCACAGTTGGAGGTCGCCGCGGGGGAGACATGGGACCATCTGGTCGCCCGCACCGTGGCCTCGCAGTGGTCCGGGTTGGAGGCCCTCTCTGGGATACCCGGGTCCGTGGGGGCCGTCCCGATTCAGAACGTCGGTGCCTACGGGGCCGAGGTGGCGACCCTCATCCAGCGGGTCCACACCTGGGATCGCTCCGAGGGGCGTATCCGCAGCTGCGGCTGCCGAGTGTGGTTTCGGCTATCGGAACTCCCGCTTCAAGCGTGAGAAGGGGCGCCACCTGGTGCTGCGTGTTGACTTCAGCTGCCACTCGGAGACCTGGGACACCCCATCCGCTACCCCGAACTGGCCCGTGCCCTCGGCGTCGAGGTGGGGCAGCGCGCTCCAGCCGTCCATGTGCGGAAGACTGTGCTCGCCATCCGACGGAGGAAGGGCATGGTTCTGGACGAGAACGACCACGACACCTGGTCCGCAGGATCTTTCTTCACCAGCCCTGATCCTCACCCCGGAGCAGGCTGCCTCCCTGCCCGCGGAGGCTCCCCGTTTTTCCGCAGACGGAGGAATCAAGACCAGCGCCGCCTGGCTAATCCAGCACGCCGGATTCCCCGCGGGTCACGGAACCGGCCCGGCGCGGTTGTCCACCCGGCACGTGCTGGCGCTCACCAACCGCGGGCACGCCACCACCGCCGACGTCCTCGATCTTGCCCGTGAGATCCGCGACGGGGTCCGGGAACGGTTCGGTATCACCCTGGCCCCCGAGGTAAACCTCGTCGGCGTGAGCATCTGACCAGAGATTTCGGACCTTGCCGGGGATGCGGTAGGGTAGGGGCCCTAGCGAGGTCGGTCGCGCCTTCAGCAAGGTGCGTGACCACGTCGAAGGGTAGTAGCTCAACTGGCAGAGCAGCGGTCTCCAAAACCGCAGGTTGAGGGTTCGAGTCCCTCCTGCCCTGCGAAGCACATGCTTCAACGCCTGCCACCCAGTGGGTGGGCAGGCATTTCGTTTGTTGACCGAAAGGGACCGCGCGTGAGCGACGACAAGACTCGGCAGGACGGGGACGAGATCCCTCGAGGCTGACCCCGTCGCCGACGACGAGGTGATCGCCGATCTGGAGGACCAGTTCGACGAGGAAGCCTCGAGGACGGCGCGGAGGACGACGACACCGAGAAGGCCGACGAGAAGACATCGAAGTGGTGGCCCGCAAGACCGCGAAGGCCCCCGTGAAAAACGACGGCCACTAAGAAACGCACCATGGGCGAGCGTGACGAGCACGATCCCTACAGGGCGAAGAACCCGGTGCAGTTCGTACGCCAGTCCGCGACTGAGCTCAAGAAGGTCGTGGCCCAGCTGGGAGAACTCACGGTGCTGTTCTCGGCGGTCCTGCTGTTCGTGTTGTTCATACTGCTCACGTCCTGCTTCTCGACAACGGCTTCGGCTGGGCCCTGCTCAGCCTGTTTGGAGGAACCCCAGTGAGTGAGAACACCGACGACTCTCGAGATCGACCTGGGGAGCTTCCCGCCTCCAGCGACGAGGTCGAGATCGACCTCGGCCCGCTCGACGAGGAGAACGAGCCCCAGGAAGAGATCACCCTCACCGACGAACCGGAGGATGACGAACCCGAGCGCCCTGAAACCGACGACGCCACCGCCGAGGCTGTCGCCAAGCTCCGGGAGGAACTGGAGGCCAAGTTCGGCGAGTGGTACGTCATCCACACCTATTCGGGTATGGAGAATCGGGTCAAGCAGAACCTCGACTCCCGGGCCGCATCCCTGAACATGGAGGACTACATCTTTGAGACGATCGTTCCCACCGAAGAGGTCGTCGAAGTGCGCAACAACACCCGAAAGACCGTCACCCGCTGCGTGTTGCCCGGCTACGTGCTAGGTGCGGATGGAGCTGACCGACGACTCCTGGGCGACGGTGCGCCACACCCCTCCGTGACTGGTTTCGTCGGTCACGGCCAGACCCCCATCCCGCCTCAGTCTGGACGAGGTGGTCAACATGCTGACTCCTTCCGTCGTCGCGAAGGCAGCCTCAAGGCCTCCGCCACCGTGGCGCGCGCGAAGAAGAAGGTGGAGATCGTCGATTTCGCGGTCGGCGACTCCGTGATGGTGACCGACGGCCCCTTCACCGGGTACAGCCACGATCACCGAGATCAGCGCCAACCAGCAGCGGTTCCGGGCCTCGTCGAGATCCTCTACCGTGAGACCCCCGTTGACCTGGAATTCAAGCAGGTCGAGAAGGTCGGTTAGGGTTCCCGCCCTTCCGGGACCCTACAATGGCGCGTTGCGTCGCGATCCGGGTGCGCCCGGCGTGACCGTTCCAAATCCAAACCCATAAGGACCCAACATGCCTCCCAAGAGAAGGTTGCAGCCCTCGTCAAGGTTGCCCTGCAGGCCGGCTCCGCCATCCCGGCGCTGCCGGTCGGCACCGCCCTCGGCCCGCACGGCGTCAACATCATGGAATTCGTCAAGGCGTACAACGCGGCGACGGAGTCCCAGCGCGGCAACGTCATCCCCGTTGAGATCACCATCTACGAGGATCGCACGTTCACCTTCATCACGAAGACCCCGCCCGCTGCCGAGCTCATCAAGAAGGCCGCCGGAATTCAGTCGGGTTCAGACAACCCGCTGAAGAACAAGGTGGGCAAGCTCACCAAGGACCAAGTTCGCGAGATCGCCACGATGAAACTGCCGGACCTCAACGCCAACGACGTCGAGGCCGCCTGCAAGATCGTGGAGGGCACCGCCCGCTCCATGGGCGTCACCGTCGAGTGACACACCCCTGGCAGGGAGATCACTCCCGCACCAGAACTGGTGGATCAGCCCGCGAGGCTGACGACAAAGAACGGAACCAGAAAATGAAACACAGCAAGGCCTACAAGGCCGCCGCCGAGAAGCGCGGCGGCTCCCAGCTGCACACGCCCGAGGCGGCGATGAAGCTGGTCAAGGAAATGGCTTCGGCCAAGTTCGACGAGACCATCGAGGTCGCGGTGCGCCTCGGCGTCGATCCCCGCAAGGCGGATCAGATGGTGCGCGGCACGGTCAACCTTCCCAACGGCACTGGCAAGACGGCTCGGGTCCTCGTCTTTTGCCTCCGGTGAGAAGGCAGAGGCCGCGATCGCAGCGGGAGCCGATGAGGTCGGCGTCGACGATCTCGTCGAGAAGATCTCGCGGCTACCTGACTTCGATGCGGTCGTCGCCACCCCCGACATGATGGGCAAGGTCAGTAGGTTGGGTCGTGTCCTCGGCCCGCGCGGCCTGATGCCGAACCCGAAGACCGGCACCGTCACCATGGATGTGGCCAAGGCAGTCTCCGACATCAAAGGCGGCAAGATCGAGTTCCGCGTGGACCGGCACGCCAACCTGCAGTTCATCATCGGCAAGGCCTCATTCACCGAGCAGCAGCTCGTCGAGAACTACTTCGCGGCGCTGGAGGAGATCCTACGTCTCAAGCCCGCCGCGTCGAAGGGCCGCTACGTGAAGAAGGTCGCGATCTCCGCGACCATGTCGCCCAGCGTCCTGGTCGACGGCACGATCACCAAACCGGTCGAGTGAACCACTGACGGCGAAGGGGCGGGCACCATCCAGTCAGTGTCCGCCCCTTCGCCGTCGTCTGAGTAAGGAATGGGCGAGCAGGGTCGCTCGCCATCCAGTGTCGGTGACCGGGGCCGTTCAGCCTTTGTCGATGAAGCTATGGTGTGAGCCAGTGCGTCGAATCGTTGGGGCAAGGAGACACCATGACTGAAACGGCGAACAAGATTCTTCCCGGGCAGCCCTGCTGGATCGAGCTGTACGCGGCAGAACCAGAGACATCCGCTGAGTTCTACCGCGAACTGTTCGGTTGGAGCATCGAGAAGGGCGATCCTGACTCACCGCTCGCGAACGTCATGTCGCTGTCGGAGAACATGATCGGACCATTGAGCCACCGTCCGAAGAGGTACCGTATTCAGGATGGCTCGTCTGTCTGACGATGTCGGACATGAGCGACTTCGCGGACAAGGTGGAGGCCGCCGGAGGCGACGTCATCATCGCCCCGGTTCGGGTGGACGGAGCAATGGTCTATGCCGTCGTTGAGGATCCCGACGGGTCGCGTGTCGGAGCGCTGCACGATCCCACCTTCACTGGTTCCTCCTCCGTGCCTGTTGCGGGCATGCCGGTGTGGTACGACGTGATGAGCAGGAATTTCGAGCGGTGCGTAGCGTTCTACGGTGACGTGTTCGGCTGGGATCGGCACCCGATCGACGGTGACGAGGTACCCTACATCACCAACGGTGAAGGTGACAATGCGGTCTGCGGCATTGGTGAGATGAAGCATTGTGAGGGTCCAGTCGCGATTCCGGGCTGGCGGGTTCACATCGGTGTCACGAATGTCGACGAGGCGGTCACGCAGGTGCTTCGGCTCGGGGAGATTCTTTCGGAAGCGGCTGACACCCCGTGGGTCGTCATGGCCGAGGCCGCCGATCCTCACGGTGCGCGCTGTGCTCTTCCAGGTGTGAGTACCTGGTGGGGGCTGTACCGAGGCGTCACTTTAGCTGTCCCGCCCGTGACGCGGGAAGGTGGTGGCCCGGGCGGGGTTCAGGTCCGAAAGCCTGGTCCGCCTCGTCGGGGCAGGGCCGGGCGATGTGTGAATGCATGGTGGCCGGCTCGGGGCCGGGGTATCAGGCTCAGGTCTTCCCGTAGCGCTGCTGGAATTTTTCGACGCGTCCCGTGACGCTGAGTCTGCGCGCCTTGCCCGTGTAGAAGGGGTGGCTGTCGGCGGTGATCTCCACATCGACCAGGGGGTAGGTGTTCCCGTCGCTCCACTCAATCGTCTGCTTTGGAGGTCATCGTCGAACGGGTCAGGTACATGGTTCGGGTGGTGATGTCGCGGAAGACGACGGGGTGGTAGTCGGGATGGATGCCTGGTTTCATCATGGGCCTTCCGGGGTCGGGTTGGAACTTCAATTGCGACTCATTATCATTATCGGCGAATGTTCGTGCAACCCGAGGAGTCCCATGTCACGTCACTGTCAGGTCACGGGGGCCATGCCCGGTTTCGGGCGCAACGTCCCCTGGTCGAAGAAAAAGACCAATCGTCGCTTCAACGTCAACGTCCAGACAAAGCGTTACTGGGTGCCGTCGCTGGGACGAAGGGTCAAGCTCACAGTTTCTGCGAAGGGCATCAAGGTGATTGACGCCCGGGGTATCGATGCGGTGGTCGCGGACCTCATTGCCCAGGGAAGGAAGCTCTGAGATGGCCAAGAAGAATGACCTGCGACCGCTGATCAAGCTGCGCTCCACCGCGGGAACCGGGTATACCTACGTGACCCGGAAGAACCGCCGCAATGATCCCGACCGGCTCTCGCTGCGCAAGTACGATCCCATCATCCGCGCCATGTCGAGTTCAAGGAAACCCGCTGACGGCCCGGCCTTAGGGCCGCCCAGAACGAACGGCGCAGGCGGATCGCTGCCCAGCAGAGGAGAAACGGGTCGCGCTCAAGACCGTGATTGCCGGTACCACCGCCGGACCCTGGCATCGTGACGTGCTGTTTCCGTTCCCCTGCGCAGGGTTTCAGCTCCACAGGGGCCGAGAGGCAGCGCCCATAGATCGTCGCCGAAGCTGGCGGGTCGGTCAATGGGCGCGAGAACCACGCCCCTTGTCAGGCGGGGACCGAGTTTGTCCTTCAGGAATCGCAGCCCGGCGAGGTGGGAGCCCGTGACGGTTCGGCTGGCCTTTGACCTCGATCGCGATCAGTCGCGAATCGTCGACCTCCAGGATGAAATCGACCTCCTTCTGGTTGCGGTCACGGTAGTGGTGGATGCGGTATCGGCTCCTGCTCCACTGCTGCTGGGCGTGTAGCTCACCGGCGACGAACCCCTCCGTCAGGGCCCCGAGCTGTTGCACCCCGTGTGGGATCGTGGTCAGGGCGGTCGGGGAGGCATCGCACAACCATGCGGACAGCCCGGAGTCCAGCACGGAGAGCTTTGCCCGCCCGATTTCTCGTTTCGTGAGGTTGGTCTCCCACGGCCTCACGCGCAGGATGAGGAACAGCCTGGCCAGCACGTCCAGGTAACTCGTCACCGACGATGCCGCGAGTCCCGCCTCCTGGGCCAGACGCGCCTTGACCAGTTCGCCGGACTGGTGGGCGGCGAGCAGCCGGAGCACCGTGAGTAGGCGCTCAGGGGCGAGGCGGGAACCGTCAGCGAGGGCGTCGACGCGGACCAGCCGCTCGATGTAGTTGCGGTACCATTCCGCCCGCAGTCGTGGTTTGGCGTTGTGAACCGCAGGAAACCACCCTGCCGTCAGAAGATGCGCGAGGCCGGTGTGGGTCAGTGGCTCAGCGGAAGCCGGAAGGTCGTGAACTCCCCGTTGCCCCGAGCAGCCTGTCAACCAGTGTTCCTGACGCAGTTGTGTCCCGGACCTCGGCCTGGGTCAGCGGGCACACGGTCACCGACAGCGCGCGTCCGGCGAGTGAATCTTTGTCGCCACGTACCCGCGCGAAATCCGATGATCCCGTGAGGATGAAACGACCGGGTCGACGATCGGCGTCAACGTTGGCCTTGATCGCCAGCGACAACGAGGGCAGGCGCTGGAACTCATCGATGATGAGGACGCCATCACCTGCCTGAGCGGCGAATCCCACCGGATCGTTCCTGGCGTAGTCCAAGGTCTGAGGATCGTCGAGGGTCACCGTGATGGCGTTTGGTCGCAACATCCGCGCCAGAGTTGACTTGCCCGTCTGCCTGGCCCCTTCCACGACCAGGACCGGACTGAAGCCGAGGAGCTCCTCAGCCCATGACTGGATGGCTCGTTCAATCAGCCGCGACATGGAGAAAGCCTATCCAGAGACGGCGAAACCGCAGATTTGCTGTGACGCAGATCGTCGTTTCGCTGTGATTGATCCCGCAGGTTTGCTGGCCTTTGTGTATCGCTTCGGCAGGCTCGCCGGTGGCTGGCAAGAAATGTGCCCGGCGTCGTGATCGAGGGAGGTTGGGCAGGGTGCTCGGGACGTGGCGTGATGCGGTGTGCCTACGGCCCGAGCAGCGCAAGGGGATCACCGCCACGCCGCTCTCCGCCGGTAGGCGGTGGTTCCCGTTGTGAGAATCACCAGGTCGGCCACGTCCTCGGGCAGGGCGGGAGCGCAGCCAGACGAGGTGCTGAACATCCGGTTCCGTCACCGAGGCGGCCAGTTTCACCTCGATGGCGACGATGCGCCCGTCGCGGGTCTCGGCGATCAGGTCGATCTCGTGATCGCCGTTGCGGGTGCGCAGATGGCCCACGCGGGCCCGTGCCGCCTCGGCGGCCACCCGTACGGTGAGGGTGGCGAGGGCCTCGAACAAAAAGGGGCCGGCGAGGTGGGAATGGCGAGGGGTGGTCATGGAGGAGGCGGTTGCGCCCAGCAGCGAGGCCGCCAGGGTGGGATCGGCCAGTTGGTGTTTCGGCGCCTGCTGCAATCTGGTGAAGGGGTTGCGGCTGGGGCTCCAACCAGGAACCGGGTCGAGGCAGCCAGAGCTGGGTGAGGTGATCAGGTGGGTCTGGATGGTGTCCCGGGTCGGTTGTTGACCGTCGCCGCAGGTAGTGGTGTCAGAAGCTTGGAGTAGCTGGTGGTGGTCGAGGATGCGGCGGCGTATGCCGCGAGCCAGCGGCGCAGCGTTTCGGGCCGGCGCACGCCATAGCCCAGATCCGGCAGGTCACGATCAATCACGCGCTGGATGTAGGTGGCGAGCTGTTCGGTTCGCAGGTCGGGACCAAGACCCATGATGCCGGGAAACCCCGCTTGCCGCGATGGCGTCCAGATAGTCCGCCAGGCAGTACGACGTGTGGCCTTCGATCTCGGCTCGAGCAGGGTGGTTCTGCCGTCAGCAGGGAGGTGAGTGAGACGGTGGGGACGAGCTGCCCACGTTCGTGGAGGGCCATGGGGCGCATGCGCAGCGACAGGATGCGCCCTGCGCCGCTGTGGGTTCCCTGCGCCGTGGCGGGGTGGCGGATCCAGTGAGCAGGAAACTGCCCGGACCTGCTCCGTTGTCCACCTCCCTGCGCACGAGATCCCAGACCTCGGGCATCCGGGACCATTCATCGAGCAGCGTCGTTCCCGGTACGGCGGATTCCGTCGGGATCGGCCTCGACGAGGGCGCGTTGGTCTGGAGCGATCCAAGAGGAAAAACCTTCGTGGCACGCTGAAGCGCCGTGCCGGTCTTCCCTGACCCCTTTCGCCCCGTCCAGCGCAATGGCGGGCGCTTGGGGAGGAACGTATCCAGCAGCTCGTCCACGGTGCGACGAAGATACATGACCACCCTTACTCGACATCCAGCAGGTGAGTCTAGTCGACATCCAGCAGGATGATGTTCTTTTGATGCGTGATGCCGGTACCGCTGGAGGCGTATCGGGGTACGTCAGCTCAAGCCGGAGGATGGGTCGTGGGGCGTAGTGACGCCGTCACAGGTTCGTCGTGTCGGTGGCGCAGACGCGGAGGCGATGCCCGTCGGGATCGGTGGCGACGAAGGTGTAGTCGAAGGCGAGCTCGGTGGGTTCTAGGGCCATGGGGAAGCCGAGCTCGCTCCAGGATCGGTGAAGGCGGTCGACGTCATCGCGGGTGGCGTTGCTCGCGGAAAGTTCGACGCTGCCCGGGGTACCCATGGCCTCCGGATCGATGCCGTCGCGGGCCTGCAGGCCGAGGGCGACATCTTCGGTCAGGGGCGAAAACCGCGAAGCCCTCGAAGGTTTTCGACGGGTTCCTCGCCGAGGGCCCGGCGATAGAACGCAGTGCTGGTATTCACGTCCTCGACGTAGAGGATGACGCTGGTCGGGGTGAAGATCGTCATGAGAGATTTCCTTGTCGCTCGGGATCCGGTTTGTCGCCTGAGAAGGTACGGGCCGTTGGTGACATCTCCTGTCATGTTCGTGTGACAGTCTCGGATTCATGAGGGCGGATCGGTTGTTGTCGATGATCTGGTTGTTGCGTGCCCACGGCGGTCTCGACCGGGAACTGGCGCGACGACTGGAGGTCTCGCGCCACACGATTCTGCGGGACGTGGAGGCGCTGTCGGCTGCCGGGGTCCCGGTGTACTGCCAGCGCGGTCCCGGGGAGGGGTCAGGTTGCTACCGGGGTATCGCACTGATGTGACCGCGTTGAGCGGGGATGAGAGCCGGGCGCTGTTTGCGGCGCTCGTCGTGGGGTGCTGACGCGATGGGATTGAGTGCAGCCTTTGTTTCGGGGTTCGCAAGCTGCTCGCCGCTGTCCCGGATTCCCATCGCAACCGGACGGCGGCAGCGGCGTCGCGGATCGTGATTGACCCGAACGGCTGGCTGCTAACCTGATGCCCTGCAACCCGGGGAGGCGTTCGCGACGGTGCAGGCAGCCGTGTTCGCGCGGAAGAAGGCGCGTCTCGATTACCGGTCGCCCCGGGCGGTCGTGCAGGATCTGGTGGTGGAGCCGCACGGGCTGGTGAGCGCGGGGCGGCGACTGGTACCTGTGCGCAACCAGCGACGAGCGTGTGCGGTTCCTCAAGGTGGCTCGCATTCGGACCGCCACCCTGCTCGCAACGCCCTGCGCGGACGATGCGGTGGGATGTTGCCGCGGCCTGGAAGCGGCATCGTGCCCGCTTCCTCGAGCGGTTCACCCGGTGGTCGTGACCGGGTGGCTCCGGGCGGATCGGTGGGAGGATGCCCGGGTGGGCCATCCGTGTCGACGAAACCGAACTGGGCGACGATCCGCCCGCGGGGAAGTGGCGTCCCGCGCGTCTGGAGTTCATGGACGATCTCCACGCGCTCACGATCCTGCTTCGCCTTGGCCCTGGCGTCCGCGTCGAGGCGCCGACCGAGATCAGGACCAGGCTGCTGACCCACCTGGACCGGATCACGAGAGCTCTACCAGCGCTGAGCCACCCGTGAGATGTCCGTTCGGGGCCTGTCTCGTGGGTTTGCTCACGGTGTCCCGGGAGAAATAGTTTCTTGCTTTCCGCCTGGATCCCGGCCCAAATCCGATCGGGAAATATGACGTGAAAGGTTACCGCCAAAGAACCACGCTGTAATGATTGAAGCGGAGGTGGCCCGACGAAAAGTGGTGCAGGCGGCTGGGCGGCATGGTCGTCGGACCAGTGAGGTGATCTCTTGTTTGAGAAAGCAAACACCGGATCGTTCGGAACCCAGTATAAGAAGGCAAAGTGAAGGGTTACGCGATGCTCAGGATCGGCGAGGGCTGGATGGATTGAGAAGGAGGACCCGAAGTGCGGGCCGATGGACGCGATCTGCCGTCCGATCGCCCTGGC